>Ga0256828_1000755_pt1 | contig 21111 bp, 19 predicted proteins | sample CV88metaG_FD_185993 | JGI IMG/M metagenome (GOLD analysis project Ga0256828, IMG submission 185993) | Hydrothermal vent microbial communities from East Pacific Rise, Pacific Ocean - CV88 | ecosystem: Environmental > Aquatic > Marine > Hydrothermal vents | place: Pacific Ocean: East Pacific Rise...
ATACATAGGCATTTAACATTGCTTCTACTATAATAAGGGAACTTAATCTTTTATCATCATTTGATGACATCCAAGAATATATCCTATACAAGGTATGCAATGCAACACTCTATGCTCTCTACACTAAGAGTTATCCTTTTACTGTTACTCCTTCAAGGCTGTGGACAGGAGAATACAGTGACAGAAGAAAAAACTGAAGCTCCCGTCCTGGTAGAAGTACATACACTCAAAAAGGAACCCTACCCCCTCTGGATCTACTTTACCGGAAAGACCCAGGCGATCGATGAAGTAGATGTCATCTCACGTGTCAAGGGGGAGCTGCTTTCGGTACACTTCAAACCGGGTCAGGAGGTACATAAAGGGGAACTTCTCTTTGGCATAGACAAAAGTGAATACCAGGCAGCTTACGATCAGAAAGAAGCGATCCTGCAAAAAGACAAAGCCTCCTATGCTCTGGCAAAGGCCAATGTCGCACGTTACACCCCGCTGGTCAAAGAACAGCTTGCTCCACGAGAGAAGCTTGATGAACTCACCGCAACGCTCAAACAGCTTGAAGCGACTATCAAAGCCGATGAGGCGGCACTCAAGAATGCAAGACTTGACCTGCAGTACTGTGACATCCGGGCTTCCATCGACGGTCAAATAGGCAAACCGCTTATTCTTCAAGGAAACCTCATCAAAGCAGGAGATGTCCTGGCAAAGATCGTTCAGACCGATCAACTCTATGTCAACTTCAACCCCAGTGCACAGGAAGTCGCACTGATCAAACACTACAGCAAAAAGAGATACCCCGATGTCAAAGTCTCTCTGCGTGGAGACAACAACATCACCAAACCTTTAACCGGACAGATAGACTTCATAGACAATGTCTCCAGCAGTTCCACCGGCACTGTTGCCATGCGGGCAGTTGTGGAAAACAGCGAAGGACTCGTCTTCCCCGGAAGTTTTGTCAAGATAGAGCTCTTTTTGGGAGAGTATGACGTACTTGCGATCCATCCTGACCAGATCTCCCAGGATCAGCTTGGACAGTATGTGCATCTCGTCGATGCCAACAACACCGTTCACATCAAGCATGTCAAACCGATCTTCTCCAATAATGACCTGGTACTTGTTGGTCACTCGCTTAAAGAGGGAGACCGTGTGGTCGTAGGTACGTTCAACGGGCTGGGTGAAGGCATGAAGGTTACCCCTAAAGAAGTACCAAATCCTGTCAAGGTGAAGTAAGCAGATGTTCTCTCTTTTTTTCATCGACCGTCCTATTGTCGCCAAAGTTATCTCCATCTTCATCGTGCTGGTGGGGATTATCGCACTCTATGAACTCCCTATAGCACAATTTCCACAGATCGTACCCCCGACCATACAGGTCAAGGCCAACTATGCAGGGGGAAGTGCCGAGATCGTGGAGAAACTGCTCACTGCCCCGATGGAGGAACAGCTCAACGGTGTAGAGGGGATGATCTACATGGAGTCCACCTCCGCTTCGGACGGAAGCTCGACCATTAAGGTCTACTTCGATCTCGATACCGATCTCGATATTGCTGCAGTTGATGTGCAGAACCGTGTCTCCCTTGCCCTGCCTACCCTCCCTGCCGAAGTAAAACAAAAGGGGGTCAGCACCAAAAAGCTCTCCTCCTCCATGCTGGAGATGCTCAGCCTTGAATCATCCAACCCCAAACACGATACACTCTTTCTCTCTAACTTTGCAGCGCTTAACATCGCGGAAGAGCTCAAACGTATTGACGGGGTTTCCGATGTGGTCAACTTCGGAGAGCACCGCTATGCCATGCGTATCTGGCTCAACCCTGACAAACTCGCAGCTCTTGGTGTAACACTCAAAGAGGTCTCTTCCGCCATTCAGGAGCAGAACCTGCAGATCTCTTTGGGGACCATCGGTGACACGGCAATGCCCGACCAGAGCAAATACCAATATACCCTGACAGCCAAAACCCGCCTTGACTCCCCTGAAGAGTTCAAGAATATCATTATACGGGAGAATGAGGACGGCTCAAAAATACGCCTCAAAGATATTGCCAGAGTTGAACTGGGATCAGAGAACTACCTCAGTGCCGCTACACTCAACAACCATCCTGCTGCCCAGCTGGGGATCTTTCAGTTGCCCGATGCCAATGCCCTTGAGGTTGCCAAAAAAGTAGAAGAGAAGATCAAAGAGCTGCAAAAGCGCTTCCCAAAAGAGATCACGATACGTGCCACCTATGACACGACCAAATTTGTCAAAGTCTCCATCGAAGAGGTAGTCAATACCCTGATTGAAGCATTGATACTCGTACTGCTGGTCGTCTACTTCTTCCTGCAGTCTTTCCGGGCAACCATCATTCCCGCTGTTGCCATTCCCGTTTCACTCATCGGTACCTTTGCCTTTTTGCTTCTGGCCGGCTACAGTATCAACATTCTCACTCTCTTTGGGATCATACTTGCCATCGGTATAGTTGTCGATGATGCTATCCTGGTCGTCGAGAATGTCGAAGCCAATCTGGAGAAATATCCAGAAATGAGTACCAAGGAGGCGACCAAAGAGGCAATGAAGGAGATCGTCATGCCGATCATCTCTACCACACTGGTACTGCTGGCTGTTTTCATCCCCGTCACCTTCATACCCGGTATTTCAGGCGCACTCTACAGACAATTCGCCATGACCATTGCCTTCTCCGTTCTCATCTCCTCCATTGTCGCACTGACACTCTCCCCTGCACTGGCAGCAACTATTTTACGTCGCCAGAAAGGAAAAAAGAATGCACTCTTCAGGGCTTTTAACCGTGGGCTGGAAAGACTCAAAGTCGGTTACGGGAAACTGCTTCACTGGCTTATTGCCCATGCCAAAAGTGTACTTTTTCTCTATGTAATAGGCGTGGGGCTTACCTACGGTATCTTCAAACTCCTGCCCACAGGCTTTCTGCCCGAAGAGGATCAGGGAACCATTATCGCTTCTGTGACCATGCCTCCGGGAACCACTCTGACTAAAACCCAGGCAAGCGGAAGAAGAGTCGTTGAGATCGTTAAAGATGTCAAAGGGGTCAAAGATGTCATTGCCATTAACGGCTTCAATACCATTACCGGTGTTGCCGACTCCTCCAACATCACCATGTACATCGTACTGGAGGATTGGGATAAACGTACCACACCTGAACTTTCGGTCAAATCACTCATCACTACATTGACAGAGAGAGTGAAAAAAGGTGTACCACAGGTACAGGCACGTTTTTTTGGGGCACCTTCCATTCCGGGACTCTCAGCTGTAGGCGGTTTCGAATTCAAACTGCAGAACCTCAACGCCATGCCGCTTAAACAGTTCACTGCCGAATCGATGAAGTTCATCAAAAAGCTCAATGAAGATCCGCGCATCATGCAGGCATACACGATGTTCAATGCCAACTACCCGCAGCTCTATATCGACATCGACCGTGATAAAGTCTTTTCTCTAGGACTCAAGCTCAATGATGTCTTCGCCGTTTTGCAAACCTACCTTGGCTCCTACTATGTCAATGACTTCAACAAATTCGGTAAGACCTACCGTATCTTTTTGCAGGCAGACCCGCAGTTCAGGACCAATAAGCATGACATCACCGCATTTTTCGTCAAGAACAACAAGGGAGAGATGATCCCGCTGAGCACCATCGCCTCCATTCACAATACCAGCGGTCCCAATGCCATCACACACTTCAACGGCTACCAGTCCATCGCTGTCAACGGTCTTCACAACATCAAAGGCGGCTACAGCTCCTCTGATGCCATCACTGCCATTGAAGAACTCGCTGCCGACCTACCTGCAGGTATCGGCTACGAATACTCGGGTATTACACTCCAGGAGAAAGAGGCAGGTAATGCAGCACTCTTCATCTTTATGCTTTCACTCTTTATGGTCTTTCTCTTCCTTGCCGCCCAGTATGAGAGCTGGCTGACCCCGCTGATGATCATGCTGCCTATCCCGCTGGTAATGTTCGGTGCACTTGGTGCCAACATGCTTGCAGGGCTTCTGAACGATACCTATACCCAGATAGGACTGGTACTGCTCATCGGGATGGCAAGTAAGAACGCCATTTTGGTCGTAGAGTTCGCCAAAGAGCTGCATGAGGCAGGCAAGGACATTGTAACTGCGGCAGTAGAAGCGTCCATCCTTAGACTGCGTGCCATTCTCATGACCGTCTTTGCATTTCTGCTGGGTATTTTACCACTCGTGTTTGCATCCGGTGCGGGTGCAGCATCCAGACAGTCACTGGGAACAGCAGTCTTTGGAGGGATGCTCATGTCCACCATCCTCACCTTCCTGCTTACACCGGTACTTTTTGTGGTACTGCAGCGCATAAGAGAAAAATCTGCAAGGAGAAATGATGATGCATAAGAGTCTAACCATACTCCTGCTGCTTGGCACAACACTGCTTTTGGCAGCACCCAGAACACTGACCCTTGATGCACTCATCAAGATCGCACTGGAGCAGAGCCCCGATGTCAAAATAGGCAAACTCGACTTCACCGGTGCCAAAGCACGTACGAAAGCTGCCTACAGCCTCTACCTGCCGCAACTCGATCTGCAAGCCGATGCGGGAAAGCAGTGGAGCAAACTCAAAAGCCAGCCGGTAGGAGAAGCAGACCTGCTCATCGGCACGCTCAGCGCTTCCCAACTGCTCTATGACTTTGGCAAAAGCGACGGTACCGTTAGGGCACAAGAGGAAGAAGCACTTGCCTATGAGGCACAAATGTACCAAACCACCTCGGACAAGATCCTTGCAGTCAAACAGGCATACTACGAGATCCTCAAAGCCAAAGGCATCGTCAATGTTCAGCGCAAGAACGTTACACTTCAGAAGCAGCAGCTCAAACGGGCACAGAAATACCTCAAAGCCGGTATCAAGACCATCATCGATGTCTCCGATGCCAAAGTACGTCTCGAACAGGCAAGACGTGACCTTAACAATGCCAAATATCAGGTGGAGTACCGCCGCGCTCAACTGGAGCAAATCATCGGCACAGTTCCCTATAACGGTACCTATAGTATCTATACACCCAAAGTGGGTCTTTCAAATCTCAGCCGAAAACTGCCAAAGATCAAAAGCTCTGTCTATCGGCTCGAGCAGTTCGCATACACACATCGTGCATTACTTGAGAGCAGCAGACACTTTGTCAAAGGAGCACGCTCCCTTGTCAAAAGTATAGAAGGGGATTACTATCCGACACTCTCACTCAATGGTGAATACACTTCACAAAAGGTAGACCAGAGTGTTGTAGGTGTCGTACCCCAGACACAAGGGCACCTCTCACTCTCACTGGGCTGGAACCTCTTCTCAGGCTACCGTACCGATGCACAGGTCGAAGAGGCAAAAGTGGGTGTACTCAGAGCTGCTTCCCAGACACAAAGCATCAAACTTGCTGTCAAACAACAGGTACTCGAAGCCCACATTGGACTGCGTCAAAGCAGAGACAATGTCCGTCTCAACGAACGCATCACCGACGCAGCCCGCAAGAAACTTCAGCAGGCACAAAAACGCTACGAGAACGACCTTGGAGACTTCATAGAGCTGCAGAATGCCCAGCAGGACTACATCAATGCCCTGAGCAACCTGATCAACAGCTACTATGACTACTTCATCGCACTGGCACGGCTCGATCATGCTATTGGAAAGTGATCAGTACTGTACGATCTCTCCCTCCAGTGTTTTAAGAAACGCGACCACATCATCGATCTGCGCTTTGGTAAATTCATTACCCAACTGATATCTGCTCATAATACGTACCACCTCTTCAAGCTCTTTGACCTCACCATTATGGAAATAGGGAGCCGTTTTGGTGATGTTTCGCAAAATAGGGACACGAAAATAGAGTCTGTCATCCTTTCCGAGAAATCCACCTTCATTTGGAAAAGGAAACGGACTGTTCTTAATCTTCATATCCGGGTCAAAAAGTAATCCGATATAGTCAGATACATATCGTCTAAGCGGGAATTTCTGCATACTCTGTCCACCTACACTCGTACCCGCGTGACACCCACTGCACCCCTTGGTGATAAAGAGAGTCATTCCGTGTTTTGCCTGTGCCGAGATCGCATGATCATCCCCTTCCAGAAAACGGTCATACGCACCACGTGTCAAAAGAGTGCGTTCATACGCACCGATGGCTTGACGTACTTTCTTAAAAGTTATAGTTCCCTCTCCAAAAACTTTCTCAAATTCTGCGATATAGGCAGGATCACGGTTAAGTCTCTCTTCCACCTCTTTTGGGGTCATTCCCATCTCAAAAGGTGCCTGAATGGGTCCACCCGCCTGCTCCTCTACATCTTTGGCACGCCCGTCCCAGAACTGTGCTTTGGCCAATGCGGCATTGAGCACCGTCGGTGAGTTCAGGTGATGGGGATTGGGCTGACCTTTAATACCGATGGCTGTCGGAACATTATCATCTCCTCCCTCTTCAAGGTTATGACAGCTGGCACAGTTGACTGTACGGTCTTTGGAAAGTACGGTATCAAAAAAGAGTCGTTTACCCAAAGCGATCTTCTCTTTACTCAAAGGGTTTTCAGGATTATCTACGGCTTTCAACCATGCCTCATGCGTTTTAGGTACCGGGACAAGATTATGTTTGGATGCAGCTTCCCTCAAACCTTTGTCATCCAAGTACACTTCTCCCTGGGTAAACATAAAAGGCAATGCAAAAAGCAACACGAGTACCAGTAAGGTAATCACTACCGGATGCAGTAGAAATTTTTTCATACCATCCTCCTTCTTATCTTTCTAATAACTTCAGTATATAGCATTATGTACGGAGAATCAAGAAGGTTTTATCACAAAAGGATTTTTCTTTTAGCACAAAAGGATTTTTTAATTAGGAGTATTTTTATCTTATTATTGATCTAAATCAATTTCATCTCATGATAATTCCGATATATTTCGCTTATCATTAATTCGGAGTTATTTACTCTCAATTAAACTTTAACAGATCAAAGGTTACTTATGAAAAAATTTACTTTCCTCCTCACGCTACTCTCTTTGACAACACTCTATGCCGATGTTGCAAAAGGAAAAGCTGTCTACGCAGCCAACTGTGCCATCTGTCATACCGTTAACGGAGGTCGTGCCATGGGTCCTGATTTCAATCTTGTCTCTTATACAAGAACCAAGGCAGAGATCAAACAATACGCCAAAGATCCCTACAGTCTTTATGAAAAGTTCGGCTACAGTGCCAACGCCATGCCAACCCTCCCTCTTGAGGAAGAGGAGCTCAATGATGTTGCAGACTATATCAGTTCACTTCAGCCTTTTAAAAAATGGATGATCAAAAAGATCCATTAATGCTGCTGCAGTTCTCTGGGATATACCCCATAGGCTGCATAAAAAAGCTTACTAAAGTGTCCCTGATGTCGGTAACCGACCCTTTTGGCGATCTCCCCTATACTGACATGTTCTTTTCTCAACAACAGATTCGCCTCTTCCAGCCTTAGCTTCTGAACATACTGATAGATCGTCGTACCGTAGATCTTTTTAAAAACCTTTTTGAGTTTGGAAGCATTGGTCGCACAGCGGTGTGCCAATATCTCGATCGTAGGCGGATCAATAAATTCTGCCAGAAGGATCTCTCTGGCATGTGCCGCAAGCTGCTTCTCCTCTTCACTGCTGCCTTCTGGAAGTACATCGATCAAACTGAAACGGTGTATCATAAACTCCACCACACGATGCTCGGCACGGATACTCTGCATACGCTCTTCATCCTGCACATTTAACAACTTTTCGACAATATAGAGGCTCAAAGCGTCCACAGGCAGCAGGTTCACCTCCTCTAAGGAGACATCATCCTGTATTTTCGTATAGAGCAGATCAAGCGGTTCACTGGCATTGCCACTCAGATAACGCTTAAGAAAGAAATCGGCAATAAACAAGATAAAGATTTCACTATGAGGTACCTCTTCGCATACCATCTGCATTTTCTGCCTGGATGAAACATAGATCGCGGTCTGTCCCTCATCTACCCAAAAGCTTCTCTCTCCAATGCGATCATGAAGCATGATCCTGCCCCGATTGACCATAACGATCATCACCATTCTATCAAGGTTCTCAAGATCGAATATATGGGAACGATTGCGTAGATTGCCTTCAAAAAAGACGATACCGTTTGAGATATCAACCCGTTCTATGTGGTTTTGTTTCTCTTGGTAAATAGGGGTAATCTTGTAACGGGTATCGGTAATATTGAAGAAGAGACTGTCCATACCGCGTCCCTACAACCCGTAATAGTCACGGACCCTGCGCTCAAAATCCTCATCACTCAATTCTCTTTTCATAGGAATGAATTTCTTTGCTTTCTCCCCTGCCGTACAACGTGCCGGAAAGTTCTCATCTTCGATAATCTTCGCTATAAGCTGTGCCACTTCCAAAGTATCATTCCCGTGATTGATCTGCTCGACGATCGTTGGTGCCAATATCGAGACCAGTCCGGCATAGGGGGAGTTTTCAGAAAAGGTCATCGCATTGGTCACCAGATTGTCTCTGGCAAAGTTGGTATCAAAAAAACCGGGCATGATCGAATGGACACGAATATTGAAATCTTTCAGTTCATATCGCAGCGAGTCGGTAATACCCTCTACTGCATATTTGCTGGCATTGTAAAAGGTCAGAAGCGGAAGTCCTATCTTCCCCAGAAATGAGCTGATATTGATGATCACCCCGCTTTGCTGATGCCGCATTTGGGGGATGACTGCCTGACACATACGCATAACACCAAAAACATTGACATCAAACTGTGCAAACATCTCCTCTTCTGTGACATCTTCAACCGTTGAGACAAGTCCATACCCGGCATTGTTGACAAGCACATCAACCCTCTCTATCTGCTCCAGTACCGTTGCAATACTCTGAGGATCCGTCACATCCAGCTTCAACGGTATGAGATGTTCTGTTGCCACATCATGCAGTGTTTCCGGTGTTCTGGAACCGGCATAGACACGGTAACCATGCTCAGCCAGATAAGATGCCGTAGCTCTCCCCATCCCACTGCTGCTCCCGGTGATCAGAACGGTTTTCTGTTGCATTTCCATACCCTATTATAGTCAAAAGAGACACTGCCGGGATTGACAAGTATCAAACACTTTTTTCATTTTTTCTTTCAAAAGATCTGATCTTACTTCTTCTCAAGTTGCTATTTGTGATAATTCATATCCATTAAAGATGAATTGATGCAGTTTGGTACGCTTTATAGAGAATTTATGTCATAATAATGGAAACCTAAAAAACTGTAGGCAATTAGCCATGATCCGCAAACATATCACCGAACAAACCGCTATCTTTTTCAGTGTCATCAAATGGGTATTTCTCTCTTCTGTAATCGGCGTGATCATTGGTGCCGTAGTCACCCTGTTTCTCAATATTCTCGGATATGCTGAGAACCATCGTGCACTACTCCCGTTTACCTACTACTATACTCTCCCATTTGCTCTGGTCGCGACAGTATGGCTGGTAAAGACATTCGCCCCCAATGCAGAAGGGCACGGTACAGAAAAGGTCATTGCCGCTGTCCATAAAAAAGATGCGCAAATAGACCTGCCCGTCATCCCTGTCAAACTACTTGCAACCGTGATCAGTATTTTTGCCGGTGCCTCGGTAGGAAAAGAAGGACCGGGTGCCCAGATTGGTGCAGGAGTTGCTTCCGGACTCTCCGATCTATTCAGATTCAACAAACATGATCGCAAGAAGCTGGTCATCTGTGGAATCAGCGCTGGTTTCGCCACCGTTTTCGGTACACCCGTAGCCGGTGCCATTTTCGGTGTGGAAGTACTCATTATTGGTGTCATCATGTATGATGTCCTTCTTCCATCTTTCATCGCAGGATTTGCTGCATTTACCGCCGCACAGCTGTTAGGAATCAAATACACCTACTACCATCTACACTTCTATCAAAATATCTCACTGGATCTTATGCTGATCGCCAAGGTCATTATTGCAGCACTCTTTTTTGGTTTTGTCTCCGATATTGTCATTACGGCTGTCATGGGAACGACCGTTCTTATCAAAAAGATCCCTTTCAATATGTATCTTAAGGCATTCGCGGGCGGTACGCTCATTATACTGCTTACACTGATCTTTGGAGAGCAGTACATCGGTCTGGGACTGGATACCATCAATCACACGATCAACCCCAACTCGACCTATTTGAATGATGTACACTGGTATACGTTCATTCTTAAAACCCTCTTTACATCCCTCTCCCTAGGTTCGGGAGGCAGCGGTGGGATCATTACACCCATCTTCTACATTGGTGCAACAAGCGGACATACCATCGGTATGTTCCTCTCTCCCGAACATGTCGTACTCTTTGCCGCACTGGGGTTTGTCAGTGTACTTTCAGCTACGACCAATACGCCTATTGCATCAACCATTATGGCAGTGGAACTCTTCGGACTTGACATCGCCCATTATGCCGCACTTGCTGCTGTTATCAGCTTCCTCATCTCAGGACACCGCAGCATCTTCCCCTCACAGATCCTTGCTATGAAAAAATCAGAGATGCTTTCGGTCAAAATAGGCGAAGAGGTAGAGCATATCACTGCCGATCTTGAAGAAAAAGAAAAAAGCAAGATCGATCGGCTCAAAGACAGGCTGCACATCAAACGACAGAATATCAAGAACATCAAACGTTTGAAAAAAGAGGACAAGTCATGACATCCGAAGAGAAGCAGATATTTAAATCACGTATTGATGAGGAGATAACCTCGCTTGCATTGGAAATAGAAAGGCTCCATACAGCTGTTTACCCCGAAAGAGGAGCTGCCCCTTCTGACAAAGTGGCACATATCAGCTTTAAACAGGAGCAGAGTATCCATCTACAACGCTATGAAGAGGCGAACAAACGGCTCAACCGCCTCAAGGCCGCCTACTTGAAAATAGACACCCCTGACTACGGCATCTGTAAAGAGTGTGAAGAGCCCATCCCCCTTGCCCGCTTGCAGCTTGTCCCCGAATCTCTTTACTGTGTCTCCTGCATGCAGGAGCTGGGGCTGGGTTAGACACTCCCTATATCGCTTTCAAAAATGCCAGTAGTCCCTCAATGATCTGCTCAGGTGTTGGCGGACAGCCGGGTATATGGTAGGCAATAGGCAGATGCCCCTCTGCCGGCGCGTTGATCGCGTAGGTCTTTTCGAACGGTGCCTGCATCACTGGACATGCACCGAGAGAGATGACCCATTTGGGTTCGGGCATCTGCGTGTAGGCATCGAGCACATGCGGGGTCATGTTGAATGTCATCAGACCGCTTAGCAACATCACATCGGCATGGCGCGGACTGGCAACAAAGTAGATGCCCAGCCTCTCAAGGTCATAATAAGGGTTGGAGAGGGCATTACACTCGGCTTCACAGGCGTTACAGCTGCCGCTGTCAACCATGCGTATCGCCAAAGAACCGGTGAACTTTCGCTTCACCTCATCCTTGATCTCCTTGCGTATTGCCTGCATCTGTATGTCATATTCGGGATGTTCGGTCAGCATACCTTTGGCTATTCGTTTCTTCCAAAATCGTATCATAGATCATTCCCCGCATAGCTGAGATCACAGCTTTTATTGATCAGCGGGAAATCCGCAATGATATTGCCCGGCATCATCAGATGCAGCGCCTGCCAGTTCATAAAACTGGGATCACGCACAAAGAAACGTTCGATAACACCGTGTTCAATCTCGATACTCATAAACAACTCCCCGATAGAACTCTCTGCAAAACTGACATACCTGCCGTCTTGAACCTCTTCGATATCAACAGCATCACATCCGTCCACCACAAATCGTCTCAGCATTACGATCGCATTTTTAACCTCCGCCAGCCGCAGCTTGAAGCGGGCAGCAACATCCCCGCTGCTTTGTACCTGCATCTCAAACCCATGGGCGTGATAGAACGGTTCATCCCGGCGGTCCACGGTAACACCCGATGCACGGGCGACCACACCTACCGTGTCATACTTCAACGCCTTGTGGCGTTGAAGTATCCCGGTTGTATCGAATCTGTCCCAGAGCGAAGGGATATCGCTGATCCACCCTTCAAAAAAGGTGATCGCATCTTCAAGCGTATCAAGATACCGTTCCATAGATGCTCGATCGAATGTATGTGCCCCAAAATCCACTGCGCCAAAGCCGAAACGGTGCCCTGTGATACGGTGCATCTGCCGTCTTGCCTCTTCAGAGAGTCTGGAAGCATAGGTCAATGCCGCACCGAAGCCCGCATCGTTGGGGATAAAACCAAGATCGGTCAGGTGATGGACAATACGCTCCATCTCCAGCAGCAGCGCGTGATATTTGCGGTTTGCTTCAGGCAGCTCTTTTTGGGTTGCCTGAAGCACGATATCCCTCCAGCAAATTTGGTATGCAATACTCTCATTCCCACTGATACGCTCAATGACAGGCTTTGCCTCAAAGAGGGTCTTTCCCTCAAGCATCTTTTCGATCCCACGGTGTTTATAGAAGTGCCGCACCTCCTGATGAAGCATATCTTCTCCTGCCTGGGAGAAGTGAAAATGCCCCGGTTCGATGATCCCTGCGTGGATAGGACCTACGGCTACTTCAAAGACACCGTCACCCCTGATGGTCTCATATTTGTACGGTCTGTAAGCCACCTCTTCGATATGGGTTTTGCAAAATGCTTTGCGCATCGGATGGATCCGCTCGGGGAACCGCTCCTGATGTACCAGCGGACGGGTATCGAAGGCGTCGTCGATGATAATGCCGAAATCATCATACATCTTGCGTTCGAACCACAATGCGGCAGGATGGGTACGGCTCAGGGTACGGATATGCGGGTCTTTGTTGGAAATCACCTCTTTTTCGATCCCGTCATACCATACGGTCACCACCTCGAAGTATTCGCCAAGATCTTTGGCGTAACGGGCGATCAGTCGTCTCATACTATACTCCTTAGGTAAGCGAACGAAGAGGGAAGCAGCAGAACAAGCAGGCACAACGCAAAGAGTACCAGTGCGGCAAGCTCGCTGCCGTAGACTCGTTTTTCCTCCTCTTTACCTTCATATTTCATGGACTGGTAAAGGGTTACAAAACGGTAGAAGATCACCGAGAGCAATACAAGCAAAAACAAGATTGCCGCGATCATCGCCAGCATATGGTCGCTCTGTTTTGCCATCTCGACCATTGCGGCAAAACCATAGAGTTCACTGAAGAACATCGGACTAGGCGGCAGAGAGATGATCGCCAGCAAAAAGAGGGAGACAAGCACCCAAAAGAGCTCTCCCTTTTTCCCTTTGTAACCTCTCAGTGCACCGGCTATACGGTATTTTCCCCGGGACTCCAGCACCCCTGTCGATAGAAAGAGCGCCGGCTTCAAGAAGGCATGCGCTCCAAAGTGCAGTAGTGCCGCAAACGTACCGCCGCTGACCCAGAAAAGTGCGATCAGCGCCATATGCTCCACCCCCGAAAGAGAGAAGAGCCGCATAAAATCCTTGGCACGGAAGATCAAAAACGCTACAATGAAAATAGTAAGCAGCGTATAGACAAACACAAAACCATACAGGTGGGCATAATTGATCTGCTCGGCAATTTTGCTGAAACGGAAGAACCCGATGATCACCGCACTCTCCAATATACCGCTAAAGAGTGCCGCAACAGGATAGAACGATGCCCGCTCGATGTTCGCCAGCCAGAGATTCATCGGGAAAAATCCCATTTTAACGAACATCCCCACCGTAGCGATGGCGAACCCCATCTCGAACAGGAACGGAGAAGGGATCTCTTTGGCATGGGAGAGCAGCAGGTCAAAACGCATCGCCTCCTCCCCTAGGATCGGTTTGGCGGACGCATACATCAAAATGATCCCGAACAGTACCAGTGAAATGGCGATCGCCCCGACGATCATATAGTTCCATGCCTCTTTATGTGCGGCAGGCGTATGGTTGGTCTTGATCATATAGACTGTAGAGAGAGTGGCAAGCTCAAGCCCGATCCAGTAGATCCCCATATGGTTGGCAAGAATGGAGATGATCAGCCCCACCCAGAAGATCGCAAAAAAACGGTAAAAACGGCGGTAGGCTTTGGGAGAAACTTTGACATGTTTGTCCAACGTCAAAAGTGCCAGTGTCACCCCGATCCCCACCAGTGAAGAGATAAGCAGCACATAGGTGTCAAGCCTGTCGGCAACCAGATAGTTCCCCCATATCGCATAGGGTTTTGGCAGCCAAAACAGCTTGACAATAGGCAGCAAAATGGCAACAGAGCTAATGGGTAGCAAAAACTTCGCTTTGCGATGGTGAGAGAAGCTCACCGCGAACATCACCAGTGCAGGCAGAACAAGCAGTATCAACATCACGATGAGACCTCCTCTTTGTGAAAGAGCAGATTCATCACCACGATCGCCATGAGCAGGTCAAAGAATATACCCAGTTCTACTAGCATCGGCATACCGCCCGTTGCCGTAATACCAAGCAAAAACAAGGCGTTCTCCATACTCAGAAAACCGATGATCTTCGGTGCCACATGACGATGCTCCATCATCAGCAGCAATGAAAGGAAAAGCGAAGAGATACTGATAGCGATGTAGTTGGCATTACCTTCGATCATGTGGGTAATCGGTTCAGAGAGATAGAAGGTAAAGACCAGGATAGCCGGGATCAGAATAATAGCATAGTGAGCACTGATCTGAGGCTGTATCTGACGTACAAAATGAAACTTTTCGCTAAAATGTTTGAGCATATAAGGAATACCCACCGCCTTAATGACCAGCGTAGCGATACCCGTCACCAGCATCGCTTTGTCATCCAGTGCTTTTCCGATCATCAACGCCAGTATACCAAGTACCAGCGAGTTCATCGAATACCAGAAGATCAAACGGTATAATCGCGAGGTAAAGAGTGCCACGATCAGTGTTGCCAAAAAGAGTCCGATAAAGAAATCTACACCCATACTACGCTCCCAGTACATAAAATGTGATCAACGACAAAAAAGCGAACACGATGGCGATCCCCAGCAGATTGGGCACTTTGAACAGACGCAGTTTTGCCGTATTGACCTCAATCAGCGCTACCGCAGCCGCGATCATAAAGAGTTTGACCAAGAAGAGCACAAATGCCACAGGCGGGGCATACTGCATCCCAAACGGCAGAAAAAGCGAAGCGAACAGTGAAGCGAAGATCACGAACTTTACCGATGCTGCCGTTTCGATGATCGCCAGATAGACGCCGGTGATATCCAGGACCATCGCCTCATGCACCATGGTCAGTTCCAGATGGGTCTCAGGATTGTCCACCGGAATACGCCCGTTCTCGGCAATGAGCAAAATAAAGAAGCTGATCGCCGCAAAAAGAAAACTTGCCATATGCGCTTTTGGAAAATGCGAAGCGAGATTGACACCTGCCTGCCCGACACCCAGATCACCCGCCATCATCGACACAGAAAATACCGTCAGTATCATTGCCGGTTCGACTAGTGCAGAGATAAACGCTTCACGTGAACTTCCCATACCGCCAAACGCGCTGGCACTGTCCAATCCCAACAGCATCAGAAAGAAAGTCGAAAGTGCGATCAGTCCCGTAATGGTGAACGCATCGACAAAACTGACATAGAATGCCCCCTGCACCACCGGAGGCAAGAAGAAGAGAGTTACCAGAAGCGGAGAGAGTACCAAGAACGGCGCAACACGTGTCATACCACTCGCCTCTTCGGAAATAAGCGTCTCTTTTTGCATCAGCTTCGCAACATTGCGGTACCCCTGCAGCAAAGAGACAGGCTTTTTATACAGCATCCGCATCTTGAGCACCTTAATAAAAAAGAGCAGTATCGGTGCGATCAACAACAGTATCGTGATCGTAACAAGGTAAGCAATCATTGTTCCTCTCCTATAATAAGGATCTTGATTGAGATGATCATCACCGTACCTTCCAGCACAAGCGTCGCCCATGAGAATTCATGCGCAAAGATACGGTAACTGAAAAGCACACCCAGCATCAGGTTGAAAATCATCGCAGCATAACGGGTCTGTTCAAAGTGTGCCAGACGGTACACCCAGTAGCTCACCCAGTTAACCGCCCTCCCCACACTGTCATAAAGGGTCGTCTCGAACAATGGTTTGACATGCACTTCATAATGCGAATCGCTGAACTTGCTGCTGTATCCCTCAATATGCTGCTTTGTCAGATGCTCATCAGGCTTGTAGAGCCATCCGAAAAAGCGGCGGATCGGTCCGGCAAATCCGGTTGCCGAATACTGCGTACGGGTCGAGGTACGGTAACCGCAGCTCCAGGTCCGATGTATGCGTTCTTTAACACGCAGTGCCCGGTATGCGAACATCAGCAGGGCTGTCACACTCACAAGTGCTCCCAGTAACACAAGTGGAGAAACAACCCCGCCATGCATCGCTACCGAGTGCATCTGCCAGATCCCATCAGGGAAGATCCTTCCATAGACGGAAAGGTGCCCCAGACTGCTCAGTGCCTTGTCGAACCATCCGATATAGAACGGCGTAAAGAGCATCAGTGAGATGATGACCGCTGCCATCAGAAGCATCCCGGTACGCATCCATGCATTGACTTCATGGGCATGTTTGGCATTCGTACTGCGATGCAACCCCAAAAAGGTAATGCCGTACGCTTTGACAAAACAAGCAATCGCCAATCCGCCGGTCATCGCCAGCGCGAATACAGCGAACGGGATCGCCAGTTTGAGAGAAGTATTGTCCAGATGGCTGGAGCCAAGCATCGACTGAAAGATCATCCACTCACTCAAGAAACCATTGGTCGGGGGCAGTGCCGAAATAGAGACGGACGCCAGTAAAAAGGTCATGGCCGTCACGGGCATCGCTTTGATCAAGCCGCCATATTTTTCAATATTCTTCGTATGGGTCTGATACAGCACACTCCCCGCTCCCATAAAGAGAAGTGATTTGAAACTCATATGGTTAAATGTATGGAAGAGTGCAGCGATAAACGCAAATGAACTGAGTATTTTCAGCCCCATGCTCTCAAAGATCATCCCCATACCGAATCCCATCAGGATGATCCCGATATTCTCAATGGAATGGTTGGCAAGTAAGGCCTTGATATCATGTTCACTGAGTGCATACAATACCCCGATCAGAGAGGAGAGCGACCCAATGACCAGGATCAGGACACCCCACTCCATCGGCCAGGGATAGAGAACATCGAAAAGAAACCGGAACATACCGTAGATCGCTACTTTAAGCATTACTCCACTCATCAACGCAGAGACAGGAGAAGGTGCTTCAGGGTGCGCATAGGGCAGCCAGACATGCAACGGTACCGCACCCGCCTTGCTTAAAAAACCCAGAACAAGAAAGAAGAAAAGGAGTGTCGGATAGGCAAACTTCGCCACAATGCCATGCATCGCGGCAAAACCGATCTCCAGATCCCCATCGGTAGCTATGAGGAAAAAAAGCAGCAAAAAGACAAACCCGAAATGGGTCATGAGAAAGTAGAACCGTGCCGCATCCACCGTTCTCTTCTCTTTGGCTTCGGTTAAAATAAGCTGCCAGCTTGTCAGGCTCATCAGTTCCCAGAAAAGCAGGAACATCAGTGCATTGGCAGAGATGACCACACCCAGCATGGAAGCGATAAATGTCGTATAGTGCAGCAGATAGTGCCCTTTACGTTTCAAATGAGAGAGATAGCCTTGCGAATAGAAAAGATTGGGTACCACACCCAGCACAATGAGTGACGTAAACACCAACGATAATGTATCAAACTGGAACATGTCCGTAACAACTCCAAGAAAAGTCTCTAATGGAGGGCTGTTTGTATCAAGAAGAAGCAGTCCTGAATTATGTAGGGCGATTATACAACTTTTCCCTTAAAATAAGTTATATTTAAGATATTATACTATAATGAAAAATATTTTTGATGAAAGAGTCATAGATGAGCACTTCTGCACTGCTGCTTTACATCTTTTTGGCATCTGCTTCGTTTGCCTATATCATCTACGGCAAACAGCAACGGGATGCGGCTGCACTGCTCAACGGCATAAGCTTGGGTGCGCTTGCCTATTTTGATCTGCCTCTATGGCAGATGGGCGTGACCACACTTCTGCTTCTTGTTCTGCCTTTTCTCCTTCACCGTTTTCTGCCCCGATATTGATACCTGTCAATCAAACCTCTCAGGAAACAGGATACAATAATCTTCTATCGTATCCAAAGGAGTCAACTATGGATGTTACACACTACTACAATCCTAACGGAGAAGAGATTCTCGATGAAAAGATCTTTGGTGGTTCCCCTACAGGGTTTGTCGATTTCAACCGTTCACGCTACCGCTGGGACAGCAATATCTACGACCTAATGAATGCCAATACCTGGTTCCCCAGTGAGGTCAACACCTCATCGGAGAAAAAGAACTTCGAACATCTTACCGATAACGAGCAGGCGATCTACAAAATGACCTTCGCCCAGCTGAGCTTCAACGACTCTGCACAGGAGGAGTACCTCAGCGACTTTAGACGGCTGGCGAACAACCGCCTTGTCAAATCAGTGCTCTCTTTGCAAATTATGCAGGAGGTCAACCACTCCAAAAGCTATGCTGTACTGCTCGATGCCTGTGGAAATTCCGATGAAGTCTTCAACCTTTACAAATACGATGCCGCACTCAACCGTAAGAACCAGCAGGTAGCTGAACAGTTCTCCCGCTACATCGACGGCGGTTCAGCGGATAAAATGCTGCTCTCTGCCATGGCGAGTGTTAATCTTGAGGGAATCTATTTTCTGCTGGGGTTCAGCTATATCTATCTGCTTGGTGATAAAGTTCCCGGCGCAAGGGACATGATCAAGTTCATCGCACGTGACGAGCTCAATACCCATCTGCCGCTCTTCGCCAACATCTTCAAAACAATCCAGAAAGAGAACAGTATTGCAGCTTCTACTATTGATGCTGCCTATACGATGATAGAGGATGCTGTAAAAATAGAATTGGAATATGGAAAATATCTGTTAGATCGCTACCCCATCATGGGTGTCACACCGGAGCTGATGGAGCAGACCGTCTATAACTATGCCAATGACCGCCTCAAAAAGATAGGACTCGACCCGATTTTTGATGAGAGTGAAACAACCTACCTGCAGAAGCTGGTCACCAAGCACCTGGAGATGAATGAAGTCAAAAGCAACTTCTTTGAGAGCAATGTCTCCAACTATGCCAAATCAAGCATCGATCTTGACGATTTTTAAAATGCCGGAGTCAACGTTATGACTCCAGTGCTTCCGCCTCTTTTAACTTTTCATTTTTAACATACAGCACAACCCGCGTCGTTCCCTCTTCTTCTGCACGCATTTTGTCGTAAAGGTTCTGCATCTCTATCTTTTTCTCTCTGGAAACAGGTTCCCTGACAGACTTATACTCAACTGGTTTACCATCCTTTATGACGGTAGACATTCGGGCAAATACCCAGTAGTACCCCTTGTCTTTTCTCAGGTTCTTTACATACCCTTCCCACACTTCTCCCCGCTTAAGTGTCGCCCACATCTCTTCAAACGCAGACTTTGGCATATCCGGGTGGCGTATGACATTGTGCGGCTTTCCAATGAGCTCTTCCACCTCATACCCTGAGATCTCCGCAAAGGTCTCATTGACATAGGTGATCTTCCCTGTAAAGTCTGTACGAGAAACGATCAGTTCATCTTCAGGCACTTCGGTCTCTATAAACATATCAAATGTGGTCTCCATCTTTGCTCCTTGATAAAAATATTTTATATTTATTATAACATGATACCATGTATAAAAAACGTTTTTACTGATTTACATCATCCTTCTCTTTTCTCTTTTAGTTTATAATGCCGTATGAATTTTTTACCCTATCTTAAACTGGTCGGTACCGGCCCCAAACGCAACCGTGATCTCACCGCAGAAGAGATGAGAACGGTCATACGTGCCTTTTTGAAAGAAGAGGTCCTACCCGAACAGGCTGCTGCCTTTCTGCTTGGCTGGCGTGTCAAAGGAGAGAGCAATGAAGAGTTTGCTGCAGCTATCGAAGTCTTTGATGAATTTATCAGGCATGATCCCATGCCTGAAAGCATCGAGTTTGGCTACCCGTATGACGGTAAGGTAAAAAACCCTTACCTCTTTCCTCTGACGGCACAGTACCTTGAACCTTTCGATGTACACTTCTCTCTACATGGTGGCTTGCTGCAACCTGCCAAAGGGGGCATCACACTCAAGGAGGTATATGAGAATGTACCCGTGCCAAAAAACATCCACTACTTTGACCGGAGTGAATACTTCCCCGAACTCTATCGTTTCAGTAAAGTACGTACGGCTCTGGGATTGAGAAGCTCTTTCAATACCATCGAAAAACTGCTGGGTATCACCCAAAGCAAAACCGCTATCATCGGTGCATTCCATAAACCTTTTGTCCAAAAATACATTGAACTCTACAAAGATCGCTATGAAAAGCTCATCATCATCAAAGGCAACGAGGGAACCCCCGAAATATTCAGCAAGTGTACTGTCACTATTGTAGAGAACGGAAAAGTTGAAGAGATAAAAATAGATCCAAAAGCATATGGTATCGACTATCTCAAGTCAACACAACCTATCTCTCTGGAGGAGTCACTACAACAGACAAAAGAACCTTCTGACAATTTTAAAGCACTTGCGAAGTTCAATGCGGCAGTCATACTTTTCCTCACAGAACAAACCGATACGATAGACAGCGCACTGAGAAAACTTTCATAACCTACTTTTTCGTACGGTTATGGTCACACTCGCAGGTTAAAATATAGTGTGCGATCCCATCAAGTTGCTTGGGTGTCAGATCACTATAGGCACGCATCGGGATAGTATACTGTGGCCATTTTCCTTTGCTGCCGTGAAGGATCGCCTCTTTGATCGGGGCAACGCCCTCTTTGGCATACTTTTGCCCGATCTGAGCAAAAGAGGGAGCGATCTTCCCTGCCGCTGCGATATGACACATTTTACAGTCTTTGGTTGCCAGAACCTGCTGTGCCGGAGGCAATGCTTCGATCTTTGCTTTCTCCTGAAGGATCTCCAGCATCTTCATCTGATCGTAGGTATCAAAGGCATAGTGAGCAATCGCTTCAAGTTCATCTTCTGTGACATTTCCCTTTTGGGAAGGCATCACACCGTATGTTTCGAGACTCTCTTTGTTACAGTAGGACTTTGAACGGTCAGGA
>Ga0256828_1000756_pt1 | contig 21054 bp, 23 predicted proteins | sample CV88metaG_FD_185993 | JGI IMG/M metagenome (GOLD analysis project Ga0256828, IMG submission 185993) | Hydrothermal vent microbial communities from East Pacific Rise, Pacific Ocean - CV88 | ecosystem: Environmental > Aquatic > Marine > Hydrothermal vents | place: Pacific Ocean: East Pacific Rise...
TTCTACTTTTTGGTGTTTCAAAAAATTCTATACGCGATACAGTAATATTAATTTCCATCATTTTCTTTTGAACTATTTGTAATAGCCAAGCAGATATATTTTCACTAGTTGGGACAAAATCAACTATGATAAACTCTTCATACATTTCATATATGTGAATTGGTTCATTTTTAATACAATTTAAATTTGGTAAATTATCTTTATCCTTATAATGTGGTAACATAGTTTCAAATACTCGTCATATTATCAAAATTTATGATGAAGCTACAAGAAAATAAATTAATTTTTACAAGATTAAAATATAGTAAAACACAACTTGATATTGCTTATAATGTATTAAATTATGATACAGATTCATTTTATTTCCAACTAGAGAATACTTCCAATAACAAATATTTTAACTTAAAACAACTATTTCTAATTGCTGAGTATTTAAATTGTTCTATTAAAGATTTTTTTGATGAATAATAAAATATTAATCAAAATATTTAATGACTTTGTTGAAAAATATAACATTGATACAAACTATAATTTATTTGATATTGATGAAAATTTAAATGTAAATACAATTTTGTATAAAAAAACTAAATCAGTTCTTAAAAGAAGTAGCTCAATGGAAAAGCAATTAATTACGGAAGTTAATAAAACTATTAAAGATTATAATGATATAGGATTATAGAATGAATTTGGAAAAACATCATTAACATTTTTAGAATACCAAATGATTGGTGTATGTAGTAAATTATTTCCTAATGACTTAGTAAATTTTGAAGGTGTAAATAGATGATATATCTATAGATTTTTTAAGCAGCAAACACTTCATGAGACCGTTTAAAATTCCGTATCAGTAACTTTAAGTAGCACTTTTTGAGTGCTACCATCTCCACTTTTACATCGTGAATTTAAAGTTAGTGGAAAATGAGTTTTGCAAGAAGTCTACTACTTAAAACCATCCTTTTTTAAAATAAAAAAACTACTCTTTTTCTATAAATACAAAATATTAAACCTTTTTAGTTATAATTACATATTAGATTTCTTGCAAGAAGTCTATTATTTTTACAAGGGTAAATCAGATGAATATTGTAACAGGTTCTTCAACCGCACTAATTACACCATTTAAAAATGGAAAACTTGATGAGCAGAAATATGCTGAACTCATTAAAAGACAAATCAAACATGGTATAAACGCTATATGCCCTGTTGGTACAACAGGAGAGAGTGCAACTCTTACACATGATGAGCATAAACGCTGTATAGAAATAGCTGTAGAAGTTTGTAAAAATACTGATACAAAAGTTCTTGCAGGAGCAGGAAGTAATGCTACACATGAAGCTATAGAAATAGCTAAACACGCTGAGTCTTGTGGTGTTGATGCCATCTTTTCTGTTTCACCATACTATAACAAACCTTCTCAAGAGGGTATCTACCAACATTACAAAGCTATAGCACAAGCGGTACCAAATCTCCCTTTTATGCTTTACAATGTTCCTGGGCGTACAGGTGTTGATATATCTGCTGATACTGCCATCCGTCTTTTTGATGACCTTACAAATATTTACGGTATCAAAGAAGCAACAGGAAGTTTAGAAAGAACTGTAGAACTTCTTTCTCGACGACCTGATTTTAAAGTTTTTTCTGGTGATGATGCTATTGACTACCCTATTTTAGCAAATGGTGGTGCAGGAGTCACCTCTGTAACATCAAATCTTATGCCTGATTTAAAAAGTGAGCTTGTAAACAAAGCACTTAATGGTGATTTTACAGGTGCAAAAGAGATTAATGACAAACTTTATCCACTTAACAGTGTAATGTTCTGTGAAGCAAACCCTATCCCTGTAAAAGCTGCTATGTATATAGCTGGTTTACTTGATACTTTAGAGTATAGACTTCCTCTTGTTGCTCCAAGTAAAGAAAATATAAAAAAAATTGAAGAAGTAATGAAAAATTACGATATTAAAGGACTCTAAATATGGCAGATTTTAAAGGAAAAACCCTTTTTATAAGTGGTGGTACTCGAGGTATAGGAAAAGCTATAGTATATGCTTTTGCTGAAGCTGGTGCTGATGTAGCTTTTACTTACGCATCAAGTGCTGATGTAGCTACTGAGATTATTCAAGATATTGAAAAAAAATATGGTGTAAAATCTCGTGCTTATAAACTTAATATTTTAGAGCCAAACACATATAAAGATGTTTTTAAAGATTTTGATCAAGATTTTGAAAGACTTGATTTCTTTATATCAAACGCTATTATTTCTGGTCGTGCTGTTGTTGGTGGTTTTGGTCCATTTATGCGTTTAAAACCTCGTGGACTTGACAATATTTGGACTGCTACTGTTGATGCTTTTGTAGTTGGTGCTCAAGAAGCTACAAAAAGAATGGAAAAAACAGGTGGTGGCAGTATCATCTCTATGAGTTCAACGGGTAACCTTGTATATACTCCAAACTATGCAGGTCATGGTTCAAACAAAGCAGCTGTAGAGGCAATGGTTCGTTATGCAGCAGCAGAACTTGGTGAGAAAAACATCCGTGTAAATGCTGTAAGTGGTGGTCCAATAGATACAGATGCACTTAAAGCATTTCCAAACTATGAAGAGGTAAAAGCTGAAGTAGTAAGAAGATCTCCACTAAGTCGTATGGGTGTTGCCGAAGATTTAACAGGTGCTTGTAAGTTTTTATGTTCTAGTGAATCTTCTTGGTTAACAGGACAAACAATTGTTGTTGATGGTGGAACAACTTTTCAATAATACTCTTTTATATTAGGCTTTTATAAGCTTAATATAATAAGTCTTTTACTCACTCTTATACTCTTAAAACCATATGCTTGTGCTATATACTCAAAAGTTTTTTTATGATATAAAAAGACATGTGTTGGATCATTTTTATAGTACCATGAAGCAAAATCTCTTGCATCATATATATCAGTCATTAAGTAAAGTTTACCACCTTCTTGTAACATCTCTCGTAATCGTGTAAACTCTTTATCTGGATGGTAAAAATGCTCTATCACTTCACAAGAAGTGATATAATCATACTTACTCATTAAAAGTTTTTCATCTTTATGAAAATAAGGGTCATAGTTTTCAATCGTATAGCCATCTTCCCTTAAAATAGATGAAATGATAGCAGAAGTCCCTGCCCCATAATCAAGTCCATGTGCTTGAGAAGTAAAATCTTGCTTTACATGTAAGGTGATAGGGGAAACAAAATTTCTATATCCTTCATCTTGTGTATCTGTATCATGTAATTCATAACGCTCTTTCTCCTCTTTCTCTTTTGGTAAATCTTCTGGTATAACAAAAATAGCATAACATTGAGAACAACGATGATAGCACTGCGTATCTTTATAAAAGAATAGTGATGGTGTGTGGCAAAGTGGGCAAATTATTTTCATAAGCTAATGCTAACATATCAAGCATAAATAAGCAACATCAAGATACAATACAAAAATTTAATATGAGGAATTTTAGTGCTTAATTTACCAAATTTGCTAGCTTCTATACGAATCCTAATTGCACCGTTAATGTTTTGGATTATTTTAAATCCTCAACTTTTTACAAATAATGGATTTGACATAAGTTGGAACTACTACTTTGCATCTTTACTATTTGTTCTTGCAAGTGTTACTGATTTTTTTGATGGCTATATAGCAAGACAATGGAACCAAATGACTATGCTTGGAGCAATTTTAGATCCACTTGCCGATAAAATGCTTACACTAGCAGCTTTTTTAGGACTTATGGTTATAGGGGAAGCTTCTCCTTGGGCTATTTATATTATCATAGTTCGTGAGCTTTTTATTACAGGTATTCGAACTGTTGCTGTAAGTGAAGGTCTTAGTGTAAAAGCTTCATGGGCTGGAAAAGTAAAAACAGTTTCACAAATGATTGCCATAGGTTTTTTACTTATGCACTGGCCATTTGGTACTGCTCTTTTATGGATAGCAGTAGCACTCACTGTGTACTCAGGTTTAGAGTACTTATGGGGCTTTAAAAATGCTCTTATAAAGGATGGTAAATAATGAGCTACTTTGTTGCTATACTTGTCTTATCAGCACTTATATTTTTTCATGAACTTGGACATTATACAGCTGCAAAACTTATGGGAGTTTATGTAGAAGTTTTTAGTATAGGTTTTGGTAAAAAACTTTTCTCTTTTAAAAAATTTAACACACAATGGAGTATATCTGCAATTCCTCTTGGTGGTTATGTAAAAATGAAAGGGCAAGATGATGGAGACCCTACAAAAAAAAGTTATGATAAAGATAGTTACAATACAAAAACACCTTTACAAAAGATGTTTATCCTTTTAGCTGGTCCTTTAGCGAATTTTATTTTAGCTTTTGTATTGTATTTTATCATTGCCCTTGGCTCACCTTTAGCTGTAGCTCCTGTTGTTGGTGATATCATTCAAAATTCCCCTGCTTCTCATGCTGGACTACAAAAAAATGATATTATTAAAATGATCAATAACACCCCTGTAAGTACATGGAAAGAGATGGCCAAACTTATCTCAGATTCTCATGGTTCACTAAATTTAGAAGTTCAGAGAGGTGGTTATTTAGAACATCTTATACTTACACCAGAGCTTAAAGAAACAAAAAATATGTATGGAGAAACTATACAAAAAAAGATGATAGGTATCGCTTCAGCTGGTAAAACTTTTCGTCAAAACCTTTCACTTGTAGAGAGTTTTTCTTATGCAACACAACAAACAGTCTTCGCTTCTACTATGATTTTTACTGGTCTTCAAAAGTTGGTCACGGGAGATGTTCCAGCAAGTGAAATGGGTGGTGTAATTAGCATTGTAAAAATCACTTCTGATGCGACATCAGCAGGTTGGATGAGCGTCCTTTTTTTTGCTGCACTCATTAGTGTTAACCTTGGTATTTTAAATCTTCTTCCTATCCCTGCACTTGACGGTGGTCACATTATGTTTAACCTTTATGAGCTTCTTTTTCGTAAAGAAGTAAATGAAGCAATTATAGTTAAACTTACCATAGCTGGATGGGTTATCCTTTTTGGGCTAATGGGTCTTGGTTTATTTAACGATATTAATAGACTTGTTGGTTAAACTGTCGGTATATAATTTTGTATATAGGTGATAAAATCATCTTTGGGTATTGCTTTTGAATAGTAATACCCTTGCAATTGATCACACTCTATCTCTCGTAATTTTTCTACATGTTTTTTTGTCTCTACACCCTCAGCAACTGTATGAAAACCTAAAGAGTGTGCCATAGAAATAATCGTTTGTACAATGACCAAATCTTCATCATCATGAATCATATCCATGACAAATGATTTATCAATTTTTAATGTATTTATAGGAAATTTTTTTAAATAAGATAAAGAAGAATACCCCGTACCAAAATCATCTATAGCTATCGAAACCCCTATAGCTCTTAATCTTGTAAGAACTCTAAGTGTTGCGTCTATATTTGCCATAGAAAGGGATTCTGTTATTTCAAACTCTAATTGAGCCGGATCTACATTGTATTTTTTGATAATCATAGTAATATACTCTACAAGATTATTATCTTGAAATTGTTTTACAGAAAGGTTAATGGCTATTTTTAAGCCTAAGGTACCATTTTTGTTCCAAGTTGCTATATTTGCTATACACTCTTCTATAATCCAGTTTCCCATCTCTATAATCAGTCCTGTACTCTCAGCAATACTAATAAATTCATCAGGAAACATTAAGCCTTTTGTTGGATGATTCCAGCGAATAAGTGCTTCAGCCCCAGAAATAAAATCAGTACTTGCATTAATTTTTGGTTGATAATAAATCTCTAATTCATTTTTATTTTTAATCGCTAAACGCAAGTCTTGCTCTATATGCATCTGTTTTGAGATAAAGTTTGTCATATCTTTAGAGAAAAATTTAAAATTATTACGACCATCATTTTTAGCATCGTACATTGCTGTATCTGCATTAGTCATTAGACTTTCTAAATCCTCTCCATTATCTGGATAGACCGCTATACCTACACTTGTTGTTATGTATAATTGATGTTTATCTATCGTATGTTGCCCACGAAGTGCCTGAATACATTTACTAGCAATCTCTCTTGCACTATCAAGTGTATCTATTTCTGGAATAAGTATCACAAATTCATCACCTCCTATACGAGAGACGGTATCTGATTCTCTTAACTGTTTTTTTAAGAGTGTAGCTACATAAATAAGAAGCTTATCTCCTGTATCATGTCCCAATGTATCATTAATAAGTTTAAAATGATCTAAGTCTAAAAAGAGTAAAGCAAGTTTTTTCTCCCCTCTCTTTGCATTTTGTAACGCTTTACGAATTCTATCTTTTAAGAGTACTCTATTTGGTAAAGAAGTTAAAGGATCATAATAAGCCAATTTTTCTATAGTTTGCTTATTTCTATTTTCTTTTGTTATATCCATACTTACTGCTGTGATTTTTACAGAATTATTTTGTTTTTTACGCACTTTACCGCGTGTATGTATATCTATTCGTTCACCTTTACTTACCTCAACTGTATATTTCAAATCAAAAGTTGAACCATCTCTCAATGCTTCATTTAAGCGTTGTACAGTATCATTATAATCACTTTCAATGATAAAAGATAAAAATGTTTTCCAATCAATAGTATACTTTTTATTTAACTTCAAAATTCTATATATTTCATCACTTAGTTGCAATTTATCATGCACTACATCATATTCCCAACTTCCTATATTTGCTATTCTTTGTGCTTGTTTAAGATGGGCCTCTTTTTCTAAAATCGTTTCATTCAGTTTTCGTATATTTTCAAGATAGGTTGCTAGCTTACGCACGAGTACATTTGCCGATTTTGTGATAATACCCACTTCATCATTTGTTTTTGCATTATAAGCTATCATCTTAGGATTCTGTGGATCAAATTTTTCAAGAGAAGTAGCGAGTGTCATAAGGTGTTTTAGAGTATTATAGAGTAAAATGCCTACGATTAAAATAGCTACTATGAATATACAAACACCTATCGTAAACCATTTATTAAAATTATGCATAAATGTTTTATACGATTTATTTGAATATACAAGAGTCATTGTTCCTAGTTTCTTGTTTGTAGCTGGATCTATTAAATCTGTTGTAGAAATAAAATGTCCCTCTTTTTTTAATGTTTTAAAAGTTTTCTTAGCTGAAGAAAAGATTAAGGGCTTCGTACTATTTATAGGTGTAATTTTTAAAAATAAAACTTTTTTATTTTTAAGTTGTGTACTTGCTATTTCATTAATGGCATTATTTAACTCATAACTTAAATTTAAAGCAATCATAGGATTAATATTTGTCTCAATAGAAGCAATATCTTCTTTAACAATAGAGATATATCCATTAGAAAAAAAATAATTTGCACTATATAAAATAATACCAACAAAAATAAATGAAGCAAAGAAAAGTATAAAAAGTGTCTTAGAAACCAAAGAGTTAAAATGTATTTTCATTGTTTATACCTTAAAAAAATAAACTAGTAAAATAAGTTTTATGCTCACTTTGCCTACTACTTTTTGGTAGATTATCATAACCTACTTTATATATATGTGAGATTTTCAATAAAACAGGACGAAAAATGATATGATTTATTTTTACAGCATGAAGATTAATGATGGGTTTAACCTTTGTTCCAACTTTAAGTGAAAGCATAACACCTTCATTTAAATCAGTAGTAGCATAAGAAAATGTTAGTGCTTCTTCCTCTTTTGCTTTTTTTACAACTTTTTTTATTGTTTTTTTATCTGTTGGAAAAAGATAATACAAACTCGCATCCGTTTTAGCTACTTTTTTATACGGTATTACTAATGTTTTTAATGTGTAATTTTCTAATTTTTTATGATATCTATTTTCTATAGTTGCTTGTAAAAATTTGGCATTTTTATAATCATTTTTATCATAAAGAATAGCTAGAACAATGGCATTATCTTTTAGCTTTCTTTTAAAATCATAATCCATTAAAGATATTTTAGGTACTAAAACAGCATGAATTTTTAATAATGATTCATTAATGGACAATGCAAAAAGTATATGTGTAAAAAATATAAAAAGCAAAATATATTTCATTTTAAAACTCCAATGATACATTAAACATAACAGTTCTACCACCATCATCAAAATCTTGTTGATAAGCATTAGGAGCAGTTAAATAATATACATTTTTATCAAATAAATCATGGACAACTAAAGATGCTGTTAAATCTTTATAATTATAAGAAACTGTTTGATCAAGTATGAAACTATGAAATCTATTAGGATGTGATACAAAACGAGCAATCGTTCCAAAAGTAAATCCTGAATCAAGTTCATATGACAATGTTGTAGAACTTAAAATATTAGCAACATCTCGTAATTTGTTGTTATCATCATCTCTTACATCTATATAACTCGCCAAGAAATCAATCTCTAAACTATTTGTTGGAATATAAACATAATCAAACTCTACCCCACAAAAAGTATTTTTTGTTTTTTGCATATATTTATGTGTTACTGAATCTCTTGTTATTAAATCATCTATTTTTGTTTCATAAATATTCAATTTAACACTATGTTGAGCAGAATGTTTATAAACTATACCCGCCTCTAAACTATCAGATTTTTCTGCCTTTAAATCCTTATTTGAAGTAAGTTCTATTAAAGATGGCGCTCGAAAAGAATGAGCATATAATGCCTTCAATCGTAATTTTGATGTCATTTTATAAACAAGACCAAGATTTGGTGATATAGAACCTTTAAAATCAGAATAGTGATCATACCTTATACCTGTAGATACATCTAATTTTTTTGTTAAAGCATACTCATCATTAAAATATAATGAAGCTATTTTTCTGCTAAAATCCCCTTTTATAATAGGATTGTCTGAAGCTTGTTCATTAACAAACCAACCATTTTTAAGTTCTTTTGTTGTTTCTACTCTTGCTCCTATAAGCAACCTATTATTCTCTATAGATTTTGATAAAATATTTAATTCACTAAAATAACTTCTTTCTTCATAATCTGTTGTTATGATAAATCCCTGAGGATGAGCAACCTCTAGTTTTTGTTGATAATTTGTATAACCTACCATATACTTTATGCTATTTTTTGCATTCAAATCATTTTTATAGGTAAGTTCTGAGAAGAAAGCTCTATTTTCATTAGAAAATCTATCTAAATTTGTATCAAGAACAGAAAATAATCCATAGGCATTACCTATTTCTGATTTTTTAATTCGTGCATTAAAAGAAAAATGTTCACTAAGAACATTAAGTCCTACGGAGTAATCATCTAAATGTCTATCACTTACGCCACTTCTTCCTGTTATATTTGGTTCTACAAAAACTGTTTTAGTATTACTTTGCTTATATGCATCTACTGAAAATTTTATTTCATCAATCCTACTACTCATCATCGTACCAATTTTTCTATGATTATATGTTCCTGAACCTAAAAAAATATTGTTATTAACAATCTCTTCTGAATTTTTCGTGATGATATTAATAACACCACTAATAGCATTAGAACCATATAAAATAGAACCTGCTCCACGAATGACTTCGATTCTATCTATAAGTTCTATAGGAAAATCCAAATAGTAATAAATAGAACCTCTATAGGTATTGTTAATACCAATACCATCTATCATAAATTTAACTTCACCTTTTTGTGTTGCCCCACGAAAGACAATAACAGGAACACCTGAAAGCTCTTTCTTAAGTTCAACACCTGGAACTAAAGCAAGTGCTTCAAAAACATTCTTTATACCGAGGTTTTGTAATTTTTCACTTTGAAGAACAGTAACAAAGGATGGAGCATCATCAATATTAAGTTTTGCTTTTGTAGCAATTTCACTCACTTCATCTAAACTTTCAAGAAAATTACTATCTACATCTTGAGCAATCAATAAAGGGCTTAATAGAAAAAAAGAAATTAAAGTATACCTCATCATCATATCTTACTCCATGGTATCTATATTATATCTATTGATTGTATAGTAAAAATCATAAAAGCAACCTTTTTTTGCTATACTTTTAAAAAAGGAGTCATTATATGCAAACCGTAGAATATAAACTACATATAGACAATATCATAAGACGCGTTGAGACTGCTCGACTCAAAGTAAGCCAACATCACATAGTAAAAATCATTGCTGTAAGTAAGTACTCTACAGCACAAGAAATAGAAAAACTCTATAAAATCGGTCAAAGAGCTTTTGGCGAAAATAAAGTACAAGATTTAAAACAAAAAAATCAAGATCTTGACACCTTACCAATAGAATGGCATTTTATAGGTCATCTTCAAAAAAATAAAATTAATAATCTTCTTGATATACACCCCTCTTTATTTCAAGGACTTGACTCATTAGAACTTGCATATGAGTTACAAAAGAAGTTATATGTACGCGATGAAAAACTTAATACTTTGTTGCAAATCAACTCAGCGAAAGAGCCATCAAAACATGGTGTAATGCCAGAAGAAGCACTTAATATTTATAAAAAAATTCAACAAGAATGCCCAAATATTCTCCTTAAAGGTGTTATGAGTATTGGTGCGCATTCAGATGATAAAGAGCTAATTAAACAAAGTTTTTTAGTAACACACAATATTTATAAACAATTAAACGATGCAACTATTTGTTCTATGGGTATGAGTAGTGATTTTGAACTTGCTATAGAATGTGGTGCAAATATGATACGCCTAGGAAGTGTTTTATTTAAAAAATAGAAGCATTTTTATGCTTCTGACGAATAAATTATCTATAATTTAAACTTAAAGCATTAAACTAGCTCTTAATTATCTTAATATTTCTTAGCCTTTCAAGTTATAATTTCATCAAAATTACTCATTAGGATTATTTAATATGAAACAATCATTACTTATGAACAAATACCCTGTTTACAGCTTAGAAATCAACAAAGATGAAACAACATTTCATGATGTTGATGCGATTATCAACTATCTACAAGGAAAAGTAGAAGCACACCCTTTTGCTGTAGAAATTGCTGTTTTTGATCACTATGCACATACTACAAGTATAGAGGAACATACTATAGATGAAAAAATTAAAGCAGCAAAAAATCTTGTTTTTTGTTTTGGAAAAATGCTTCCTAAACCTACAATGTTAGCAGTAAGACCAAGAAGTATAGGTGTTTGTGATTTAGGTGATTATTTTGAGGTCAGTTTCTTAGAAGTACCAAATGAAAAACTTCATGAAGTTACTGAAGGTTGGGCAAAATCAATCAAAAACAAGTAAGAGATTTTTTTTCTCTTACTTATCTCTCTTTTTAAACCGTACTGCATGGCTTAAAGGATTATTAATCAATATTTTTTGATAGGCTATCATCTTATAAAAGGGTTCTAAAAACAACTCTAAGTGTTCTTCCTTTATACTTTCTATTTTATGCTTTTGTAATGCTTCTAAAACTACTAATGTCGATTCTATAGTTGAAAGATACCCTTCTTGAGGTTGTTCTTTTATCTCATAAGCCGATTGACGTGTTTTTGTAAAACTCATATGAGGAAGCTCTTGTAAATTTTTACTTCTATAAAAAATAGGTTTTGCACACGACCATGTTGAATCTATAAGAAAAATAGCTAAAGGTTTTTTACCCTTTTGAGGATTTATCTCACTAACATTACATGCTTTTTCTGAAGGAAAGAGGATATAACTTTGATGTGTATGTATAATTTCATTGATTCTTTTATGTTCACTAAAATCTATTCCAACAAAAAGTTCTGAATTGATTAAACTTTGATGTGTAAAATGTCCTGTATTATTTTTGACTTTTTTAAACTCTTTTGGGTGCATTAAAATGACAAATTTCGTATCTGTTTCTATTTTATGAAAATAGCTACACATACATGAGCTTTTTGGTCTATAACACTTATAACATTTTTCTCTATTACCATAATATGTCTGTTTCATTAGTGCAATTATAGTACAATAATCTTATGAATAATGAAATAATTTACGATGTTATTATAATTGGTGGAGGTGCTGGTGGTATTATGGCTGCTATCACTGCTGGAAGAGATGGAAAAAATGTACTTATTTTAGAAAAACTCCCTAAAATTGCATCCAAACTTAAAGCAACTGGTGGTGGAAGGTGTAATCTGACAAATACCCTAAATGATGATGAATTCATGACAAAATTTGGTCGAGATGGTCGTTTTATGCAAGATGCACTAAAAGCTTTTAACCATAAAAAACTTGTAATCTTTTTAGATGAGCTTGGTGTCAGTACCCATGTTCCTGATGGTTTTCGTATATTTCCCACTTCTCATACTTCCCAAACTATCATTGATGCATTTGAAAAAGAATTACAAAGGCTACATGTAACCATTCTTTGTAATCAAAGAGTAGAAAGAATCCTTTTTCATGCAAATACATTAGTAGGTGTCAAAACAAAAGAGCTTACATGTAAGACAAAAAATATAATCATTGCAACAGGTGGTATGGGTTACCCTACTCTTGGTGCTGAGGGTGATGGCTATACGCTTGCAAGTGAAGTTGGACATAAAATCACTGAAATAAGCCCTGCTATGATGCCTCTGCAAACAAAAGAAACATGGGTAAATAATTGTCGTGCAGATACCATTGCAAAAGCACACATTAAAGTTGCACTTAAAAAGCATAAAAAACTTCATGCAACAGGTGATCTTATTTTTACTAAAAATGGTATTCGTGGTCCTGTTGTTCTTGATTTTGCACGAGAGATTACACCTCTTTTACAAAAATATGGTGAAGTACCTTTACTTATAAACCTTACAAGGGGAAGAAATGAAGAAGAGATACAACAGCATATTCAAAAAATCTATATGCTTGATACAAAACAAACACTTTTAACTATACTTTCTACACTTCTTCCACAACCTCTTGCAAAAGAGATTCTTAAACTTGCCAAACTAAAAGAAGAGCAAACTTATACAAAAATTGATGGTACAAAAAAAGCAAAACTTTTTTCACTTCTTACTTGGACACCCCTTACAGTCATAGGGCATGATGGATTTAAAATGGCTATGATAACACGAGGAGGTGTAAGTCTTAAAGAGATTAATCCAAAAACGATGCAAAGTAAAAAAATAAAAAACTTATACTTTTGTGGTGAAGTGATGAATCTTGATGGACCATGTGGAGGCTATAACTTACAATGGAGTTTCGCAAGTGGTTACTTAGCAGGAAAGCTTTTATAGCATATCAATATGATGAAAACTTTTTTACTCTTTATACTACTACTTTGTCATCTTCATGCTTCTGAATTACAAAGACACTATATTGTAAACCATCATTATGTATTACTCTCAGATATTATACCTCATGTAAAGCAAGACGCTACTCTTTTTACCATGAAACCCCATAAACATATAATGCGAATAAAAGAAAAAAAACTACTTACACTACTACATGACTATGGCTATACTCATTTTACCAGTAAATACTCCTATATCTATTTTACGCAACGAAGTCCTATAAATACACAAAAAATAAAAAAAGCAATTTACCAACTATATACTAAATCATATAAAAATATAAAAATTCATACCATTGATGTAGATGCACGGAGTTTTATGAAACAACTTCCAAAATCATATACTATTCATTTTAAAAGAAAAGCTCCACTTTCTCAAAACCTTATCTTTTATATTCAAACACCAAAAAAAAGAAGAATTTTTTTTAATGCTATGATTAAAGCAAATATTCAAGTTTTAATTGCACGAAAAAATATTCATAAAGATAATCCATTGAACTCTCTAAATACAAAAAAAAAGAGTATAATACTAAGCAAATTTTTTGCTATGCCCCTACAAATACTTAAAAAAAATTTATATCAGGCAAAACATAACCTCCATCAGGGGAAAATACTTACAACACGGGATGTTGTTTCTTTAGTTTATATCCATCGTGGTGCTTTAGTCTCTGTTACATTACATAATAATGGTATCATTATAAACTTTAGTGCAAGAGCTTTACAAAATGGTCATTTACATGACTTTATAAAAGTAAAAAATGAAAATGGAAAAACGATACGCGTTCGTGTTCGTGGACATAATATAGCAGAGGTAATATGAAAAAAATAGTTATAGCAATTAGTGGTGCAAGTGGCGTTCAACTTGGACTCAAAGCACTAGAACTTCTTCCAAATACACTAGAAAAACATTGCATTATATCAAAAAATGCCCAAACTGTTTTACAAAAAGAGATGTTTCGAGATGTCATCTTTCATAATAATGACGATATATCTGCTTCCATCGCTTCAGGTTCGTTTAGCGTTGATGGGATGATGATAATTCCTTGTTCTATGAATACCTTAGCAAAAATTTCATGTGGTATTGCAGATAACCTTGTAACTCGTTGTGCCTCTGTAGTACTAAAAGAACAAAAAAAATTACTTTTAGCCCCTCGAGAGATGCCCTTTTCTCCTATAGCATTAGAAAATATGCTTAAACTATCAAATTTTGGTATCATAATAGCACCTCCTGTTATAGCATATTATTCTAAGCAACAAACATTAGAAGAGATGGAAAACTTTATCATTGGTAAATGGTTTGACCTTATTGGCATAGAAAATAATTTATATAAAAGATGGGAGTAATTTTTGAAAAAAATAGCCTTATATCCAGGAACATTTGATCCCATAACTAATGGACATTACGATATTATAGAAAGAGCAAGAAATCTTTTTGATGAGGTAATAGTTGCTGTCGCAGCTTCAGTAGATAAAAAGCCCCTCTTCTCCTTAGAAAAAAGAATTATGATGGCTGAGATAGCTGTTGTAAATCTTGATGGAGTTCATGTAGTTGGCTTTGATAACCTTACTATAGAACTAGCACACACACATAATGCGGATGTACTCATTCGTGGACTCCGTGCTGTGAGTGATTTTGAGTATGAATTACAACTAGGCTACTTAAATAATTCTCTTGATGATACTATAGAAACAGTCTATCTTATGCCTAAACTTCAACACGCTTTCATCAGTTCATCTATCGTTAGAAATCTATTAAAATTTAATGGAAAAACCGAGCATCTTCTACCACAAGAGGTGGAAAAAATCATTCAAAAAGAGCTTACATGTACATTGCCATAGAAGGGATAGATACCGCAGGAAAAAGCACGCAGATAGAAGCACTTCGTAGCCATTTTCAAGATGCTATCATTACAAAAGAACCAGGAGCCACTGCCATAGGACAAGAAATAAGAAAACTTGTTCTTTCTGCACAAGCACAAAGTAAAGAAGCAGAATTTTTACTTTTTTTAGCTGATAGAGCTGAGCATGTTAAAGAAGTTATAGAACCAAATATAAGAAGTAAAATGATTATAAGTGATAGAAGTGCTATTAGTGGTGTTGCTTATGCCATTACCCAAGGAAATATTACTAAAGAAAAACTTGTAGAACTTAATCATTTTGCGACAAAAAAACTGTACCCACATAAAGCTTTTTTGCTTACTTTAACAAAAAAAGAACTTGAATACCGACTTAGTCAAAAAGAACTTGATGGCATAGAGTTAAGAGGAAGTGCCTACCTTTTAGCAATTCAAGAAGCACTTAAAGAATCGGCTAAACTTCTTAATATAGAGCTTATACTAATCGATGCTACACAACCAAGAGAAGTAATCACTCAAAAAATTTTAGAACATCTTTAATTTTTTACAATAACAAAAATGTTTAAATAACCGTAGTATTTTAAAAGATTTATATTTTTTTGAACATTTTTGTTTTCAATAGAGCTTAAGAAGCGTTCTAACTCTTCATCACTCAAATCTCCCACATAAACATAATTACTATGTTCTTGACAATATAACTTCACTAAACGATGTGTAGGGGTTTGAGAATCTGAAATCCATAGTTTCATACACTTGTTCCTTTAATATTTTTAAATACATTATACACTTATAACAATAAAAATGGTATCCTTTCATAACTATATTTTTGAGGGCATATTAATGATTACATCACTTCGTGGAATGAATGATATTTTAAACAAAGATGACTATACAAGATTTACTTACTTTATAGAAACAGCAACTACAATTGCAAAGCGTTATGGTTTTCATTTTATTGAAACACCTATTTTAGAAGAGACAGCTCTTTTTAAAAGAAGTGTTGGAGAAAGTAGTGACATTGTTGGCAAAGAGATGTATCAGTTCGAAGACAAAGGGGGCAACGATGTTTGTATGCGTCCTGAAGGTACAGCTGGTGTTGTTCGTGCATTTATTCAAAATAAGCTTGATCGTGCTGGTGGTACACACCGTTTTTTCTATCATGGTTCTATGTTTCGTTATGAAAGACCTCAAAAAGGTCGTTTAAGACAATTTCATCAGTTTGGTGTTGAAAGTTTTGGTCAAGAGAGTGTTTATGAAGATGCTACAATGATTATGATGGTAGCTGACATCTTAAAAGCATTAGGTATTGGTTATAGACTCCAATTAAACTCTCTTGGGTGTAAAGAGTGTATGCCACCATATCGTGAAAATCTTGTGAAGTTTATAGAGAGTGTAGAAGATGCAATTTGTGAAGATTGTCAACGAAGAAAAACTACAAATCCTATTCGTGTACTTGATTGTAAAAATGAAAAATGTCAGTCACTCTATGAAAATGTACCAAAACTGATAAACTCACTTTGTGAAAGTTGTGAAAATGATTTTAATAAACTTAAAACTATTTTAGATGCAAATGGTATAGAGTATGAGATAGATACAAACTTAGTCCGTGGACTTGATTATTACTCAAAAACTGCTTTTGAGTTTGTAAGTGACAACATAGGAAGCCAAAGTGCCATTGCTGGTGGTGGTCGCTATGACAGACTTGTAGAATTTTTAGATGGAAGAGCTACTCCTGCTGTTGGTTTTGCAATGGGAATTGAACGCTTAATGGAACTTATAGAGATGCCTCAAGAGCAAAGAGATGGGTACTATCTTGGTGCTATGGATACTGAAGCTGTGGAGCTTATCATCTCTTTAACACAGAAAAAACGACAAACTACAAAAGCTACATGTGAGTACCGTTCCCGTAACCTCAAAGCACATCTTAAAAATGCAGATAAAGCCAATGCAAGATACTGTTGTGTTATAGGCTCTAATGAGTTTGAAAACAAAACTATTTGGGTAAAAGATCTTCTTAAGAAAACAGAAGAGAGTATAAGTTTAGAGGATTTTTAACTTGTGAATACTTTTGGTCTTAATATATGGGCAAACAATAATTTTATTATTGAAAATGGAGAGATAAAACTTCATTATAAGTCAAAACCTTCTCTTTTAGATATTACAAATACTATTCGTAATACAGGAGTACGAGGTCCTATACTATTAAAGTTTCCTCATCTTATAAAAAAACAAATAAAAAGCCTTTACACACACTTTGATAAAGCTATTATTGAAAATAACTATAGAGGAAAGTTTTATGCTGTTTTTCCTCTTAAAGTCAATCAACTCCCCCATACAGTTGAAGCAGTTGTTGCACAAGGAAAACAGTATAACTATGGACTAGAAGCTGGTTCTAAAGCAGAACTAATTTTAGCAATGGCAAAAACACCTAAAGGTGCAAATATTACCGTAAATGGCTTCAAAGACAAAGAGATGATTACTCTAGGTTTTATGGCATCACAAAGTGGACACACTATTACAATTACCATTGAGGGTTTAGGTGAACTAAGAACTATTATAGAAATAGCAAAAAAATCATCTTTAAAAATGCCTAACATTGGCATACGAATACGACTTCATTCTACAGGAAGTGGTACTTGGGCAAAAAGTGGTGGTATGGATGCAAAATTTGGATTAACTTCTACAGAAATACTAGAAGCTATTACACTTTTAAAAGAAGAAAAACTCTTATCGTATTTTACCATGATACACTTTCATATAGGCTCACAAATGGTAGATATAGCCCCTATAAAGAGAGCCTTAAGAGAAGCTGGAAATTTTTATGCTGAACTGAAGAAAATGGGTGCTGAAGCATTGATAAATATTAATATAGGTGGTGGTCTTGCGGTTGAATATGATCAACATTCTCATACAAAAAGCCATAACTACTCCATAGAAGAGTTTTCAAATTCTGTTGTATTTGCTCTTGGTGAAATTATGGACGCAAAAGGGGTAGAACATCCAAATATTTTTACAGAATCTGGAAGATTTATAGTTGCCTCACATACAGTTTTAATTACTCCTGTTTTAGAACTTTTTACTCAAGATTATCGTGAAGAACTTTTAAAATTTAAAGAAAAAAATCCACCTCTTATTGAAGAATTACGAGAGCTTACACATCTTCTAAATTCTAAAAACTGTATTGAGTACCTTCATGATGCACTTGATCATATAGAATCGTTACATACACTTTTTGATTTAGGCTATATTGATTTACAAGATCGCTCAAACGCTGAAATTTTAGTTCATAATATCATAAAAAAATCTCTTTATCTACGAGCTTCTTTACAAACTCAAGAATTAGAAGAACTACAAGTTAATTTACAAGAACGCTACTTGATTAATGCTTCGATTTTTCAATCTTTACCTGATTATTGGGGATTAAAACAACATTTCCCTGTTATGCCTATACACCATCTCGATAAAAAACCTTTGCGTGCTTCTTCTTTATGGGATATAACATGTGATAGCGATGGTGAAATAGGGTTTAATCCTCAAAAACCCCTTTATCTTCATGATATTAACCTTCAAGAGGAAGAATACTTTTTAGCATTTTTTCATGTTGGTGCTTATCAAGAAACATTAGGTATGCAACATAACCTTTTTACACATCCTCATGAATATACCATTATGATAGATGATAAAGGTTACACTATTAATAATGAAGTCATAGCACAAAGTGTCTTAGATATTTTACATTCTCTTGGTTATAAAAAAGAAAATATTGTAAATAATCTTAAAAAAGAACTCCTAAAAAGTGATTTTAGAACAGAACAAGAAAAAAGTGATACACTTTCAGACTTAGAAACCTTTCTTACACAAAATGGGTATCTAAGAACTACAAATTAAGGTTGATTATGGGAATTTTTGCAGAGATAAGAGAAGATTTTTCAAATGCGTATAAAAATGATCCTGCCCTTAATTCAAGAATTGACTTTTTATTTAATTACCCTGGTATATGGGCTGTAGCATGGTATAGAATAGCCCATAAACTCCATAATGCTAATTTTAAACGATTTGCTCGTATGCTTATGGGGCTTTCCCAAATCCTTACAAACATTGATATTCATCCTGCTGCACAAATAGGAAAACGAGTTTTTATAGATCATGGCATAGGTGTCGTTATAGGTGAAACTACTATCATAGAAGATGATGTGCTTATCTATCAAGGAGTAACACTAGGTGGTGTATCTCTCACTCAAGGTAAAAGACATCCTACTATTCGACAAGGCGTGGTGATAGGTGCTGGTGCAAAAGTACTTGGTAACATAGAAGTGGGTGCTTATGCAAAAATAGGTGCTAATTCTGTTGTTGTTAAAGCAGTACCTGAATGCTCTACCGCTATAGGTATTCCTGCTCATGTCATAGAAAAAGGTAGATGTAAAGATCCATTTATGCACAATATGCTTCCAGACATTAACAAAGAGATGTTTGAATATCTCCTCAAAAGAGTTGCTGTTTTAGAACATATTTTAGTACAAGACAATAAAGAAGTTTTAGAACAAGATTTAAAACTTGAAGAAATTTATGAATCCTTTATAAAATCTATGAAAAACTAAAAGGTTTTTTAGTATACTTATAAAATTATTTCACCTAAAGGGTTTACATGCTAACAAATCGCATAAACACACTATCTGAATCCATCACTATAGCAATCACAACAAAAGCTCAAGAGCTAAAAGCTGAAGGTAAAGATATACTAAGTTTCTCTGCTGGAGAACCAGATTTTGATACACCTCAAGTTATTAAAGATGCTGCTATTGATGCTATTAATGCTGGTTTTACAAAATATACGGCTGTTGATGGTATTCCTACACTTAAAGAAGCTATAGTACATAAACTTAAACGAGATAATGGTCTAACATATACGACCAATCAAGTTATCACAAATAATGGAGCAAAGCACTCTTTATTTAATCTTTTTTCTGCAACTATTGAAAAAGATGATGAAGTAATTATTCCTGCACCTTATTGGGTTACATACCCTGAACTTGTTAAATACTGTGAAGGTATTCCGGTTGCTATAGATACAAATGATGCAAGTGGTTTTAAAATCACACCCCAACAACTACAGAATGCTATCACACCAAAAACTAAAATGCTTGTTTTAACAACACCATCAAACCCTACAGGAGCTGTATACTCAAAAGAGGAACTTACAGCTCTTGGTGAAGTACTAAAAGGTACTGATATTTTAGTAGCAAGTGATGAAATGTATGAAAAACTTGTTTATGAAGGTACATTTACTTCAGCAGCATCAGTAAGTGATGATATGTTTCAAAGAACAATTACTATCAACGGTTTAAGTAAATCTGTTGCTATGACTGGATGGCGTTTTGGTTATATGGCATCCGCAAATAGTGAGCTTATCAAAGCGACAAAGAAACTTCAATCACAAAGCACATCAAACATCAACTCTATCACACAGTACGCTGCAATAGCAGGACTTGATGGTAGTGCTAATCAAGATATAGAGATGATGAGAAAAGAGTTTGTAAAAAGAAGAGATGAAGCAGTTAAACTTTTTAATGAAGTAGATGGACTCAGTGTCTTAAAGCCTGATGGTGCTTTTTATCTTTTTGTTAATATTCAAAAGGTAAGTAATGATTCTCTTGCATTTGCTAAAGAACTTTTAACCTCCAAAGGTGTTGCTGTTGTTCCTGGCGTTGGTTTTGGAAGTGAGGGATATTTTAGATTCTCATTTGCAACTGGAATAGAAAATATTCGTGAGGGTATTAAGCGTATCGATAGCTTTGTACAAGAGTTAAAAAACTAAAAAAGTTTTTAGCACTTCTAATTATGAAGTGCTAACTCTTTTTTGAGATACTCTCCAGTATAAGAGCCTGTTTGCTCATATGTTGCAGCCAACTCTTCTGGTGTACCTTTAGCGATGATAAGTCCACCACCACTTCCCCCTTCTGGTCCCATATC
>Ga0256828_1000757_pt1 | contig 21003 bp, 21 predicted proteins | sample CV88metaG_FD_185993 | JGI IMG/M metagenome (GOLD analysis project Ga0256828, IMG submission 185993) | Hydrothermal vent microbial communities from East Pacific Rise, Pacific Ocean - CV88 | ecosystem: Environmental > Aquatic > Marine > Hydrothermal vents | place: Pacific Ocean: East Pacific Rise...
CTACGCCGCCTAGAAGCTATGATGATAGTTCTAAATAATGACCATATCTTCATCCTAACAGGAAACGGTGATGTGGTAGAGCCTGAAGATGGCGAGATAGCTTCAATTGGTAGTGGTGGCAATTTTGCCATCTCTGCTGCACGCGCTCTGAAAAAACATGCCGATATGGATGAAGAGGAGCTTGTAAAAGAGTCTCTCTCAATAGCAGCAGATCTATGTATCTACACAAATCACAATATCAAAACACTAATCTTAGAGGATGATAAATAATGAATATGACACCAAAAGAGATAGTTAGCTATCTTGACAAATATGTCATAGGACAAAAAAATGCCAAAAAGACCATAGCACTTGCACTGCGTACGAGATATCGTCGTATGCAGCTAGATGCTGAGATGCAACAAGAGATCAAACCAAAAAACATTCTGATGATAGGCTCAACAGGTGTTGGAAAAACAGAGATCTCACGCAGACTTGCAAAGATGATGAAAGTACCTTTCATTAAAGTAGAAGCATCTAAGTATACTGAGGTTGGTTTTGTCGGTCGTGATGTAGAATCTATGATTCGTGATTTGGTAGTAAACTCTATCTCTATTGTAAAAGCGGAAAAAGAAGAAGAGAATCGCGAGAAGATTGAGAACTACATCATCAACCGCATTACAGACAAACTTGTTCCTCCACTTCCTACAGGAGCGAGTGAGAGTAAAAAAGATGACTATCAACGCCTACTTGAGGCTATGGAGAAACGCGTAGAGTCAGGTGAGATGGATGATAAGATCATAGAGATAGATATTGAAAAGTCTGCCTCTGTTGAATTTAACAATACAAATCTTCCACCGGAGATGGCAAAAGTTCAAGAGAGCTTCTCTAAAGTCTTCTCAACACTCTCAAAAGAGGACAACAAAAGAGAAGTTACTGTTAAAGATGCAAAGATACTTCTTCGCCAAGAAGCAAGTGCAAAACTGCTTGATATGACAAGCATTACAGCAGAGGCTCTTCGTCGTGCTGAAAACGGTGGTATCATTTTCTTAGATGAGATAGACAAAATTGCACTGAGTGAAAAATCAAACGGACGCAATGACCCTTCAAAAGAGGGAGTGCAACGTGACCTGCTTCCAATAGTAGAAGGAAGCAGTGTTGCTACAAAATATGGAACAATCAACACAGACCATATTCTCTTCATTGCTGCAGGTGCATTTCATGTAAGTAAACCAAGTGACCTCATTCCTGAGCTTCAAGGTCGTTTTCCACTCAGAGTCGAACTTGAATCACTTACAGAAGAGACGCTCTATGCCATCCTCACGCAGACGGAAAACTCACTGCTTAAGCAGTATGAAGCACTTCTAAGTGTTGAGGGTATGAAGCTTGTTTTTGATGATGAGGCAGTAAAAACCATCGCAAAACTTGCACACCGTGCAAATGAGACAGCAGAAGACATCGGAGCACGTCGTCTACATACTGTACTTGAGCGCATACTTGAAGATATCAGTTTTGATGCTGATGAGTACAAAGGTAAAGAGTTCGTTGTAACAAAAGAGCTTGTACATGAAAAACTCGATGAAGTTGTCGAAGATGATGACCTCTCTCGATATATACTATAATAGTCCCGTAAAGAAGCAAAGCTGCTGGGACTTTAAAATAAATTAAATAAAAAACAATGCAGAGATAGTCTCTCAAACAGGCTTAGAGGCTTTGTCTCTGTAGAACAAAAAAAGGTAAAACAGATGACAAAAGCTGGATTCGTCTCTTTGATAGGACGTCCTAATGCAGGAAAAAGTACACTAATGAACTCCCTTTTAGGGGAGAAGATCGCAATGGTTAGTCAAAAAGCCAATGCAACAAGAAAACGCTCAAATGCAATTGTAATGCATGGAGATACACAGATTATCTTTGTAGATACTCCGGGGCTGCATGAGAAAGAGAAGGTACTCAATCAGTACATGCTCGATGAAGCACTTAAAGCGATGGGAGATTGTGACCTTATTGTCTATCTTGCTCCAGTAACGGACAACTTAGAGCATTATGAGCGCTTTTTAGAGTTAAACAAAAAAAACATTCCTCATATCATAGCACTCTCTAAAATCGATCAGGTATCACAAGAAAAACTGCTTAAAAAAATCGGTCAGTACAACAAATACTCAGACTACTTTAAAGCACTCATCCCTATTGCAATTCCAAGAAAGGTAGGTCATAAAGATCTGCTTGACACCATTGCAAAGTATCTTCCAGAGTCTCCATACCTTTATGATCCAGAAGATTTGACAAGTGAGTACCTGCGTGACATCTATGCAGGTTTTATCCGTGAGGCTATTTTTGAAAATATCAGTGATGAAGTACCTTATGAGTCAGATGTTCTTATAGACTCTATAGAAGAGGATGATGGAATAGATAGAATCTATGCAACAATCATCATCGAAAAAGAGTCTCAAAAGGGAATCATCATCGGTAAAAAAGGTGAAGCCATCAAGCGTATAGGTAAATCTGCTCGCCAAAAGATAGAGCGACTCAGTGGTAAAAAAGCCTACCTAAACTTACAAGTCACAGTTAAAAAAGGCTGGACAAAAGATAAAAACTTCCTACAAGAGATCGGATATGACCCTAATAAATAAACTTCTTATTGCAACATTTACACTAAGCCTGGGAGTTAACACTCTCTTGGCAAAAGAGCATGATATCTTAACTGAGTACCGTGTTAATGGTATAGTAAATATTGAAAAAAAACTTGATAAAAAGCTTGCTTCTCAAAAGTACTGGCAAAAATATCTTGAAAAAAGAGATACAACTTTTGGATTTTTAGAGTCTTATGACAATATCTTGGCATGTGACAAATCAAAATCAACACTTACAGTATATAGAAAAAACAGTGATGGCAAGTTTGAACTTCAAAAAGAGTATAGTGCCTATACAGGGAAGATGAAAGGTGACAAGGTAAAAGAAGGTGATCTTAGAACCCCAGTTGGTGTTTATGATATAGTCAAAAAGATTACCAAACTTGACTCATTTTATGGACCAATGGCGTTTGTCACATCCTACCCTAATCTTTATGACAGGTATCAGAACAAAACAGGCCAAGGTATATGGATTCATGGTTTACCTATAGAGCAAAAACGTGATGAGTACACAAAAGGCTGTATCGCTATCAATAATCAAAATATAGAGTGTCTAGATAAAAATATTGATATCAATAAAACTGTTTTGATCATTAATGAAAAGAGTGTAAAAAAGCATAGTTCAAAAACAGATCTTGCATATCTTCTTTCTGATATTTTTGCATGGCGTTATGCTTGGATTTATAATAATATAGATGATTATTTACAGTTTTACAATCCTGATTTTAAACGCTTCGATGGGATGGATATTGAACGTTTTAAACAGTATAAAAAGCGTATCTTCGCTAAAAATGAACGAAAGCGTATCCGGTTTACAAATATTAATCTTATCCCCTACCCTGGTTCTGAAGATCTTTATAAACTAACATTTCATGAAGACTATAAATCAGATAGTTTTGAATTTTCCGGAGAGAAAATTCTTATTGTTAAACTCAATAATAACAAAATGACTATTCTTACAGAGCAATAATATGAAACATATTGCTCTTTTTCTTCTATTTATCAGTATAACTTTTGCAGCAAACATTAATCTCATAAAAAAAGAAAACTCTGACTCAAATACTACTTTACTTGTTATTGGTGGCATACATGGAAATGAACCGGGTGGATATTTTGCACCTGCCATTTTGGCATCACACTACAAAATAACATCAAAAAATCTTTGGATTATCCCAAATCTTAACAAAGAAAGTATTTTACACTACAAACGTGGTATACATGGAGATATGAACAGAAAATTTGCTCAAATTGCAAAAAATGATAGAGATAAAGAGATAGTTACTGCTATAAAAAAAGTTATATTAGAGCCTAAAGTTTCCTTAGTTCTTAATCTACATGATGGTCATGGATTTTATAGAAAAAAGAATCAAGGGAGCATCTTTAATCCAAATGCATGGGGACAGACATGTGTTATTGATCAGTGTAAATTAAAAACCCATCAACCTTTTGGTGACCTCAATAAAATTGCTGAAGAAGTACGAGTAAATGTCAATAAACGTCTCTTAAAAAAACATCATAGCTTTAATGTTAAAAATACAAAAACAAAATATGAAGATGAAGCAATGCAACTCTCTTTGACATATTTTGCAGTCACACATAACAAACCTGCTTTTGCTATTGAAACCAGTAAAAATCTCTCTACTTTATCACAAAAGGTCTTCTACCAGCTACTTGCAATTGAAGAGTTTATGAAAATCATGCAGATCAACTACGTACGCGATTTTGAGCTAAATGAGAAAAATATTGCTAAAATAATAAAAAATTATGGAACTTTAGAAATAAATCACAATATTTTGTTAAATTTAAACAATATAAAAAAATCTTTAAGCTATATTCCGATAAAATCGAAAAGTAACGAATTTAACTTTTCCCATCCATTGGGAACTGTAAAGAAACGGTCTAACGGAGTTTTTGATATTTATATTGGCAATATCAAAATAACTTCCCTAAAACCTCAGTACTTTAAAGTCGCTTCAGAATGTAAGCAAAATTATCCAATCATTATTGATGGAAAAGAACGTTTTATTCAGAAAGCTTCAACTTTTCAAGTAAATGACGATTTTAAGGTTATTCAAGACAAAAGTTATCGTGTAAATATTATTGGTTATCATGGCAAAGAAGCAGATGAAAGTGAAAATGTAATCTCACGTAAAAATCTGAACAAATACTATGCTATAGATACTAAAAACAAAATTTACAGGGTTGAATTTTATAAAAATGATGAGTTTTGCACAATGATTATGGCAAAATTCAAATAGGATTGTAATTAATGAGTACATCAACATCTAACTCGTTTTCATCTGTACTATCTGTTAATCCTTATAAAGAAACATACTGTCAAGGTGTTTCAAGTTTTCTGACAGAAGCCAAAAGTCCCGCATATTCTAAAGATCAATTTGTAATCTCATATCTCAATACAAGAGATTTTATTACAGCACAGATTGAAATTAGTAAAAATATACCTGAAGAAGATTTATATGACGCAATCAATTCAAAAGCGTATGATGAACTAGCACTTGACCAAGCTGTTGAGTACCATATTCATTCAATAGAAACCTTTGATACACTTGATGAAGACAACCGTCACTTTCATGTTTTCATTGTTGACCCAAATGATCTTAATGAACGTTTTAAACCAGTTATTGAGAAGATAAAGTATATAGATGTAATCATTCCTGCTCCACTACTTATCAAGTCACTATATACAAAAGAGTTGATAGACAGTCATGATGTTCACTGTTTTATCTATATTCAAGAGAATGATGCATCTCTAACAATCTACCGTAACCAAGACTTTGTTTATACAAAATCTCTTAAATTTTCTCTTTTAGATCTACACGAAAGATTTTGTGATCTCTATGGTGAACGTATTCCTTATGATGATTTTTTAGATTTTTATCAAAATGCAGATTTAAAAACAACTCAAAGTGACTATAAAGAGTATTTTATAAAACTCTACAAAGAGTTTATTTCCAATATCAATGATATCTTGACATATGCAAAAAGAGCATTTGAAATAGACAAGTTCGAGCATATCTATATTGGTTCACAGGAAAAAACACACACACAACTTTATGAACTTTTGGAATTTGAACTCAATATTCCTTCTAGTCCTTTTGAATTTAACTATGGTTTTGAAATTGCTGAAGGTTACTATGTAGATCAAATGCATGCATTAATGCAACTTTACACACTTTTACCTTCAGATGAAAAATATGAATGTAACTTTACAGTTTATAAACGCCCTCCAAAATTTATAAAACGAGAAAGCGGTAAACTGATTATTCTTATTTTAGCAACGGTTGCACTTGCTTTTGCTTATCCAATTACATACTGGGTATTGACATATGCCCAGACACTGCAAGAAGATCTGCTGAAACAAGAGTTTAAAGAAGTGCATAATCTCAAAATAACTCGTGAAGCAATGATACGAAGCCGTCAGGCAGATAAACAAAAAGCACTTAAGCTTCTTGAAGCTGAAAGAAAAGACTATCTTGAGAAAAAACATACATTAGTTAAAATTCATGAAGTAAAAGTTGACTATCCGATGAAAGCTAAACTTTTAGCTCTTTTTACTAAAGATTTAAATAAATTCAATGTTAGTGTAGACGAAGCAAAATATAGTGAAGTAAAAGGTAAAAAAGTACTCTCTTTACACCTTGTTGCTCCAACAGACAGACAAATTACAAAACTTGTAGAGTATATTACAAAAACTCATGAAGGAAAGTATAGATTTGATTTGAATGAAATCAAATATAATGATAAATTCAAAACATATCTAGCTGAATTAAAGGTAAGCCTGTTATGAAGATAAATATAGAAGATTACCTCCACAAAATCGACACAGCGTTTAAAGGTAAAGAAAAAAGAGAAATATACATGACTTATTTCATGATATTTTTTGGAATTTTTGCTTTTTCTTACCTTTTATTTTGGGACAGTTCTTTTGAAAAATTTGAGCAAACACGAAGAAATGTAGCATCTTTGCAACAACGTATTGCTGCAGACAAACGTTTTTTACAGATGAATCCAGAGTCTAAAATTGCACAACTTGATAATGAAATCAAAAATATAAATGCCCAAATTGTAGATTTAAAAGACACAAATGCCTATATAAAAAGTAAAATTGAAACTATTTCTGCATTGATCTACGATGAAAGAGCATGGGGTGAATATCTTGACTCTATTTCAACTAATGCACAAAAAAATCATATTAAGCTCATTCAACTAAATAATGAGTATGCAAAAAGTGGTAGTTCTTTTGGACATATTTTAGATATTTCTGTTCAAGCACAGGGTGATTACAAAAATACGCTCAAGTTCATTAATTCTCTCGAGCAAAGTGATTTAGTTGTTGATATTCATGACTTTGATTTAAAAACAAAAGATTCTTTAGAGTCAAAACTAGAAATTTCAGTATGGGGGATTAGATACTAATGAAAAAGTTTACCATTACACTCCTCTTATCAGCAACTTATCTTTTTGCGAACAACCATGAGTTAGCTTGGGTTGATGAACAGATTGAAGCTATCAAACCACCTCGTATAGGTTTATCTATAAAAGAGATCAATCAACTCAAAGATCCTTTTATTTTACTCGTAGAAAAAAAAGAAGATAAAAAGAAACAGGTGAAAAAAGCCCAAAAACATTCAAAATATAACTATAAGAAAAAGATACACCGCCGATCATATCACTTTCGCTTAGAAGCGATTATGAATAAATCTGCTTTAATCAATGGAAAATGGTATAAAGAGGGTCAAAATATCTATGGTTATAAAATATCACAAGTTGATAGAAATATAGTTATTCTTACAAAAGGCCGTAAGAAAATCAAATTATCGACTATCAGTCACAAAAAAAATCTTAAATTTAACAAGAAGTAGGAAGTAACATGAAATTTATAAAAACATCGCTTTGTGCAGCGCTCTTAACGACAATGATCTCAACAAGTAGTTTTGCAGACTGTTCCTATGAACTTTTTAGTATCAGCTCATCAAAAAATACTAAAATCATGGATTTTGTCGAACACTTAAGTGACGAATGTGGTTTTAGTATTATAATCACTGATCCTGCAGCTGAAAAATATTTACAAAAAAAGTTAAACAAAACAAACCTCAAGAACTTAACAATTGACGAAGTACTTGATATTATACTCAAAGAGAACAATCTTGCCTATACTCTTGAAAACAACCTACTTAAAATATCATATCTCCAAACAAAAGTGTTTAATATTGACTACATTCTTTCGCAAAGAAAAAGTAGTGGAAGCACAGATGTAACGCTTAGTTCTTCAAGTTCATCACAGGGTGGTACAACTGGTGCTACGGCTGGAGGACAAGGAACATCAGGCTCTAGCGGAGGAAATTCAACTGCAGACACTGGAATTAAAATAGAAAGTACCGATGAAGTAAAATTCTGGGAACAACTCGATAGTGAATTTCAAAGTATTTTAAATCGTCCTACAGATACATATGAAGCACCTGCTCCAATTATCAATAAAAATGCAGGTCTCATTACTGTAACTGCAACAACAAAACAACTAGAGCGTTTTGAAAAGTATCTTAAAAAAATGCAAGACAAAGTACAACTCCAAGTCCTTATTGATGTACAACTTTTAGCTGTAACAATGAAAGAAGGACAAACTACAGGTATAGACTGGAAACAGCTTTATGCTCTTCAAAATGTTCAAATTGGGGCAAACTCGATTAATACTAAAAACGTTAAAACCTTTGATGGTACACTACCTACGTCTGATATTACAGAATTAACTAAAAATGGTTTTTATTCTGCTGGTATTGTTAATATAAAAGCAAATGCTTCTCTTAATGAAGTAATTAAGTTCTTAAAAACACAAGGAGATGTTAATGCAATATCAAATCCTAAAGTTTTAACATTAAACAATCAGCCTGCACTTATTACAGCAGGAACAGAATATTTTTATAAAATAAAATCTGAAACAAATCAACAAGGAACTGGTGGTGGTGTTGCAGCAACTACACAGAATGAAAATGTTCAGTCTGTATTTGCCGGTGTACTCTTAACAATTACTCCAGAAATTGCAGATGATAAAACAATCACACTTAAAATAAATCCATCTCTTTCAGAGACAACAACAAATATGTCTCTTATACCAAATACAGGACGTGAAATGCCACCTGACCTTACACGTCGTCAACTCTCTTCTGTAGTTACAGTAAAAGACGGTAATAGAATTATTCTTGGTGGTCTCATCAATACTAAAAACTCTAAAGATTCTAGTAAAATACCAATTTTAGGTGATATACCGGTTCTTAGTTATCTCTTTAGCTATGAAGAAAATATCAAAGAGACGCAAGAACTTGTTATCATTATTGAACCACATATTATTCACAAAGAGACAAATAGTGTTTCACTTTCTGACCTTGGATATGAAGGGCTTAGCAATGATTTACTTGAACTTGAATCTGCGTCAAAAAATACAAAAAAATTATTAAACAAAAAACAAAAAAAGTAATAGGAGTCTTTATTAATGGATGAAAATAGTATCTTTGTAAATTCAAAAAATGTTTTTTTAGATACTGTCAATCCTAAAGATTATGTACAATTAGACAGAGTTTCTACAATTTATCAATCACTACAAGCTTCTATACAAAGAGCTTTAAAAATGATTTTACTCTATGGAAAGCCAGGTACGGGTAAAAGTATGTTTTTAACAAAACTTTATGATGATCTTAATGAAACTCGTCCTATTTTTCTTTATCAAACACCTATCTTGGATGAGTCTGAATTTTACCGTACACTTGCAAAAGATGTCTGTCATGTTGCAGTCAATGAAGAACTGAATTTTACACAGTTTATGAAGATTCTTGAAGATAAAAATTTTGAAGAAGTTCCTGTTGTTTTACTTGATGAAGCACAACTCTACTCTGATGCTCTTATGGAGAAAATTCGTCTACTCTCAGATACAAGAAAAATAAAATTTGTTATTGCTTTACATAAAACAGAAAAAGAAGATCTCATTGCAAAAGAGCATTTTCAAACACGAATATGGGAGAGTATAGAACTTGAGAACTCTTCTAAAGCAGAACTCAAGATCTATATACAAAAGAAACTGATGAAAGCAAATTGTTTTGATACCGCAAGTATGTTTAATTCAAAAATTGTTAATAAGATTCACAAACTGACAAAAGGCAACTATAGAGATACAAACAAACTTCTTTATACTCTTTTTGCTTTATATGAAACATATGAAAAAAATCACCAGTTACATAAAGTTACAGTAAATCAAATATCTCCTAAACTAATCGAGATGGCTGCAATCCATACAGGACTTATAGATGCTTAATATTCATGATCTTGAAAAACGATGGTTACAATATAAAATAAAATCTTACATTCCTTATATTGTTTTTGCATTAAGTACTGTTTTTATACTCACAACTGGATTTTTCTTTTTAACAAAAGAAGAAACCACAAAAGATATTTCAAACACGCAAACAAAACAATTAGACAAAAACACAGTAGCTGCAAATCTACAAAAGAAAAACGATAAAAATATCTCAACTGTTGTTGAAAAAAACAATACAACTGAAGCAATTATAGCCAAACAAGCGATCTATAAACCTCATCAAAAGAATAATATTAAAAACAGATCTTCAATACAAGAAAAGAAATCTAACGTACTTAAACCTGCTATGGGCTTTATGAAAAATCTACAAAACAACACACCTCACTACTACTCAAAAAGAGAACAAACATACCATCAAGAAAAAATACAAAAAAAACGTACTCATATATCAAAGCAAAAAGCACCAAAAGAAGAGTATATTAATGTTCATGATAAGATAGAAAAAGCAGTTAAAAAACCAAAACCTGCTATTAAAGTTCAAAAAGATTCTACTGAAGAAGAGATAGAAGTAGAAAACATAGATGCAATCAATACTAAAACTACAGGACATATCACAATCAAAAGACGTGAATCACAAAATGATATTAAAGATGTAATCAGACGTTTTCAAAAAAACAATAATCCGGCACTTAGCCTTTTTGTTGCAAAAAAATACTATGAACTTGGTGATTATACTCAAGCATATAACTATGCCTTAGTGACAAATAAAATAAATAATGATATAGAAGAGAGCTGGTTAATTTTTGCAAAATCTTTAGTTAAACTTGGGAAAAAACAACAAGCACTAAAAACACTAAAAGAATATATTAACTATTCTCATTCTGCTAATGCCCAAGTACTTTTCGATGAGATTCAAAGAGGAAAATTCAAATGAGATATCTACTATTACTCTTATTAGTAACAAATATATATGCTAATGTCAAAGAAGAGATGTTTACACTCTATCAAAATAAAAAATTTAAAGAAGCTTGTAGATTAGGTTTTAAAAACTTTTCTAACTTTAAAAAGGATGAATCATTTGTCTCTCTTTATGGTTTTTCCTGTTTAAATGCAGACTATATTGATAGACTTGCCATACCAATTACATCATTAAAACATTCACAAGAAGCCAGAGCAAATGCTGCTTATTTCTCTGTTATTTTAATGCAAAAAAAACTTTTATATCATGCACTTATTGACAATTATGATCTTTCTGAACTAAAACTGCCAACAACTGACTATATCTTATCAAAAGTATTTGATCTTTATACACAAATACAATTAGATAAAAAACGTTCTTATTATATCTTCAAAGATCCTGATAATCCAAAGATAAGTTATAAACTCTATATCATTAAAGAAGACTATATTGTCAAAATGGTTATTGAAGAGTTTTATGATACAATGATGACAAAACGTCATTTATACTGGTAAGGAGCACTTGTGGATAGAATAACAACTGACCTACTTGAAAATGGCTCCATAATGAAAGGCCAGGTCGAGAGACTATTGGCAAAAGGTATAGCTGAAAATTTAATACTTAGAGATATCACTCTCTCTGGTTTTATGACAATGGATCGGCTTATTCGTTTTATTGTTCAAAAAGTCCGTGAAGGTGATTATGATCTTAGTATCATAGACAACTATGACTACATTCAAGAGAGTGCTGTTTTACAAAAACTAGCCGAAGAACTTGATCTTAAATTTGTAGATCTTGACTCTATTGATATGAACTATAAACTTATCAGTAAAGTACCTCTTAATCAATTACAGAAATTTAATGCTATACCAATTTCAATGGATGATATGAGTATTACTGTTGCTATGAATGATCCTTTTGATATTGATGCACAAGAGGCTATTCAAAGACTTTTTCCCAAAAAAATTCTCAAAATTGCACTTGCAACTAAAAAACAGATCTCATCATATCTCTATAAAATTGCCTTAAAGGACAGTGTTAAAGACTTAGTCGGAAGAATCCGTGATGAACTCAACTCTATTACAACACTAGAAGAACAACAAGAAGCCTCTTCTATTTTACAACTCATTGATGTGATTTTAAAAACTTGTATAAACAGTCGTGCAAGTGATATTCATATAGAACCAACTGAACGTAACTGTGTTGTAAGAGGTCGTGTTGATGGAAAACTTACAGAGATGTTTATTTTTGAAAAAGATATCTATCCACCGCTTGCATCACGTCTAAAGCTACTCTCAAATCTTGATATCGCAGAGAAAAGAAAACCACAAGATGGTCGTTTCTCTACTTCTGTTGGCTCACGTGAGTATGATTTTCGTATCTCAACATTACCGATTCTTTATGGTGAATCAATCGTTATGCGTGTTCTTGACAAGCAAAAAGCTCTCGTTAAGCTTGAAGAAGCAGGTATGGATGCACAAAGCTATCAAAAATTCATCAAAGGCTTGCAAGCACCATATGGTATTATTCTTGTAACTGGTCCAACTGGTTCTGGTAAAACAACAACTCTATACGGTGCTTTAAATGAACTAAGAAATGTAGAAGACAAGGTTATTACCGTTGAAGATCCTGTTGAGTATAGAATGAACCTAATTCAACAAGTACAGGTTAATCCAAAAGTAGGTCTCTCTTTTGCTGATGCACTACGTTCTATTTTACGTCAGGATCCTGATAAGATTATGATTGGGGAGATTCGTGACCAGGAGACATTAGAGATTGCTATTAAAGCTGCACTTACTGGCCACTTAGTAATTTCAACTCTGCACACAAATGACTCAATAAGTGCCATTCCACGTATGGCAGATATGGGAATTGAACACTATCTTATCAGTGGTGCACTTGTTGCTATTCAGGCACAAAGACTTGTTCGAAAAATCTGTGTTCACTGTAAAGAGGTCGATACACTCTCCGCTTCGGTACTAGAGGAGATCTCTGAAAGTGTACCTGAAGGAACAGTATTTTACAAAGGCAAAGGCTGTAAAGAGTGTGCAGGAACAGGTTATATGGGAAGAGAAATGATCTGTGAAGTTCTTAATATCTCCGAAGAACTCTCTACCCTTATTGCAAAAGGTGCATCAAAAGAAAAAATGTTAGAACAAGCTAAAAAAGAAGGGTTTGTTCCAATTTTTCAAAATGGATTACAAAAAGCTATTGATGGAGTGACTAGTATTGAAGAGGTATTGAAGGTGGCAAAAGGATGAAATATTTCGTAGCAACAATAATGCGACAAGGGAAAAAAGAAGAAGTTGGTTTTTATGCTGAGGACAAGCAAGCAGCAAAAAAACATGTTCGACTAAAATATGGTGAGGGCAGTATAGTTATTAAAGTTGTAGAAGCTGCAGAACCTCTAGAAGACCGAATCAAACGTCTTAAAGATAACTTTTTTAAAAATCTAAAAAAGAAAAAAATAAAACCTGATGCACTAATTGCTGCTATACGGCAACTTGCTGTAATGACAAATGCCGGTATCTCTATCAATGAATCTTTAAGTGAAATTGCAGAAGCAACGACAGACCAAGCACTCAAAACTGTTTTTTCTAAAGTAGCTGATGATATCAATGCAGGTAATTCTTTGTCTAAAGCATTAGAAAATTTTCGATTTGAAGTAGGAAACCTTACCATAGCTATGGTTTCACTTGGAGAGCAAACAGGACAACTTGATGAAGCACTCTACTCACTTGCTAATATGCTAGAAGAGATTCGTGCAAATATTATCAAGTTTAAAAAAGCAATGGCCTACCCAAGAAATGTAATGATTGCTATGGGTGTAGCCTTTACAATTTTAATTGTATATGTTGTACCACAATTTAAAAAAATCTTTGAAGACCTTCATGCAACGCTTCCTCTCCCAACACAGATTTTACTTTATTTAGAACATATTTTTAATAATTATGGACTTTATATTGTTGCAGGAATAGCAATTTTTTATTTTCTTTTTAATTATATGATTAATAATAGTGAAGAGTTTCGTTATAAATGGCATCAATTTTTATTAAAAACTTATTTAATTAAAAATATCATCAAGTACTCAACTTTAAGTCGTTTTACTCTTGTATTTTCAGAGTTAATTCGTGCAGGTATTCCAATCGCAGAAGCACTAGATACTGCAATTGGTATGATTGACAACTTACCACTCAAACAGAAACTTATGACAGTTCGTGGTGCTGTTCAAAAAGGGGATACTCTCTACAGAGGTCTTGAGGAGACAGGTCTATTTGAAAATATGATTATTCAAATGGTTCGTGCCGGTGAAGACAGTGGTACACTCTCGACCATGATTAAAAAAGTTGCAGAGTATTACAAAATGAAATTTGATGCAATCATTGATGGTCTTAGTGAAGCGATTGAACCTATTATGCTTCTTATTTTAGCTGCTATGGTTATTCTCTTGGCACTTGGTATCTTCTTACCTATGTGGGATCTTGGAAACGCGGTCAACGGAGGAATGTAAAAACATTCTTCCTTCTACTGTTTTATCTTTCTATTGAAACAAGTCTATCAAGCTTTTGCAGTAAACTCTCCATCTGTTTTTTTGGAGCTTCTAGAATAAAAGTCACTTTAGAATCAAAAAACTTCTCTTTTATGACGACATCTTCACTTCTACACGCATACTCAACTTTTCCTACATCAGTATAGTCACATAAGATATTTTTTTGTACCAACTCTTTATAGGGAAAAAGTTCTGCTTTTTCTATAACAAGATTCACAGCATCACTGTAAGCTCTTACCAAACCTCCAGTACCAAGTTTGGTTCCACCAAAGTAGCGTACTATTATTACAGCTGTATTAATTAACTCCCTACCTTGCAGCACCATTAAAGATGGCTTTCCAGAAGTCCCCTTTGGTTCACCATCATCACTAGATGACTCTACTATCTGGCCATACTCATTTAAGTATCTGTATGCTGTAACAAAGTGTCGTGCTTTTGGATGTTCTTGCTGTAGCTTTTTTAATGTGGATTCATAATCTGCATAAGGAACAAGGTGAGCAATAAATTTTGATTGCTTCACCTCTAAAGTATCTGTGTAGTGCTCTTTTATATACTGCATAGCTTATGCTAAGTTAGTATAAACTTTTTGCACATCCTCATCATCTTCAAGACGCTCTAAAATCTTGTCAATATCTGCTTGTTGCTCTTCAGTAATTGTAATAGGAGTATTTGCTATACGCTCAAGTGTTGCTTTTTTGATCTCCACACCCATCTTCTCTAAAGCTTCATTCATCGTACCAAAAGATGTAAAGTCAGCAGTAGCAAGTACTAGGCCATCTTCCTCTTCGATCTCTTCAAGACCTGCATCGATAAGCTCAAGTTCTAACTCTTCTAAATCCATACCCTCTTTGAGTTCAAACTCAAAAAGTGCTTTGCGTGAGAACATAAACTCCAAAGAGCCGTTTGTAAGCATCTCCCCGCCGTTTTTGTTTAAAATACTCTTTACATTTGCAACTGTACGCGTGTTGTTATCTGTCGCACACTCTATGAAAAGAAGTACACCGTGTGGTGCTTTTCCTTCAAAGTTTACCTCTTTCATATCAGCACTGTCTTTTGCTGCTGCACGCTTAATAGCTGCTTCAATGTTGTCTTTTGGCATATTTTCCGCTTTGGCATTAAGAATCGCCGTACGAAGTTTAGGGTTTAGGTCTGGATCCATTCCACCCTCTTTTGCTGCCATAGTAATTACTTTTCCTAGTTTAGGAAACAACTTAGACATTGCTCCCCATCTTTTTAGTTTTGATGCTTTTCTATATTCAAATGCTCTACCCATAAAAGTTATCCTGTATAATTTTTTTGCAATTATACCATTTTATCGACTTATTGGTATAATACTACGTGAGGAAAGAAAATGAATTTAGCTTTTAGAATAAAACACCATTTTTTTAATGCTTTTAGAGAGATTTTTGTACACCATCACGGTTCACTGGAGTTTCGTGCAAAACTTTTTGCACTGATTATTGCGGCCAATGAGAAACCCAGTGTTGAGAACTTTATTAAAGTAAAAGAGTTAGCACTAAAAATTTACAATAATGATGAAGATAGAGCAAATCTTTTACTCTTAACAACTAAAGAGCTAGTTGAAAAAGTCAAAAAAAACAATAATTTACATTTAGATTCTCTTATAGAGAGTATTCAACAAGAACTAAAAATTGTTCCACGTTACGCTACAAAAATTGATATAGATGATTTGAAAAGTTTTTTAGATTACACCAAAGATGATGATACACTTGCTTACCAAAAAAATATTTTAGAATTTTTAGAAAAACTCAAAGAAGAGACCCTTCAAATAAAGGAACAATAATGGATTTACAGACACTAGCACTCCATGCAGGCTATGAAAAAGATGCACAGGGAACTATGGCAGTACCAATTTACCAGACAACTGCTTATGAGTTTCGAGATGTTGAGCATGCTGCAAATCTTTTTGCACTCAAAGAGCTTGGCAACATCTACACACGCCTTAACAACCCTACAACAGAGGTTTTTGAGAAGCGCTTTGCAACACTTGAGGGTGGTGAAGCTGCTCTTGCAACAGCAAGTGGTATGAGTGCTATCTTTTTTGCTATAGTAAATGCTGCAGAGGCTGGAGACAACATCGTCTGTGCAAAACAGCTCTATGGTGGAAGCCTCACGCAGACTGCGCATACACTCAAACGCTTTGGTATTGAAGCTCGTTTTTTTGATGTACACAACATGATAGAGCTTGAATCTCTCATCGATGAAAAGACAAAAGTGATCTTTTTTGAGAGCCTTACAAATCCAAGCATCGATGTAGCAGATATTGAAGCCATTACTGCCATTGCAAATGCTCATGGAATTTTGACTGTTGTTGACAACACAGTAGCAACACCTGTGCTTTGTCGCCCTTTTGAGTGGGGTGCAGACATTACCGTACACAGTGCAAGTAAATACACTACAGGTCAAGGGCTTGCTATTGGTGGGATTTTAGTTGAGAGAAAAGGTCTTAATGAGAAACTCAAAGAGAACCCTCGTTATGCACACTTTAATGAGCCAGATGCATCATACCATGGTCTTATCTATACAGAGACAGGTCTACCTGCCTTTACACTCAGAGCCAGACTTGCCTTGCTTCGTGACTTAGGAGCTGCACTTTCACCATTTAATGCATGGCTCTTCATTCAGGGAATGGAGCATCTCTCACTTCGTATGAAAGAGCACTCACGCAACGCTTTAATGCTTGCAGAGTTTCTTGAAGCACACCCGAAGGTAAAAAAAGTAAACTACCCGGGGCTAAAAAGCAATGCTAATTTTGCAAATGCACAAAAATATTTTGAAGATGGACTTTGTAGTGGACTGCTTAGTTTTGAAGTATCATCATTGCAAGAGGCAGAAAAGATCGTAAATGCTACAAAACTCTACTCACTTGTAGTAAACATTGGTGACTCAAAATCAATCATCACTCATCCAGCTTCTACAACACACCAACAACTCTCTCACGAAGAGCTTGTTGCCTGTGGTGTACCAGAAGGGCTTATTCGTATATCTGTTGGTTTGGAGAGTGCAAAAGATCTTATTGCCGACCTTGCACAAGCACTCGACGTGTAGTTTAAGCCATTTTTGCTAAAATTGCATTATGAATTTGAACCTGCAGACACATACTGAACACTTTACCAATCCACTCTACCTAGAGAGTGGGCGTATCTTAGAGCCTTACGACATCACTTATGAGACCTATGGCGAGCTCAATGAAGACAAAAGCAATGTTGTTGTTGTCTGTCATGCACTCACTGGAAGTCATCACGCAGCAGGTACATACGAAGATGAGAGTAAGCCAGGCTGGTGGGATGGACTCATCGGCAGTGGTAAAGCGATAGATACAGACAAATACTTTGTAATATGCTCAAATGTAATAGGGAGCTGTTTTGGCTCTACGGGACCTATGAGCCCCTCACACCCCTACCAAGAGCCATATCGTTATAAGTTTCCGGTAATTAGCATCAAAGATATGGTAAAAGCGCAGCGCATCCTTTTTGACAGACTCGATATACACAGAGTTCATGCAATTATTGGTGGAAGTATGGGTGGTATGCAGGCTCTGCAATTTGGTATTCACTACCCTAACTTTGCCAACAAAATCATCGCACTTGCTACCACTCACGCAACACAGCCATGGGCTATTGCATTTAACAAAGTGGCACAAGAAGCGATTTTAAAAGATCCTGACTTTAAACAGGGCTACTATGATCCTGAACTCATTAAAGAGCAAGGACTTGCAGGTATGGCCATAGGTCGTATGGCAGGACACATCAGCTTCTTATCACCTGAGTCTATGCGTAGAAAATTTGGGCGTGACTATAAACTCACAGATGGTCTCTATGAGCTTTTTGGAAAATTCCAGGTAGAGTCATACTTAGAGTATAACGGCTATAACTTTACAAAGTGGTTTGACCCTCTAACATACCTCTACATCACAAAAGCGATCAACATCTATGACCTCTCACGCGGTTTTGATTCACTCAGTGAAGCACTCAGTCGTATCAGTGCAGAACTCTATCTTATTAGTTTTGAAAATGACATACTCTTTAAAAATTTTGAGATGAAAGAGATAGCAGATGAGCTTGCTAAACTCGGAAAAACAAACTATGACTACATAGATATTGCGAGTGACTACGGGCATGATGCCTTTTTGGTAGAGCTTGATAAATTTGACACATACATAAAGGATGCACTCAATGGCTAAAGAGAAGTTTGAACAAAAACTTGAAAATGCAAAGAAGATACTAGAAACTTTAATGAAACCAGAAGTTACACTTGAAGAGAGTGTAAAAGCGTATGAAGAGGGTATGCGTGAGCTTCAAGATGCACAGAAGATGCTTGAAGAGGCACAGCTAAAAATCCAAGAGATAAAAGCTTCCTAATGCGTGCAGCAGTCCTTCAACTCAGCTCGCAAGGGATGAGTTCTACAAAACTCTACAACTACATTCGTATTGCACATAAAAAAGATGTTAAAGTTTTAGTTTTAGGCGAGTATGTATTAAACCCTTTTTTTAAAGAACTTGAAAAAATGGCACCTGGAATGATCCAGGAACAAGCACAGCATCAGATCAAGATTCTAAAAGATCTAGCTGCAACATATAAGATAACTATTATTGCTCCCATAGTCCTTGTAAAAAAAGGAAAAGTTTATAAAAGTGTTGCAAAGTTTGCACCAGCATCTACTGCATACTATAATCAGCAACTCCTTATCAACTATCCGCACTGGAATGAAGAGAAGTTCTTTGCAAATCCTATAGAGCCTATACATACTCCACTTATTTTTAAAATCGATGGTTTTAAATTTGCTGTTATGAATGGCTTTGAACTCCACTTCGATACATTTTTTGAGCTCTTAGATACAAAAAACATCGATTGTCTGTTAGTTCCTTCAGTGTCTACATTTGACTCATATGATCGATGGAAGGCACTTATTTCTATGCGTGCTTTTACACATAACTTCTACATCCTTCGTGCAAATCGCATAGGAGAGTACCAAGAGAAGCAGTATACATGGCAGTTTTACGGAGATTCTATTCTTGTTGATCCAAATGGTGAGCTGCTCACGCACCTAGGTAACAGTGAAGAGCTTATGCTCGTAGATATGCAACACAGTGAAGTGCTCCAGGCAAGAAAAAGATGGGGATTTAGAGAAGCTCTTAACAAAAGGAAAGCTTTATGATGCAATATTTCCATCGTCAAGTACAACTTTGGGGTAAAGAAAAACAAGAGTTACTACAAAATAAAAAGATAGTTATTATTGGCTCAGGTGGACTTGGTTCATCATTAGCCTTTGCACTTGGTGCGAGTGGTATCGGTGAGATTCATATGGTTGACTTTGATGAAGTCAGCATTCATAACATCCATAGACAAATCGCTTTTAAAACAGGTGATGAAGGTAAAAATAAAGCAGTTATCAATGCCCAGATTATAGAGCAGCGCTGCCCTTTCACAAAGGCTATTGCACATGAATGTGACTTTGAGAGCTGGGCAAAAAAAGATATTAGTGTAGATCTTATCTTGGATGCTACAGATAACCTGCCTACACGCGCACAGATAAACAGCTATGCAAAAGAGAAGCAGACTCCTTGGGTCTATGGAAGTGTTGAAGCATTTCATGGACAGGTGGCTTTTATAGAAGAGTCATCTTTTTCTGATAACTTCAAAATCGTTCAACAAACACCCGCTGGCATAGCAGCGCCAATGGTAATGCACATCGCTTCACTGCAAGCAAATCTAGCACTTCGTTATCTCGTTGGTCTTAGTGTAAAAAAAGATCAACTCTACTATCTCTTCTTTAATGACGAAGGAGAGCTCATCACTCAGAAATTTGGCCTTCCAAAAGCGGATTGATCATCGCTAAGAAGTCATCTCTTGCCTGTGCATTTGCACTGGCTATGATGTAGCCCTGATGGCCTATTGGGTCTATCTCACGTCCCTCAAGATCAGTTACGAATCCACCCGCATTTTTTATAATCAAACACGCAGCAGAGAGATCCCACGGATTTGCCGACTTTGGAAAATAAGCAATATAGTTACTGTATGCACCCTTTGCCACCATACACATAGAGTAGGTTATACTCCCACCAATGGAGGTGAGTTTTTTTACTCTGTCCTCTTTAAAGAGTTGATTTAAACTCTTGACAATAGGGTGTGAGCGTTCTGGCTTGAAGTTAACAACGGCAACTGTAGGGTTGTCTCGAAGTGGAAGTGTCAACATCCCAATGTATGAGCGAGCACCCTTTTCTGTCTGAAAAAACTCATTTGTAAAAGGATTATAGACAATACCAACAATCACTTCGTTGTTTTCAATCAAAGAGAGGTTTATTGCAGCTGTATTTTCATGGGTAATAAAAGCCCATGTTCCATCGATTGGGTCAATTGCCCAGTAGGGTTTTGAGGTATCTATATCACTACAGCGCTCTTCACCCATCACCTGAATGTCAAAACTGTCTCGAAGACGCTTTGCCATATAGTCTTGGACCTGCTGGTCAATGTTACTTATTGGTGTCTCATCATCTTTAAACTCATACGAGAAGGTATTTGTCTCACGCGCCTCTTT
>Ga0256828_1000758_pt1 | contig 21001 bp, 28 predicted proteins | sample CV88metaG_FD_185993 | JGI IMG/M metagenome (GOLD analysis project Ga0256828, IMG submission 185993) | Hydrothermal vent microbial communities from East Pacific Rise, Pacific Ocean - CV88 | ecosystem: Environmental > Aquatic > Marine > Hydrothermal vents | place: Pacific Ocean: East Pacific Rise...
TGTAGAATTCTCCGGAAACACCTATGTTTGTTCACGTACTTCCGGAGATTTTATTGAAAAACTTTTAAAAAAACTACATATTGAAAAGTGTGAATATTTATAAATCTATAAGAGTTAAAGGGGGGGGTACTAAAAAGTACCTGCTCCAATGTATTACCATGTTTCTTCACCTTTAAGATAGGCATCAATAGAATTTGCAGCATCTCTTCCCATACCCATAGCAAGGATAACAGTTGCTTGTCCAAGTGTAATATCTCCACCTGCCCAAACTCTCTCTTTAGTGGTTTTGCCTGTTTTTTTATCTGCTTGAATGTTGTTCAATTGGTTGAGTTTTAATTCTTCTGTAGTATTGGTAAGCAGTGGGTTGGCATGGGTACCAATAGATATGATAGCCAGATCACAATCTATATAGACATGCTCACCTGTAGAGATGGGTCTTTGTCTTCCGCTTTCATCAGGTTCACCAAGTTCCATTTTTTCACAATTAATACCAATAAGTTTGCCATTTGCATCACCAATGAATTCAAGAGGAGATGTTAAGAATTGAAATTGTACTCCTTCTTCTTCGGCATGGTGTATCTCTATTTTTCTTGAAGGTGATTGCTCTTTGGTTCTTCTGTAGACAACTGTTACTTTTTTCGCACCCAGCCTCACAGCCGTTCTTGCCGCATCCATTGCTACATTTCCTGCACCTAGGATCACAACATTTTCCCCAGGAATGATTGGGGTATCATAATTTGGAAAATCAAATGCTTTCATAAGGTTGGCTCTTGTGAGGTATTCGTTGGCACTAAAGACACCATTGAGGTCTTCCCCCGGGATATTGAGGAAAGTCGGCAATCCTGCACCCACACCGATAAATACAGCATCATACCCCATCTCTTCAAGAAGTTCATCTACATCAATGGTCCTGCCAATGACTGTATTGCATACTATGTGTACTCCCAATGCTTTGAGTTGTTCTATCTCATAATCTACGATGTCTTTTGCCAGTCTGAATTCAGGGATACCGTAAAGCAGTACGCCACCTGCACGATGCAGTGCTTCATAGATTGTGACATCATACCCTTTTACAGCAAGATCCCCTGCTACAGTGACACCTGCCGGACCTGAACCTACAACAGCTACTTTTTTACCATTTTTAGGTGCTATTTCAACCTGGTTCTTTACACCGTTTTCTCTTGCCCAATCAGAAATGAACATCTCCAGATTACCGATACCTACAGGTTCTTTTCCTTTTTGTTTTCCTACAACACAGACAACTTCACATTGTATCTCTTGGGGACAGACACGACCACATACTGCAGGAAGTGCAGTCTTTTCCCATACTTTGTTAATGGAGCTGTTGAGATCACCCTCTACGATCATCCTTAAAAATGATGGGATGTCAATGTTGACAGGACACCCTTTTATGCAGGCTGGGTCTTTACATTGAATACATCTTGCCGCTTCATATTGGGCATCCAGGATAGAGTAACCCAATGTAACTTCACTGAAATTCTTATTTCTTACATTTGGATCTTGTTCCGGCATTTTTTGTTTAGGAATAGCACGTCTCTCTTTTTTACTCAGATCTTTTGCTTCTTTTTCTCGGTATGACATCTTTAGGCTCCCCGTTCGCAAGTACAATTTGCTTTCTGTTCTTCAAGAGTGTAGGCTTGAAGTCTTCTCATAAGTCCGTCAAAATCCACTTGGTGACCATCAAATTCTGGACCATCCACACAGGCAAATTTCGTTTGACCTCCGATGGTGACACGACATCCTCCGCACATACCTGTACCGTCTATCATAATTGGATTCAAGCTTACAATGGTAGGAACATTGTATTTTTTGGTAAGAAGTGATACGAATTTCATCATTGGTACAGGACCGATGGCTACGACTTCTGCAACATTCTGGGTCTTTAAAATATCTTCAAGCTCTTCAGTTACAAAACCGTGTCTGCCTTTTGAGCCGTCATCTGTACAGATCTTTAATTCATGGGAAACTTTAGACATTTCCTCTTCTAAAATAATATAATCTTTATTCCGTGCACCCACAATGGAGATCACATGATTACCTGCTTCGTACATACCTCTTGTAATAGGGTGAAGTACAGCTGTACCTGTGCCGCCTCCAACACAAACAACAGTTCCTTTTTTCTCTATATGGGTAGGTTGGCCAAGTGGTCCAACAACATCGCTGTAGCTCTCTCCCACTTTGAGTGAAGCAAAAAGTCTTGTACTTTTACCGATCATCATGTAGATAATAGTGATCGTTCCTTTTTCCTTATCCACATTTGCCATGGTTAGAGGGATTCTTTCCCCTTTCTTATTTGCCATAAGAATGACAAATTGCCCGGGTTTTGCTTTTTTTGCAATTTGTGGTGCTTCTATTTCATTTAAAATAATTGTTCCATGTGCCATCTCTTCCCGTTTGATAATTTTATACATCAACGCTCCTTCAGACTTAAATAATAGTAAAATAGATAAGCAGAACTAATATTTATAATAACTATTGGTAAATTATAGTTAACTTTTTATTAAATAAAAATGTATTTATTTCTTTGCCCGGGAAATACAGATATACAGCGATATTTATTAATGCCAGAGTTAAAGCTAGTAACATAAAGACAACTCAGTTGTTTTACGGTTTATATGCTGATATTGGTACATGTATGAAAAAGATAATTGGAATATATAAAAAATAGCCAGATAGAAACTTCATACTTTAGAGGTTTCCTAAAGTTATCTATCATATAATATCCTACAAGGAGTCAGAATGATCATTACGAATATTGAGTATATACCTGCAAAAGAGATCGTAGAGCATTACGGTGTTGTGTCGGGTTCTACGGTGCGTGCAAAGCATGCAGGAAGGGACATTGCAGCTTCCATCAAGAATATCTTCGGAGGAGAACTCAAAGGCTATACTGAGCTTTTGAGTGAATCAAGACAGGAGGCAATGGACAGGATGAAAGCCCAGGCGACATCACTGGGTGCCAATGCCATCCTCAATGTGCGTTTTTCCACTTCATCAGTGGCTGCAGGAGCAGCAGAACTTTATGTATACGGGACGGCTGTAAAGGTAGTATAGGTGGAAAATCTTATTATTTTTGCTGTACTGATGACGGTGGGATACATCAGCGGTACCATACTTGAAAGACGTCATCTTACCTCTATCAGAAACAGGGAGGAGCAGATGGTCAGCCTGCCTGCGATCATGCTCAAAAGACCGCTGCACGAAGAAGATGTCAAAGAGACGAAGCTTGTAGGCGGTTCTGTGGTGATCTCTATTGATTATTTCAAAAAGATCGTTGCCTCTTTGGCTAATCTTTTCGGCGGGAACATTGCAACCTATGAAACACTAGTCGATCGTGCCAGAAGAGAGGCGATCCTGCGTATGAAAGAGGATGCGAAAGATGCCAGTGAGATCATCAATATCCGCATTGAGACCTCTTCCATCTCAAAAAATGCCAATAGAAATGTAGGTGCGGTTGAAGTGTTGGCATACGGAACTGCGGTCTGGAGATGAAATACACATCCAAACTGCCTGATGAGAAGGTGAACCATCCTAAAGAGAACCTTTTTCTCTTTGCACTGAAGCTGCTTGCCGGATTGCTTGTATTTGTAGTACTCTTCTATCTGGTTGTTACCGCCTCGGTCAATATTGTTGCAGAGAATCTTTCCCCTGAATATGAAGCCAAGATCATGAAACATGTACAGATGGATATTGACATGAATCAAACACAAAAAAGTGCAAAACTCCAGCAGATAGTAGATAAACTTGCTGTCTGTGCAAAACTTCCCTACAAAGTAGATGCTTATGTGATGGATGATTTTCATGTCAATGCCATGGCTGTTCCGGGAGCAAAAATGCTTGTGACCAAAGGACTTTTGCATAAGGTCAAGACAGAGAATGAACTTGCCATGGTACTAGGACACGAACTGGGGCACTTTAAACATAAGGACAACATCAAAGCGATGGGTAAGGGGCTGATCTTTGCGCTGGCAGGAGTGCTGCTATCCTCAGATAACTACGGTTCACTCTTTGGCACTACGCTGGAACTTACCAACAACCGCTACTCCCAGGAACAGGAGATGGATGCCGACCTCTTCGGTATAGATATGATGCAGTGTGCCTACGGAACAGCAAACGGGGCAACGGCACTTTTTGAAAAGATGAAAAAAGAGGGGGAAGGGTGGAAGTATCTGCTTGCGGATCATCCTGATTTTATCAAACGTATTGAAAAGATGAAAGCTTACATCCGAGAAAAGGGATATGATAACTCAAAGAAGTTGATTCCTCTGGGCAGGATATATAAATAGCTTTGCCCTGGCAAAGCTAAAATACCCATATATTTAACGAAACTGTTGGAAATTCGCAGCAGTGATCTCAGGATATTTACCTTCCTGAAACTCTTTGACCGCTTCTAAAAGCAGTTTTCGCTCATCACCGCAATAGTAGAGCTTAATACCGAACTCAACAGCAGCATTTACCGCTCCCGGACCTGCATGAGGTGTAAGCAGAACATCAACATTAAGTTTTTTAAGTTCCGTAAAGATGGCCGGACCGCCTGTTTCATGGTTCTCTATGACTTCGAGTTGATTGGTGGCATCATCGTAGATACCGAAATATTTGGCTTTTCCCAACACTTTGGTGATAGCACTGTCTTCTTTGTTCATTTTAAAAGGTGCGGCATATTTCATGATAAAATCTCCTTATGATTTTTATAAAGTAACATTATAGAATGATTTTATTAATAGATGTTTAGTTTTAAAATATTTATCGGCTTATGTGCGTTAAAATATGGGAAAGGATAACAGATGCTCATACGAAGCGGTAAGATACAGTTTTTATTTTGGACAGCTTTCTTTTCAGTATTGATCTACCTTTGGATGGTTACTGTAGGCGTGCAAACCTTTGTACTCCCTGATGAAAAACCGATGGAACTCCCTCAGAATGTCGTTACCTTGATGTTCATACTTTACGGTTTTTTGATCATTGCTGTATTGGCAGGAACGATAGTCTCCACCATGATCGACAACAAATTCTACAGAAATTTTTTCGGCACATTTATCATCATTGCTTTTGCAACGCTGCTGCTGGCTAAAGGTATGTTCGGTTAGCAATGTTGTATCTGTGATACATAGGCGATCCAACCCCTCATGTTCTTTTAAATGCAACTTTTGTTGCATAATGCTATACTGGAAGTGAGATAAAATATTTCTATAAAACAACAGAAAGGATTACCCGATGGAAAATAAAACAAAAGAAAGAGTCGAGACGATCATTCAGATCAACAAAGAAAAAGAGAATCTGGGGATGGTCACGTTACATCAGACCAGAGAGCTTTTGATGGATGCAGGAGCTATTTTACTGGATGTCAGACCGCCTGCAAAAGTGAGTGGTGACAATGCACAAGAAGCAGACATTGCCAATGCCTACTATATGCCTTATACGGATTTTGCTTCTTACCTGGATGAATTACCGTCAGATCATACCGGGCCGATAGTGGTTGCCTGTCTGAAAGGATGGTATGCCAACCGTGTGATGGGATATCTCGAAATGTTGGGATATGAGAATGTTTATGTCCTCGATACAAATATTGAAGAGCTCATTGAAGTGCATTATGCACATAGCGGTAAATGACAGACTAAAAGCATAATTATACAGAATAGGAAGGAATGTAAGTTCTTCCTATTGGCTGTTCTTCTCCACCACTCTTTTCTCAATGATCTGTTTGTCAATACCCGCGGAATGTTTATAGACAAGTGATCCGCCGTGATTACCCTGATAGAGTGAAGCTGCTATAGAAAGAATGATCATCAGAATGGAAAGTTTTTCAAGACTCATAGAGTTTTTGGAAATAGCGAACCATTTTGTTAATGTTGTGACAAGAAGTATGGCAACAACAACAAATCCGAATATCTTGTGTTCACTTAAAACCAGTAGACCGTTTTTTAAAATGGCATTGTTCTTTGTGATCTCGTCTGCATCGATAAGTCCGCTAAATACTGCAAAGAGTGATACCAGCAATGCAAAAGCCATGATCCGTATGGCAGCTTTTGAATAGGTTTTGTCTCCCGTTGTTACATAAGTAAGCTGAGAAAAGAGTGCCGCAAGCGGCAGAGCTATAACAAAATGTACAAAGGGAGGATGCAACACATTCATTTGATATTCCTGATAATATAATTTTAACTCTAAGGTTTATTATATTGTTTTATAAATTAATTTAATATTAATCATAAAAGCATAATCTATCAATAGAAAGTGTAATAGATTTTACTAAAAAATAAGAGAATAGCCTGTACTGTATAGGAATGGATCATGATCAAATTAAATATTTATGAAAATCATAGAAGCAAGTAATAGTGCAGTAATACTATAAGATTATAATTTTCCTGTTCAGATATCGAAAGTATCTAGTTCACATATACATATATTAAAGGATATACAATGAAAAAATTTTTAATGATGATCGCAGCTTTAGCGATGACTACAATGTTCGTACAGGCAAATGAAGAAGCAGCACCGGCACAAGATGCAGCAGTTCAAGCAGTTCAGGAAGCAACAGATGCAGCACCGGCACCCGAAGGTGATAAAAATGCTACTGAAGAAGCAACTCCGGAAGAAAAATAAACCTTCCTGCTTCCTCTGTTTGTGTTACCGCAGTTTTTGCGGTAACTAATTCTTCGTTAAATCAAAATCCCTTATTTAAGCAATGCCTTTAATTTCTCTTCCGATACGATATATTCCGTAGATTTGACAACACCATTTTCTATATTTACCACAGCGATCTTGTCTGCCTCTTTTTCATTTTTAAGTTGTTTGGCGATCTTCTCATCATAGATCAACAGAACAGAGAAGGGACTTTTTCTCAGATCAGGCAGTGCAAAGGTGTTTCGAATGATCGTCGGCATAGGGCTGATATCTGCAACAAAGAGGGTATTTCTCTTTGATAAGAAATCACTGTCTTGTTTTTTTAGGAATGCTTTTACCGTATGTCCTGTGGATTTTGCAAAGACCAAAATAAGTCTTTTTGTTTTTGCATCCAGCGTATGGGATTTGTCAAATTGATCCGGAAGTGTAAAACTGATGGTTGAACCGTTGTTAAGACCGTTACTGACCTTGGCACTGTATTTACTTGCGTCGTAAGTGTCTTTTCCGTTCATAAAGAAAAGTATTCCCCCTCCGATAATAATAAGTGTGAGAAGTCCTAAGAGTATTTTTTTGATCATATGTATCCTTTTTATTTAATATCGCGTATAGTAGCTAAAAAGGATTAACAGTAATTGATAGTATCTCTATACAATATAATACCCATAGGGATGGGTTACTTGTTCAAGACTTTTGATTTGGCCAGGGCAGCTTCGATCTCTTCTTTACTGACATTACCTGAAAGTTCCAATGCTACATCACCGTCTTTTCCGCTGACTTCCATATTGTTTATTTTGGCTTTGGTTTCATCTGACATACACTCGCACTGACCTGTGGCACAGTTCTCTACCATTTTGACAATGTTTTGTTTCTCTACTGCTCCTGTGAAAGCTATCTTTACACCTTCACCTGTTTTAAATACGTTTTTATTCATGTTAATTCCTTTTTTAGTATAGGTAATAAAGTTTCTCTTATCTCAGCAAATGTTGCTTCAAATGCTTTGAAATCTTTTCCGTCCGGGTCTTCAAAACCTACGTGTACGGTTTTGACTGGTTTTGGGAACACAGGGCAGGTCTCTTGTACATGTCCACAGACAGTGGCTACAAGGTCATAGTCTTTGTCTATGACGGTCTCTAATGTCTTAGAATGATACTTGTCATTCCAGATACCTTCGTTTTCCAGTACCTTCCTGGCATTTGGATTCACTCTGCCGGATGCCTTCACACCTGAACTCTCAGCTGTTACACCTTCAAGTTCTGCGTTTATGAGTGCTTCAGCGATGATACTTCGGCAACTGTTTCCGGTACATAAAATAAGTACTTTTTTCATAGCGTACAACACTCCTTGGATAGTCGTTTCAGTTTTGGAAGAGAAAGAGGCAGTGCTTTGATCTCGTCTATAGAAGCTTGTCTGTAGGCATCCATAGGAGTACGTATACTGTAGTAGGCCCAGCGTCCTTCACGCTTTACAGAGAGAAACCCTGCCTCTTTGAGTATCTTGAGGTGACGTGAGAGTCTTGACTGTATCATATTAAATGAATTTTCAAGGTCACAGACGCAAAGTGCACCGTGCAGTGCTATGAACTTCAAAAGTTTGATCCGGGTCTCATCATTAAGTGCACCGATAGTATGTAAAAAATCTTCCATGTACACAGTATAGCAGAAATAATTTAATATATCAAGATATATTGATACATTAAGAGTGCACTGAAATATACTACTATAAGAAAAAGGAGCCAGATATGTTTAAAATTACAGCCAAAGAGAGTAGTTGTTCTGTAGAAAACAACAATTGTTGCACACCCAAACCCAAAGGTAAAAAAGTATGTCCAAAATGCGGCAAGAATGCCAAAGGCGTCTTAGGTAAGACCCTGGCACATTTACTTACAGATGAAGCAAGGTCGAAACAGGGTGGTCTTGACGGATACTACTATTGTAAGACACCTTCGTGTGAAGTGGTCTATTTTAGGAATGAAACCGTTTTAAAGCAAGAAGAGATCTCTGTAGTTGTCGGACATAAAGACGGTGCAGTCCCCGCTACTGTGTGTTACTGTTTTGACTGGACAAAAGAGAAGATCAGATCTCAGCTTGAAGAGGGAGGCAAGACTAACGCACTTGAAGATATTAAAGCCAAGATGGCAGATCCCGGCTGTTCATGTGAGATACTGAACCCAAGCGGAGGATGCTGTCTTGGTGATGTAGGCAAAGCGATTAAAGAGATTGAAAAAGAGATCAGAGGCTGATATCGGTTCCTGCACCAATACTGCCATGTATACCGGTTTGACTATCTATCTGAACTTCAGAAGCAGCAATACCGCTTCCTGAAGAGGTAAAGCCTCCTACACCGATACCTATGCCGGGTGTGCAGGCAGTTAAAAAGAGGAGAGTAAACAAAAATATTATAAATCGTTTCATAGGAACGATTATATCATTTCCCTCTATAAAGAAGCAAGAAAATACCCAATGAGGCAGCAGATACAAGTATGATGGAAGCACCGGAAGTGAGATTGTAAGTATAGGAGAACCATAATCCCATAAGGGTAAAAAATGTTGCAATGAGTCCTGAGAGGAACATCATGCTAAAAAGGCTGTGTGAAAGCTTCTCAGCAATGTAGACAGGAATGGTAAGCATGGCAATAACAAGTATGAGCCCTACGACTTTAATAGCTATGACTACGGTGAGTGCAGAGAGAATGAGGATAAGTGTGTAGAAAAAGCGTACATTGATACCGCGCAATTGTGCATATTCGCTGTCATAACTCACAGCGAGGATATCCCTGTACCAAAAGACCACTACAAAAAGAATCACAATCAGAAGTGCAGACATAAAGTAGAGATCCTGTGTACTTACAGCAAGGATAGAGCCGAAAAGGTAGCTCATTAGATCGACATTGTATCCCGGTGTCAGATCCACGAAGATCACACCGATGGCCATCCCTACTGCCCAGATTAATCCGATGAAAGTATCCATACGGTGACGCTTTTTGAGCGTAAGTGCTGCAATGAGCAGTGCGGCACCTATGGCAAAGAGTGAAGCACCAAGGAAGATAGGTAAACCAAAAAAGATTGCCAGACCGATCCCTCCGTAGGAAGTATGTGCGATCCCTCCGGCGAGGAAGACCATGCGATTAACCACAATAAGTGATCCTATGATCCCTGCTGCCAAAGAGACAAGGATCCCGGCAATAAGAGCATGCTGTATGAAACTGAACTGTAAAGCTTCTATCATTTACTTTCTCTCCATACGGCATTGGATTCATGGTCACAGGTATTACAATTTTCGGCACCCAGCATTTGCAGAAGTTCAATTTCACAGAAATGTTCATTGTTTCCATGGGTGTGAAAGATACTTTTTTTATCTGAGATATCGTGAAAAGAGAGTTGTTTGTTGACATGTGCAACTTTGTTGGCATATTCGAGTATAACTGAAATATCATGTGAGACCACGATCACCGTGATGTGCTCATTGAGTACTTTCAGCAGATCATAGATCTCTTTTTGTCCCTTGACATCGATGCTGGCAGTGGGTTCATCAAGAATGAGGATGCGCGGATGGGCGCAGAGTGCACGGGCGATCATGACACGTTGTCGCTGTCCGCCTGAAAGTGAGCCTATTTTCCCATGCGCAAACTGCTCCATACCTACTTGAGCCAAAGCTCCCATAGCACAGGCGATCTCATCTTTGCTATAACCAAAAAGCGGGCGCTTGGAGCCTACATGTCCTATGAGTACCACTTCGATGACTTTGATCGGGAAGTCGGTATTGATATTGGTGTTTTGGGGGACATAACCGATCTTGTCCAGACTTTTTTTGGGAGGCTCACCAAGGACTTTGATGGAGCCCTGTTGGATAGGCAGGAGTCCGAGAATAAGTTTGAGCAGGGTAGACTTGCCTCCGCCGTTTGGACCGATGATCGCAAGGAAGTCTTTCTCTTCTACCGCAAGGTTGACCTTTTCCAGAACCGGCTGATCCTCATAGGCAAATGAGAGATTTTCGATCTCAATGACAGATCTGTTCATCTATGCTTTTCCGGCGATCGCTTTGGCGATCTTGATCAGATTCTCTGACCAGTCTGGAGCCATTGGAGAGACTTTTATCACCGGTATACCGAGTTCAGAGGCGATGATCTTTGCACTGCTGTCTGAAAATTCAGGTTGGGTGAAGATGGCTTTTACCTCTTCTTCTCTAGCTTCTTTAATAAGCGCAATGAGTTCTCTGGGCTTTGGTGCTTTGCCTTCTGCCTCTACTGGAAGCTGCACGAGTCCGTAGGCTTTTGCAAAATATCCCCATGAAGGATGAAACACCATGAATTTTGTTCCTTTGGCTTTGACAGAAAGTATACTTTTTATTTTACTGTCAGTCTTTTCTATAAGAGAGAGGAATGTTGTGTAATTTTGTTTATAATAGCTCTCATTGGCAGGGTCTGTTTTTACAAGTGCTTCATAAATGTGCAGTGCTATGATCTTTACATTCTCAGGAGATGTCCAGATATGCGGGTCTGTTCCCTGCTGCTCTTTGCTGTGGGTATCGGCTGGATCTTCATCATGGTGTGCTGTCATAGGAAGTTTCTCGATTCCCTCAGAGAGGTCAACTATCTGCATCTTTTGATTGAGGTCTTTAAATTTGTCCAGCCAGACATTTTCAAACTCTACACCTATAGCAAAATAGAGTGTAGCCTGTGCTATCTCTTTCATCTGTGACGGTTTAGGTTCATAGGTATGTGGAGAATTACCCGGAAGCACCATAAGAGAAATGTTGACTTTTTCACCTCCGATAGCTTTAACGAAAGTCTTTTCAGGAAGGATGCTTACAACAGTATTGATAGCGGCAAAAATAAGTGTATTTAACAAAAATAATAAGAGTATAATTTTTTTCATAATGCAATCATAGCAAAATAGTGATGATAAGTATATTTACTACCTGTTTACGGTTTATGTTATAATGTAATATAGAGTTTCCAGTATTGTAAAAAGGATAGTTGATGGTAACGAATGAAAGAAGGCACAATACAGACATCGCTTTTCATGAAGATGAAGTCAAATTGGCAAAAAGAATGATGGATACGCTCAGAACGACAGTAGAGTTTTTGTATTATCTTATGGATCACAGGAATAGAGCCTCTTTTACCATGATTTTGATATCTACAGAAGGCTTGAAGTTGGATACTATGCTCCAGCATTGGAAACGTGAAACAGACATTCTGTTTGAGATAGACAAGGCAAATAATGTCTATGTACTGATCTGTCAATCTACTAACCGTGAAGGTGCAAAGAAATTTGCTGAGATCCTTTTATCCAATATACATGTCAATGGCGGTACATCCACCTATTGTGTAGCAGCAGAACTAAGATCAACGAGCAGTACGATCCAGGAAGTCATTTTTACGATGGTGGAAAAATATATAGCAGTAAAGAAAGATCACGATTCTGAACGTATATTTTTTACCAGAGTGGAGAACAGTGATCCTGAGTCTGAGCAAGATGTTATCTATAAATAAATGAGTTTCCCTGGGCAAATAGAAGAGGCGAAACAATTAGTGGAAGAGGCAGATGCTTTGTTCATCACTACGGGAGCAGGGATGGGAGTGGACAGCGGACTACCGGATTTCAGAGGAGTAGAAGGGTTTTGGAATGCCTATCCGAAGGCTAAGGAGTTAGGACTGCGTTTTGAAGAGATGGCAAACCCGGAGTGGTTTGAATCTGACCCACAACTTGCTTGGGCTTTTTATGGACATAGGCTTCACCTTTACCGTGACACCGTACCTCATGAGGGGTTTAAACGACTTCTTGACCTATCTGATACTAAAAAATATGGAAGTTTTGTTTTTACCTCAAATGTGGACGGTCAGTTTCAAAAAGCCGGTTTCAAAGAAGAGAGGGTCATGGAGTGTCACGGCTCCATACATCATCTGCAATGCACAGACAACTGTCAAGGGATGCTGTGGAGTGCCGATGATACTTCCATTGAGATAGAAGAGGGCTTCAAAGCCAAAGATCCGCTTCCGGTCTGTCCCCACTGTGGAGCCATGGCAAGACCGAATATACTGATGTTCGGTGATTTTGGCTGGGAGTATGCCAGAACAGACGGACAACGTGAAAGACTTGTGAAATGGATGGACTGGATCGAAGCAGAAGGCGGGAAACTTGCTATTATAGAGATGGGAGCGGGAACGGCAGTACCGACGGTACGTAATACTTCAGAGCAGATAGCCGGGAGGTTTGATGTTCCGCTCATACGTATTAATCCAAGGGAGAGCTTTGGTGCTCCAATAGAACTGCCTATAGGAGCATTGGAAGCATTGGAACAGATAATAGGATAATAAAATGGGAAATACACTCATTCTTGCAGGTATCGGTTTGATCGTAGCCGGATTGGCATACAAATTCGGTCTGTTGGGATGGTTCGGGCATCTTCCCGGAGACATTACCTACAAAAGTAAAAATACTTTTATCTTTATTCCTATTACTTCGATGCTGCTTGTCTCAGGTGCCGTGTCACTTTTGATGTGGTTCTTCGGCAGGCAGTGATCTATGCGTTGTTACTCCTGTTCAAAATTAAGTTTTGATATTGTTTGTAAAAGCTGCAGAGAACAACTTTTTGTACCTACGATACGTACGAGAAAAGTAGGTACACTCGATGTGATCAGTTTTTACCGTTACAGTACACTTGAATCCCTCCTGCATACCAAACATAAACCTGAAGGTCACCGCATTTACAAAGCTTTGGCGAAAATGACCATGAAACCGTTCATGGAAGAGTTTACCGAACATGATAACGGAGATGTCTATATTGTCGGCATCGATGAACATGTTAAAAGCGGCTATTCACATGTAGCTTTATTGACCCATGCTACAAAAAGCAGACATATCTTACCCTTGCACAGTGCATTAATGGCACGGAACAGGGTGAACTATTCAGGAAAACCTTTGAAATACAGGTTAGATAACCCTCGTGATTTTGTTTATACCGGAAAAAAAGGTGTGGATGTCATACTGGTAGATGATATTATCACTACAGGTATCACTCTGCAGGAAGCACATAAAGTGCTTATGGAGAATGATGTGAATGTACTCTTTGCCTTGACTTTGGCAGATGTGGAAGAGTAGAATAGAGGCATGAAGAGTTCCATTTATCACATTGCAATGTCAGACTTACTATGGGCATTCATTCCTGTGGCTATTATGATGTTTATCTATATTCGCTGGACAAGAGACAGTATCACGCTTCCCTATGCCCTGATACGTATGCTTATTCAGCTTATACTTATAGGGTACATACTCACTTACATCTTTAATTCAAACTCATCATATTTAGTAATATTAATTCTTTTCGTGATGCTTGTGGCTGCAAGCATCATTGCTTTGAGACCTATGCAGGAAAAGGGCAGATCACTCTACGGTTATGCTTTTGTCTCCATATCTGTCGGTGGGGTTTTTACATTGCTAATGGTGGTGTTCGGTGTACTTGATCTGGATCCCTGGTATGAACCGAGATTTCTCATTCCTTTGGCAGGGATGATTTTTGCCAACTCCATGAATGCTGTGAGTATCGCTGCAGAGCGGTTTGAGAGTGAGAGAGGAAGGCAGAACAGTTACACAGAAGCCAGAGCCGTCTCCTATAAAGCAGCACTCATCCCCATAGTCAATGCACTCTTTGCGGTCGGATTAGTCTCATTGCCCGGAATGATGACAGGGCAGATACTCTCAGGTATCGACCCGCTCATTGCTGTGCGTTACCAGATGATGGTCATGCTGATGATATTGGGGTCTGCGGGTATCTCGGTAGCCATCTATCTACGGCTTTTAAAATAATCAGATCTTACCCTCTAAAAAGTGTTCAAATATCTCTGTGACAAGTTTGATACGCTCTTCAAAACTCTTCTTTGAAGCTCTCTCATGCACAGTATGGTCACCATCTCCGTAAGGACCCCAGCCATCCAGTGTGGCTACTCCCTGTGAGGCTATGATGTTGGCATCACTGACACCACCGCGTTTTTCAGTAGGAAGTGTGATATTACAGAGGGTGTTGATGTGCTCTATGAAAGTCTGTTGTGCAGGTGAGGGCTGCATGACATCTCTTTGGATGCCTCCTGAGAGTCTGGACTCCGTACCCTCTACATAAGTGGTTGCAACGATCTCATCAATGGCTTTGAGGACCCTGTCTCGCTCATCGGTGTTGGTGTAGCGCAGCTCAAACGTAAGGTGTGCTTTTGGGGAGATGGTATTGGCACCGATCCCGCCTTCGAGTTTCCCTACATTGACGGTAGTCTCTTTTTCCAAGTCGGTAAGGGCAACAAGCTTTTGCAGTTTGAGGGCTGCTTCTAGGTTGGCATCTGCACCTTTGCTGTAACTGTTGCCTGCATGTGCTGCTACTCCCTCAATATCTATGAAAAAAGTACCTACACCTTTTCTGCCGACCACCACTTCATCATGAAGCCCTGCTGCTTCAAAGACCATACAGTAGTCATAGGCTTTTGCCAATTTGGCAGAGAGATGTTTGCTGTCATCACTGCCTGTCTCTTCGTCACTTACCAGAAGAAAGTCTATGTTGTGTATCTCTCCGTATTTTGCATAGGCATTTCTCAGTGCCTGCAGAGCTACGTAGTTCCCGCCTTTCATGTCACAAACCCCGGGACCGTAGATCCACGCTTCATCTTCTGTGAAATTCTCAAACGTACCGGGAGGGAAAACGGTATCAAGGTGCCCAAGAAGGAGCAGTTTTTTACCCTCTTTTCGTGAAGAGATGAGATGCAGGTGATCTCCGATCTCTTCTCTGGGGTAACGTTCAAGTTTAAAATCCAACGCCTGCATCCAGTAGGCGAATATCTCTCCGTTCCTGTCTACTCCCTCTTTATTTTTTGTCCAGGAGTTGATCTCTATGATGGATTTTAGTTCATTAAAGTTTTCTTTAAGCATATTAGCCTCTAAAAGCCCTGAAATAGGGGGAATTTATAATTTTTTCTCTGAAGATATTTTAATAAAATATAGTAAAATTAGAGATTAGTTTTTGGAAAAAGTGGGTTGAATAGAGTAAAACTAATACAAAATTGTGTGGGGAGTAAGGAATGGGTAGAAAAATAGGTATGTGGCTCTACAGTAACAGCGGTGGAGACAAGATACAAAAGAAGATAGTCAAGAGGTTGAAAGAGAGAGGGATCGATACGGTTACAGATATCAATCTGCGTAATGCTATAGCAAAAAAAGGGCATATTTATCACGGTAAGACCAAGGTAGACGAACTGGATCTTTTTTTCTCCTATAATGCAGGAGAGCAGACACAGTATCAGGTCTTTTTGTATCAGGCACTGAACCGTGTCATACCGATGATCAACTCTTATGACTCTTTTGCTTTGACTGAAGACAAATTCCAAACGTCATTTTTACTGCAGCAACACGGCATAGCAACACCGGAATTTCAACTTTGTCACAGAGATGACTCCAAACAACTGGGTAAGATCATGGATAAGTGGTCCAAAATGGTTTACAAGCCTACAGACGGCTGGGGAGGTGTAGGACTTACCAAGATCGAGAATCAGGCAACACTCGATATGTTGCTGCCGTTCCTTAACCAGATGGACTTGCGTTTCTTCTATGTTGAGAAGTTTGTGAAGTATGACAATACGGACTTTAGAGTGGACATCGTAGACGGAGAGTTTGTAGGGTGTTACGGACGTAAAGCTTCCAAAACAGACTGGCGTACCAATGTTACCAGTGGTGGTTCAGTCTTTTTACGTGAGCCTGATGATGAAGTCATAGCCATCGCTAAAAAGGCAGCAGAAGTATGTGGCACGGACATTGCGGGAGTGGACATCATTTATGACTTGGAGAGAGAGGAGTATGTCGTACTTGAAGTCAACGGCATCCCTGCATTTGCTACACCACAGCAGGAGAAGATGGGGTTGGATTTCAACAAGAAGAAGATAGAGTTGATCGTTGATATGATCGATAGAAAAACACAAAAATAGGCTAGCTATTTTATTTTTCAATACTCTGGCACAATGCTAACGGCAGAGCCGCCCCTTCGGGGACAGAGCATTGTTTGTCGCATTGAAAAATAAAATATATATACAACAATAATAAAAAATAGAGAATGAGGGAAAAATATGGCAAAGAAAAAAACAAAAGAAAAACTACCGAAAATAGGGATGCTCTATCTCGATCACGTACTAAGATTTTTTGATAAATCGAATTTTAGAGGATGGCCGGATAAGATTGAAGAGGTGGTCTATCACTGGAAAAATGATAAAGAGCGTTTTGTAAGAGAAGTAAAGCGTAAGAAGATCGATATTCTCATAGGGAACATCCCTGCTACAGCGTATGAGACGTTTAGAGAGATAGCAAGAGAGCTTCCTGATGTGCAGTTCATCCCTTCTTTGGATACTCAGTTCTCAAACAAGTCTAAAGAGAATGTCACACGTTTTGCATGGAAGTATGATATACCCATTCCCAAAACATATATTTTCTACGATAAAGAGAAAGCAGATAATTTCATAGAGACCACAGAGTTCCCTAAGATCATTAAAAAATCTTACGGCCCTTCAAACTATGGTGGGTACTTTGTACATAAAGTAGACTCTAAACAAGAGGCTAGAAACCTGTTGGCTCAGAAAAAGTACCACCCTGCATACTTCCAGGACTTTGTGCCTATGTCAGCAGATGTGCGTGTGATGCTCATCGGTCACAAGCCTGTGTGTGCATTCTGGAGAAGACCGCCTGAAGGTGAGTGGCTGACAAATACATCTCAGGGGGGAAGTATGGACTACATGGATGTACCAAAAGAGCTGCTTGACCTTGCAGTACAGGTTTCCAAAAATGCCAATGCTGAATACTGGGCATGTGACATTGCAGTGGGAGAAGACGGTAAATACCGCATCCTGGAGTGTGCTACAGCCTTTGCAGCCTTCCCGTACATTAGAGACTGGATAGGGCAGTACCTCATGTGGAAATTCTCTAGCGGAAGATTCCCGTTACCGAACATGCCTCTTTATAACTGGGAAGAGTTAGGCAAGATGGATGCATCAGTGCTCAGAACACTGCGTTATATTACTTTTGGACGGTATACACCATCGTATGACGGTGCCTACTTCCTCGATAAAAAAGTAAAAGAGACACAGCAGGGTGAGATGTACCTGCATGAGCTGGATGCACTCTATCCGATCCTTCCTACAGAAGACAGAACAAAAGAGGAGTGGCCAAGCGAGCAGTGGAATTTCCAGGACAACTATGGACACACGGTAAGAAAAGTACATGCCAAGTCAAACCCTAAGCCAAAATCCGAAGTTGTCTCATCTGATGAGAGTGAAGAATCCGCATTTGTTTTAACAGAGAAGAAGATGAAGAAGATCCTTACAAAAGTAGAAGGGATCGGTAAAAAGAAATCTGAAAGCCTCATAGAAGAGTTGGGTGTGGACGGATTGGTAGAGACACTTGAAGAGGCACCTGAAAAACTCAAAGAGAATTTTTCATGGCTTAAAAAGAAAGTGCTAAAAGGTATTATGGATCAGTGGGAATCATTCAAAAATAAGCTTTAAGAGTGTATAACTCCACAAAATAATCATTATAAAAGAGAACATTAATAAATGAAAAACCAATATATGTCTTATGAAGAGAGTCTTAACTTTCTTTATAAGATGGAAAAACAGCATCCGAATTTAATTGACATTATTAAAATTGGAACAACCTATGAAGGCAGAGACATTGTGCTTGCCAAAATATCAAACAATGTAGCCTCAGCAGATGAAAAACCCGCGATGCTTTTTACAGGAAGTATCCATGCCAGAGAGTGGGTAGGGCATGAGTTGGCTTTGAAGTTCATCGAGTATGTTGCTGACAATCAGAACATTGACCCGCAACTTGAAAAGAATCTGAATGAAGCAACCATCTACATGGTGCCGTGTCTTAATCCTGATGGGTATGAGTATTCACGTAAGCACTTCTCCTTTTGGCGTAAGAACAGACGTAAAAACCATGATGGAACCATTGGGGTAGACCTTAACCGAAACTTCTCTATAGGGTTTGTCAAACAGTCCAACACAAGCTCCAACGTGTACGGTGGAGAAGAGCCTTTCTCTGAAGCAGAGACTAGAGCCATCAAAGAGTTTGTTGATGCCCATGACAACATTACCATAGCACTGGACTACCACTCACAGGGGAATGTCTTTTTCCCTGCACACAAGTTCACGCATGAAGCAGAAGTAGACGGTACAGATATGAATGCCCTTTGTGCCAATATGAATGATGAATTTGCCAAAGTCACAGGTAGAAAGTACGGGATCCACAGAGGTAAACCGCCTGCACATCTCATCAGCGGTTCGGGCAGAGAGTACTACTACTCCAAAGGCATCATCGCTGTGGTGGTTGAAGTAGGAACGAAGAATATCCCTGACTATATGAAGAGTATGTCGGGAAGCATTCATGAGAATATCCCTGCACTCAAGCATGTCTTTTCCGAAGTGGTTAACTACTCCGAAGCAGCACCAAAAAGGGTGGATGAATTCACTATAGAGCAAAGAGATGCCAACTCTGTGACACTTGCATGGAAGTATGAAGCAAGAGATGACATCTTCTTTGAACTATACCGTAGTACCAAAGACAAAGATGCCTGTAATGAACGTACCCAAATAGGCATAGCAGGAGAGAACCGTTTTACCGATACCGACTTGGAGAGTTCTACGAACTACCACTATACCATCAGAGCGGTCAACAAGAACACCGGTTACAAGTCACCGTTTGCACCGGTGGTCAAAGTACGTACAGGTCTTGAAGATGACGAGTTCTTTAAACTGATCTTTGCAAACAAAAGCGGTACAGGGTATGTGGGTGAACATACACAGGAGCAGAACCGTTCACATTTTGGGCTTAACTCCCTTTTTGTAGGGATCAACAAATCCAAAGGCATCTGTGATGCAGTGATGAGTTTTGACTTCAGTTCCATCCCTGAAAATGCCATCATCAAGTCGGCACGTTTTTACATCTACCCTATGAACCGTGTGGCTGCCAAAATAGAGAAGTTTGGAGAGTGGAACCTTTCGCTGCTTGAACCTGAGAGTTTTTCCGAAGTAACAGACTTCAACGAAATAGAAAATGCCAAGGCAAAAGGTGTCATAGGACGTGCCATCAAGTCGAGTCAGCTTACACAGGGTATCTGGAACTTCTGGGAGTTCAGCAGCCATGAGTGTGAACTGCTTCAAGAAGAGATAGCCAATAAAAAAGCGGTTTTCCGTTTGGATGGACCAAAAACCCTTCCTGAGGGTGAAGACTCCCAAATGATGCAGTTTGACATCGGCTACGGCAAATACGGTGGAGGGATCCACTACAGACCTATTTTGGACATCAAATACACACTCAAAGAAGAGAAGATCAAACTTCCCGCACAGACACTCTCTACCATCTCCATAGATGCGGTAGAAGAGGGCTTAAAGAGTGGGTTTGATGAGAATGGACACAGAGTCTACAGTTACCTTGACTTTGACCTCTCCCAGCTTCCTGACCCTCAAAATACGATGATCACCAAATGTGCATTGCGCATCAGGAACAAAAACAGTTTTAAAAAGAAGTCGGATGTTCGTTTTTATGTAGAGCTTGTAGAGCTGGATGAAGTAGGAACCTATGATGACATCAGAAACAGAGAGAAGATAGAGTACATAGGCTATGAGGTGGCAGAGTCAGACCTTACAGGAAAAGAGTGTCAGTACTTTAACTTCGATACACTCTCCAAAAAGGTACTCGATGCCATGCATCAGGAGGGAAAGACCCTTAAACTGGTCATCAAACCAACCTCTGCACTGGGGATCAAAAAGAGGATCACAGAGTGGGACCTGGATGCAGAACTTGCAGTCAAGTACATAGAGAAACGCCGTACTGCACTGCCGACAGTAGAGAATCTTAAGATCTCCAAAGAGAACAAGATGATCAAACTTACATGGGACAAAGTAAATGATGAGGCACTCAACGGCTACTATGTGGTAAGAAACAGCTTCCATACCCCTAGACACTTTATGGATGGTGTAAAGATATACGGCGGGAAAGACAGCTACACGTACGACAACTTTGCTTCATTTGACAAAGAGAAGTACTATGCGGTCTTCACCTACGATGACGTACCGAACTTCTCCGAACCTGCAAGTGTGAAGTATAATCCACTAGAAAAATACTAGGGTTATTACAAAACTTCTTTCGTTCCAATGCTCTGCGTTGGAACGCATCTAGTAATCTTGTATGCATTACCACCGAGACGGTGGGAATGTTCTGTCTTAAAAACACCTAAATATTTGAACTCCTTACATAATTTACATCAAATGGTTTTCCAGACTTTAGTACACCAAAAATGATTCTCAATAGTTTATGTGCCGCTGCATTCATAG
>Ga0256828_1000759_pt1 | contig 20951 bp, 22 predicted proteins | sample CV88metaG_FD_185993 | JGI IMG/M metagenome (GOLD analysis project Ga0256828, IMG submission 185993) | Hydrothermal vent microbial communities from East Pacific Rise, Pacific Ocean - CV88 | ecosystem: Environmental > Aquatic > Marine > Hydrothermal vents | place: Pacific Ocean: East Pacific Rise...
TAAAGTATATGCGGTAGAACTTACTAAATATGCTTTGTCATATCAAGATATATCTTTAAATAAACCACCTGTGGTGTTAATATTTGGTAATGAAGCAACAGGTTTAAATGATAGCACTATTCAACAATGTGATGAGTCTATATATATCCCAATAAGTGGTATGGCAAATTCATTAAATCTATCTATTAGTGTTGGTATTGTAGTTTCATCTTTGTTAAAAGAATTTAAAAATTCAACTAAAGAATTATAAATGTTAGCATCAGTAAAAGAGTTTTTTAACTCTCAAAAAAGAACAGAAGAACTTGAACAAAGACCCATAAAACAAGTTATGAGAAGACGACTTGGTGTTAGACCCACAATAGATTATGATGTACCAGATATATCTAACTTTACCCATTTTTTAGATTGTGAAGTCAGTCCTTTTATTTGTCCAATGCAGTGGGAAGAGTTAAATATTGACTTTGATAATAGTGATAGAAGATATTGTGAATATTGTGATAAGTATATTTTTAAAGTAGATAATGAATATATGTTAAAAGAACATAATAGTAATAACGAATGTATAGCAATATCAAATGAATTGCTTGAAAAAATAAATGGTAAAACAGAACAAGAAAAATATAATAAGTTGCAAAACAGATTACATTTGTCAAAACTCTATCTTGTGGTAAAAAAGTATGAACCATACTTTTGGGAAACATTACAAAATGAAAATTTATCACAAGAAGAGATTTTAAAAAAAACTATAACAATGATTTTAGATACAAATAATATAAATTTTTATATAGAAAAAAATGTTAATATGAGATTTATTCTTGAAGAGTTAATTCCTAATATAAAAACACAATAAAATGATAAACTTTTAAATTAAATATGATATACTAAGACAAGATAGAGTCCAGGAGTAAAAGATGAATAATATAGAAATTTTTCAAAGTGAAAATGGAGCTATAGAGTTTAAAGGTAATTTAACAAATGAAACAATTTGGGCAAATTAAAAACAAATAGCACAACTATTTCCATTTTGGAAATAGTTCAAGTTAAAGGTAAAATAGTGAAAAAAAGATAAATGACAATACTTTGACTACTTTAACCTTACTTGTTGCAAGTAGCAATCCAAAAGAAAAAGATTTGATAATCAAACTTATAAAACATTTAATATTTTAAAGGAACCCTATGGCATATAAACACGATTATGATAAAGCACTAACAAGACTAAGAATTATACTTCAAAGACTCAATGAAGGTGAAGCTTTAAGTGTAAAAGAGTTAGCTTCTGAATTTGGAGTAAGTACACGAACTATCCAAAGAGATTTTAATGAGAAATTAGTTTCATCATATCCAATATATCAAGATAATAAAAAATGGAAAATGCAAGATGGCTACAAGATAGAAAAAATAAGAGATATAGAAGATAAGATTGTGCTTGATATCATAGAAAAAATCACAGATAGTATAGGTGGTAATTTTAAAGCAAAATCAAAAAAACTTTTAGAAAAACTTAAAAATAATGAATATAATCCAATCTATACAAAACTAAATATTGAAGATATAAGCAATAGACTTGATGATATAAATCTACTTGAAACTGCTATCAAAGAAAAAAAAGAGATAAAATGTCAATACTCTTATGAAAATGGTAGATATGACACTACTTTACAACCACTTAAAATAGTAAATTATGAAGGATTTTGGTATCTTGTAGCTCTAAGAGATGAAGAGGTACGAAAATATTATCTAAAAGAATTATCAAATATAACTCTTACAGATACAACTTTTACAGTTGATACAAAAATAGATGAACTTTTACAAAACTCTATATCTATTTGGTTTAATCAATACAATGAACCTTTTGAAGTGAAATTATTTGCTTCAAAAGATATAAGCAAATATTTCCAAAGAAGACCATTACCTACTCAATCAACTTTTAGCCTAAATGAAGATGGCTCTATGGAATTTATAGTTAAAATCACTCACGAAATGGAAATTTTACCTATTGTAAAATATTGGATACCACATTTGCATATTTTAGAGCCTATTTGGTTAAAAGATATTATTAAAAAAGATTTGCAAACTTATCTAAAAAGTAAGCAAATCAAATGGTAAATTATATTTTTTCTAAAGCTTTGTTAAGTCTTTGAAATCCTAAATCAATCTCATCTTTTGTGATAGTCAAAGGTGGTAAAAATCTCAAAGTATTTCTACCTGCTTTTAGGACCAAAACACCTTGTTCAAAACTATTTGAGATGATATTTTGTAAAGTATCACTATTTGTTACTCTTAATCCTTTCATAAGTCCCAAACCAACAAGATCTGTAAATATATTTTGGTTATCATTGTAAAGTTGTTCCAATTTGGTTGTAAAGTATTGTATAGTTTCATCAAGAGTTCCTGATGATTTGAGTTGTTCTAGTATATTACAAACTTCTAAAGAAGCTCGTGTACTTAAGTAATTTCCTCCAAAAGTACTACCATGATCTCCAGCTACAAGCAAATCTTTGTGTGTAGTTAGTACCACTCCTATAGGTACACCTCCACCAACACCTTTTGCCATAGTTATTATATCAGGTTGGATTTCGTATTGTTTAGAAGCTAAAAATTCCCCTGTTCTAAAACCACCTGTTTGTACTTCATCAACTATAAGTAAAATATCGTTTTCTTTTAAAAATTTTGCTAATTTTTGAATTTCACTCTTATCAAAAGGTTGTACACCACCTTCCCCTTGTACAAGTTCAATCATCACAGCTACAGTTTGATCATCTATAGAATTATAAATTTCATCTATGTTTTTATCAAAACTAAATCCATCTGGATAAGGTGCGAAATCATCTTTATGCATCGCTTTTTGACCTGTTGCTTTTACAGTTGTGATTGTTCGTCCGTGAAATGAATGTTCTAGTGTGATAACTTTGAATTTTTTATTATCAAATTTTGTTTCACCATATTTTCTGGCAATTTTAATAGCACCTTCATTTGCTTCTGCACCACTGTTACCAAAAAAACATCCCATATCATATCCACTGAGCTGTACAATTTTTTGAGCCAAAAGTGCTTGTGGTTCTATAGCATACAGGTTTGAAATATGTGTGATTTTTGATACTTGATCACATATTGCAGATGCTACTTGTTTATTTCCGTGTCCAACACTGACAACTCCGATACCACTTGTAAAATCAATATAATCTTTGTTTTGATCATCAAAAAGTGTTGCATTGTCACCTTTTACAAAATTGACATAATTTCTTGCATAAGTTTGAAGTACATATTGTTTGTCTAAAGTTTCTATATTCATAATTTATCCTTGTAATTCTTTCGTATTATATCTATAATTTACTTGGTATTTTATATATCTTTGATATTATTGCATTATGAATATAACTTTTAAAGAACAACTAAATCAAATTTTAAATGCCGATTTCAAAAACTCATTTCCTGTAGCAAGAGAAATGAAACGAAAACTTTATTTTTATGTAGGACCAACAAACAGTGGTAAAACATATAAAGCAATGCAAGAACTTAAAAAAGCAGATTGTGGAATTTATCTTGCTCCGTTGCGATTGTTGGCATTAGAAAATTATGAAACATTAAGAAAATATGGTGTTTCCTCTGCATTAATTACAGGAGAAGAAGAGATTTTTCATGAAGATGATACTCATATTTGTAGCACTATAGAGATGGTAAATTTCTCACTTGAAACAGATGTTTGTGTAATAGATGAAGTGCAGATGTTAGATGATGAAGATCGTGGTTGGGCTTGGGTAAATGCTATAGTTGGTACTCCTGCATCAACAATTATAATGACAGGTAGCGTAAACGCTTTAGATGCCATTAAAAAACTTGCTTTGTATTTAAATGAAGATTTAGAAATTATAAAATTTCAAAGAAAAAATCCATTACAAATGCTTAATCAACACATTTCTTTGCGTGATATACAAAAAGGTACAGCATTGATTGCATTTTCTAGAAATGATGTTTTAAAATATAAAGCAAAATTATCAAAATTTTTTAATGTGTCTGTATTATATGGTAATCTAAGTCCTGAAGTAAGGAAAGAAGAAGCACGACAATTTCGTGAAGGGAAAAGTGATATATTAGTAGCTACTGATGCTATTGCTATGGGATTAAATTTACCTATAAAAATGTTGTTATTTACAACTGATACAAAGTTTGACGGAGTATCAAAAAGAAAACTTTATCCAAATGAAGTGATACAAATAGCAGGAAGAGCAGGTAGATATGGTCATCATGAAGAGGGATTTATAGGTGGTACATCAAAAAAAGTACATCAACATATCAAAGATATGTTTTATTCATCTATGAAAACTATAAAACCTCCTTTTAGGGTAAAAGCAACTTTAGAACAAATAGAACAATTAGGTACATATTTGCAAACTAAATCATTAACAAAGATTTTAAAATTTTATTCAAAAAATATGCGTTTTTCAGGACCATTTAAAGCAGCCAATATATCTAATATGATTGAGCTTTCTATGATACTTGATAAAAAACAAACTTTGAGTTTAAAAGATAAATATATATTATCTCAAGCACCTATAAATACAAGATCACCTTTGATTTTAAATGCTTATTTTGCATATATTAATGCAATTATTGACAAAAAACAATGTGATTATAGAATGTTAATCAATACAAAAAGATTGGCAAAAACAGAAAAAGAGTTGCTAAAAGCAGAAGATGAGGTAAAAAAAATATCGCTTTATTTATGGTTGTCATATAAATTACCAGATATTTTTGTAGATGGGGCAAAAGCAGATAAAAATCGAAATAAAGTAAACCAATATTGTCAACAATCATTAAAATTAAATTTAACAAATATAGCTAAAAGAGGTTCAAAATATCCACGAAAAAGAGATAGAACAAATAGTGATCAAAAAAGATTTAGAAAACATAAAATTAGAAGAAGATTTGAATAAATATTTCTAATTTGATATAATATTATTAACAAAGGGGTATATATGAGATTAGTGATATTTGTTGTTTTGATATTTACAAATATATTTGGATCTCAAGATCAAACAGCAACAGAAGCTTTTTTATTAAAAATTGGTATAACATCTTTAGATCATACTGTAAAAAAACATGATACAAAAATAGATCAAAATCAAAAAGATATAGAAGCTTTAAAGCGTGATGTACGATATTTGATGCAAGAAAATTTAAAATTAAAATTAAAAATCAAAGATGATAATCCTCCTATGATACATACAATTGTACCTACAAATAATAATACCACTTTAAAATTTAGAGTTGGTGTAGTCAAATCTACATTAAGAGCTTCTCCTATTCCAAATGCTAAAATTGTAGGATATGTGTATAAAAATGATATTGTATATATTGAATTTTGTAATAAATTTGGGTGGTGTAAAATAAAAAATAAAATGCAATATATACCAAAATACAAATTAACTACAAAAGGGTTGTAATGTTGAAAAATGCTATTGTTACAGGTTATAGTAGTGGGATAGGTAAAGCTATTGTTACACAATTAAAGCAAAATAATTATAAGATAATTTATTTACAAAACAGATTGGAAAATATTGAATTAGTTGAAAATGAAGTAAAAGATATTTTAAAAACCAAAGATATAGATTTGTTGGTTAATTGTGCAGGAATTGGACTGTTTGAACCACATGAACAAATATCTACAAAACAGATAAAGCAACTTATAGATATAAATCTTATAGCTCCGATTGTATTGTCTAATTTATGTTTGAGAAGTTTAAAAAAAACGCAAGGGCATATTATAAATATAACATCAATAGAAGCTTTAAAACATTCTAAATTTTCAGCATTATATACTGCTACAAAAAGTGGATTGAGAGATTTTTCATTGAGTTTATTTGAAGAGGTAAGAAAAAGTGGTGTAAAAATCACATCTATAAATCCAGATATTACAAAAACACATTTCTTTGATAATTTACATTTTAAACCAAGTGATAAAGAAGATAGATATTTAGAAGCAGATACTATTGCAAAAACAGTGATAGATATACTTAATACAAATGGAGTTATTACAGATATTACAATAAGACCACAAAAATTTGAAATAATAAAAAGGTAAAAGATGGTAACAATCGTAGGTAATGGTATGGGGGAATATGATTTTTCCAATATCACAGGAATTGATTTTGAAAGTTTTGATGCTATTTTATGTGATGTAAATTTTCAAAAACATGGTACAAAAATACTAAAACTAAAATATAAACAGATCAAAGAATATATTTTGCAACATTATCGTGAACAAAATATACTTTATATAGTTACAGGTAGTCCATTGTTTTTTAGTGCTGGGGTTATTGTTGCATCATTAATACCATCCGATTATGTTAAAATCATTAATAATCAATCAAGTTTGGATTATATGGCTGAAAAACTAGCGATATCTTATACAAAAATCAATTCAATCTCATTGCATGGACGCTCACAAATAGATCTAGAACAATTTTTAACCAATCAATACACATTTATTTTATGTGATAAAGATACAATTCAAAGAGTTCAAGATGCTTTATACTATATTGATCTGGATAAAATAGAAATTACTATTGGGTATAGGTTAGGTTATTCTAATGAGATTATTAAAATTGTCACTTTAGAAGAGATAAAAAATAATTTTGATTTAAATGAACCATATGTATTAATAATCAAAAAAAATTTTACTACTTCAAAACCTATTAGTGAAGATGAACAGTATGAAACACAAAGAGGTATGATAACAAAAAAATACAAAAGAAACTTATCATTACAAAATCTTGATTTATATCCAAATCAGATTTTATGGGATATTGGAGCAGGAAGTGGTAGCTGTGGAATTGAAGCTTACAAAAGATATAAAGTTAAAATTGTTTTATTTGAAAAACAACCATTAAGATATGAATTTATAGAAAAAAATTTAAAACGCCATTATGTTGTAGATAGTTTATTAATCAAAGGGGAAGCTCAAGATAAATTTGACCAAATTACAAGCACTCCTCAAAGAATTTTTGTAGGGGGTGGAGGATATGAGGTAATTAAAAAATTACCATATTTATACGATAGATTAGATAATGATGGAGTGATGTTAATCAATGCAATTACACTAAAAAATTTAACACAAATGTTAACTGTTTTAAACGATGCAAATATAGAATATGAAGTACATTCTTTGTCTATTACTACATATAAAGGAAAGCTTGATTTAGTGGAGCCTGAGAGGGAACTCTTTGCTATAAAAATTGTCAAAAAAGTTACAATTTAGTTCAGTAAATTTTAAAGTTTATTGTCATAAAATTTGATTATACAAATAATAATTTTTAATTATATTAGGCGACAAAAATGGGACAAAGTTTTCAAACATTGACAAAAAATTTAGTATCACTGAAAGATTTATTTAGAACCTTATATGATAATTCTATGGATGGAATGATTTTAATGAAAAATCATAAATTTATAGATTTTAATCCTGCTTTAGTAAAAATGTTTGGATTTGATTCCAAAGAACAGCTTTTGGATACAGATATAAAATTATTGATGCCAAAATATCAACAAGATGGCATATTGTCTTTAAAAAAAATGATGCAAATGTCAAAAAAGACTTTTCAAAATGGGTCAAATTCATTTGAATTTCAATTTTATAAAAAAGATAAGACTATTTTATGGTGTGATATAGTTTTAACAAAGATTGATACAAAAAATGATACTGTTTTGTATGGTATTTATAGAGATATTACAGCTAAAAAAGAGTTAGAAAATATAAAAGAACATTTTCAAAATGAACTAAAAAAACAAGTAGAACAAGAGGTTGAAAAAAATCGTCAAAAAGATAGAATGATGATGCAACAAAGTCGTCTGGCACAAATGGGAGAGATGATTTCTATGATTGCACATCAGTGGCGACAACCATTATCAGCATTATCTTCAGCAAATTCTACTATTATATTAAAACTACAATTAGGTACATTGGATAAACAAACAGGATTAGAATTAACATCTAATATATCAAAATATATTTCCCATCTTAGTTCTACTATAGATGATTTTAGAGGTTTTTTTAAAGATGACAAAAAGAAAAATAATATTACTTTAGTAGAAGTTGTAAAAGAAACTTTAAATATAGTAAATATGTCATTATCAAATGCAAATATTAAAATTATCGCAAATTTTAATTCGACATTATTAATTCAAACTTATACAAATGAACTTAAACAAGTTATTTTAAATTTGATTAAAAATGCCGAAGATGCTCTAATAGAAAAACAGATTGTAAATCCTACTATAACTATAGATGTTGTAGATAATATAATAATAATCCAAGATAATGCAGGAGGAATACCACATAATATTATGGATAAAATTTTCCAGCCATATTTTTCAACAAAAATAAATAAAGATGGTACAGGATTAGGATTATATATGAGTAAAACAATTATTGAAGATCATTGTGATGGAAAATTAGAAGTAACAAACACCAAAAATGGTGCTATGTTTAAGATTGTTTTATAATAATTATTCTAACTCTTTCCATGTTCCGTACATATTATTAATATCATCAATAACATCTTGTTTTATATTATGATATCTTAAGTATGAAACAATATTTTGGTAATGATCTTTATCAAATCTTATAGAGATATTATGTTCATTGCCATAAACTCTAGTATCCCCAACTTTGTATAAATTTCTAATTTTAAACCCAGATACATCTAGCGATGTTTTATAATATACGATGATTTCCCGTTCATCTTTTAATGTACCTTTTAAGCCAGGTGCTGTAAGTATTTTTAAAGATTTTGGTTGCTTTAAATTTCTTATATCATATTTTTGTCCGGCTATTGGTTTACCATCTGCATCAACTTTTAGGTCCAATTTTATAATATGATTTTCAGATGGTTTATCTCCTGATATGTTCAAGATATACTCTTGTGCCATTAAACTGATTCCAACTAGTGATATTAATATTAACTTTTTCATAAGCAAAGTATATACAAATCATAATAAAATGTTAATAAAATATAGTATATACTTCGTTTTATGATAACATTAGAAGATATAAAAACAGCAAAACAAAATTTAGATGGGGTTGTTCATTATACCCCTTTGGCACATGCACCAATACTTAGTAAACAACTTGGTGCAAATATATATTTGAAAAAAGAGAATTTACAATTAACAGGTAGTTTTAAAATACGTGGTGCTTTTAATAAAATTTCTACACTAAATGAACAACAAAAAAACAAAGGTGTTGTAGCTGCAAGTGCAGGAAATCATGCACAAGGATTAGCATATAGTGCAGCTTATTATGATATAAATGCGACTATTGTGATGCCAGAAGCAACACCTTTGACAAAAGTAAGTGGAGTAAAATCATATGGTGCAAATGTAATTTTGCATGGTGCAAATTATGATGAAGCATATTCTTACGCACAAAATTATGCACAAGAGAAAGATTTGACATTTGTACACCCTTTTGCAGATGATGAGGTTATCGCAGGGCAAGGGACTATAGCATTAGAAATATTGGAACAATTAGATCAAATTGATATGATAATTATACCTATTGGTGGTGGTGGATTACTTACAGGTATGGCAACAGCATTAAAAGCATTAAAACCTTCAATTAAAATCGTAGGTGTTGTAGCAAGTGGTGCAAATGCGATGAAAAACTCTTATGAAGAGCAAAAAATTTTAAATAGCAAACAGGTCAAAACTATTGCAGATGGTATTGCTGTAAGAGATGTAACACCTAAAATGTTAACATATATCACACCTTTGGTTGATAAGATTATTGAAGTGGAAGATCAAGAGATAGCAAGTGCTATATTATTTTTACTTGAGCGACAAAAAATTGTAGTAGAAGGAGCTGGAGCTGTAGGACTTGCTGCAATTTTACATAATAAACTTGATATTAAAGGTAAAAATATAGTTTTACCTTTAAGTGGTGGAAATATTGATGTTACTATGTTGGCTCAAATTATAGAAAAAGGTTTAGTAAAAACTTCGCGTAAAATGAATATGATAGTGACATTGGTGGATAAACCAGGTAGTTTAATGACATTAACAGATATATTTAAACAAACAGATGCAAATATTGTGCAAATAGATTATGATAGAAATTCAATACAACTTGATTTTGGTGAAGCAAATGTTACAATAGCACTTGAAACCAAAGGGGAAGAACATCAAGAACAAATTAGAGAACAATTAAAACAACATAACTATAAATTTAAAGAGATATAAAAAAATAATTATAAAAATCGTTATTTTTATTAAATTTTTATAAAAATAATAATATAATGGCGAAATTAATTTATAAATAAGCGATAAAAAAGGAAAACAATGGAAGAAAGATTATTTACATTCTTAGGTACTATAGGTGGACATAGTCAAACTTGGATGGTATTATCTCACTTGATACTTACTGTATTGATTGTGCTTTTAGTAGCAAGAATGGCATCAAGAAAGATTCAACTTGTGCCAACAGGGGCTCAAAATGTTATGGAAGCATATTTGCAAGGAGTTGTATCAATAGGTAGTGACTCTATGGGTGAAAAAAATGCAAGAATATTTATGCCACTTATTGCAACACTTGGATTGTTTATATTTGTAGCAAATATGATGGGGATTGTTCCTGGATTTGAATCTGTAACAGGAAATATTAACTTTACATTATCTTTAGCTATTATGGTATTTATATATTACAATTATGTTGGTATAAAAGAAAATGGTATAGGAAAATATTTTGCTCATATGACAGGTCCTGTTGCTATATTAGCACCTTTAATGTTTCCTATTGAGATTATTTCACATTTTTCAAGAATAGTATCTTTGGCATTTAGACTTTTTGGTTCAATTAAAGGGGATGATATGTTTACTATGGTACTTCTTATGCTTGTACCTTGGATAGCACCGTTACCTGGATTTTTCTTTTTGTTTGCATTTGGTATTTTACAATCTTTTATTTTTATGATATTAACTTATGTATATATAGCAGGTTCTGTTATGATGGCAGAAGAAGATCATTAATCATTTGATTTAAATATTTATAAAAAGGCTTCTTTTTTAAGAAGCCTTTTTTTATAGCTAAAATTATATATGAATGCTTATCTTATAACAGATCCAAAATATTATTCAAATGATTTAAAAAAATTTGAATCTATTTTAGTAACAGCTATTTCAAATCATTCTGTTGATATGATATGTTTTAGAGATAAAACATCTACAAATTTTGAACAACTAGCCTATTGTTTTGCTAATATTGTTAAACAATACAATATAAAAAGTTTTATTAATCAAAATATAACTTTGGCATCTAAATTAAATTTAGATGGAGTACATCTTACATCTACACAATTTAATAAAATTGAAGAAGCAAAATCTTTGGGATTAAAAGTAATTATTAGTTGTCACAATGAACAAGATATTCAAAAAGCAATACAAAAACAAGCAGATATGATTACATATTCACCTATATTTACTACACCAAATAAAGGAACACCCAAAGGTATCAATATGTTACAATCTATCACTTTTAAATATGATATTCCTATAATAGCTTTGGGTGGAATTGTAACACCACAACATATTAAGCAAATTGAACAAACTAATGCTTATGGATTTGCTTCAATTAGATATTTTATAAATATTTGATATACTTTTGGTATGAGGATATATTATGTTAAATGATAAAAATTTTATAAATATTGCAAAAGAGATAGCAAGTGCTAGTAAGTGTGTATCAAAACAAGTTGGTGCAGTTATTGTAAAAAATGGAAGAATTTTAAGTACAGGTTATAATGGAACACCACCTGGGTATCAAAATTGTTGTGATTATTGGGATGGAGAATATACCCCAGAACATCATCAATGGAGTAAAACTTATGAAATTCATGCAGAGATGAATGCAATTATTTGGGCAGCAAGAGAAGGGATAAGTATAGATGGAGCTACAATATATGTAACTTTGGAACCTTGTAGTGAATGTAGTAAAAATCTTATTGCAAGTGGTATTAAAAGAATTGTATATGAAAAGTCGTATGAACATACAAATTCTAAAATTGTATCCCAATTTATAAAAGATAATGGGGTAGTTATAGAGCAACTAAAAATATGACTTGGCAAAATATAATACAACTTGAACAAAATAAAGATTATTATAAAGATTTAGAACAGTTTTTATTGCAAGAATATAAAACAAAAAAAATATATCCAGCTTATGAAAATATTTTTAAAGCATTTGAATTATGTGAGTATGAAAATTTAAAAGTTGTTATTTTGGGACAAGATCCATATCATCAACCAAATCAAGCACAAGGGTTGGCCTTTTCTACCCCTGCATCTATAAAAAATCCACCATCATTGGTTAATATTATCAAAGAGGTTATATCTGATATAGGGGATTGTCAAGTTTTGGATGGAGATTTAACTCCATGGGCAAAACAGGGTGTTTTATTGATAAATGCAGTTCTTACAGTAGAACATGGTAAGGCAAATTCACATAAAAATAAGGGATGGGAAATATTTACAGATAATATTATACAATATATTAATTCACATAAAAATAATATCGTATTTATATTATGGGGTAATCCAGCAGCTAAAAAAACAGCTTTGATAGATAGTTGTAAACATCATATTATCACTTCTGTACATCCTAGTCCATTATCAGCATATAGAGGTTTTTTTGGATCAAAACCATTTTCACAAACAAATGATTTTTTAAAAAGTGTAAATTTACCAGAAATAATCTGGTAAATTTGAATTATATCAAAGAACCTAATTGTTCACCTGCTAATAGATGAAAATGTATGTGATTAACTTCTTGACCACCATTTTTTCCAATATTGGTAATAAGTCTGTAACCATCGCTTTTTACTCCTAAAGTTAATGCAACTTCTTGAATAAAAGTTGTCATTTCCGACATAATATTTGGAGTGATTTCATTAAATGAATCAATATGGATTTTTGGTATGATTAATACATGTATATTAGCTTGAGGATTAATATCTTCAAATGCTAAAAAATTATCGTTTTCCAACACAGTTTTATTTGGTATATCTTTGTTTACAATTTTACAAAAAAGACACATAATATTCTCCTAAAATTTAATTAATCAGAGTATAACCAAACTATAATTAAATATTAGATATAATCGCAATTATTTATTAGGAGATTTGTATTGAACAATCAATGGACAACAAAAATCAATAACGCTTCTTCATTGGAAGAGTTAGAGGGATTAAGAGTTGATATACTAGGTAAAAAAGGGTATTTAACTTTAGAATTTGCAAAAATGAAAGAGATCCCAAATGAACAGAAAAAAGAGTTTGCACAAAAATTAAATCAACAAAAAGCAATTATACAAAAAGCATTAGAAGAGAAAAAAACACTTCTTATGGCATTGGCATTGCAAGAGCAGTTAAAAGCTGAAAAAATAGATGTTAGTAAATTTAGTGCTAAAGTACAAAATGGAGCTTTTCATCCTGTACAAGATACTATGAATAGAGTTATTACATATTTTCAAAATCTAAATTTTAGTGTTGAAGAAGGACCATTAGTAGAAGATGATTTTCATAATTTTGAAGCATTAAATTTACCTGCTTATCATCCTGCAAGAGATATGCAAGATACATTTTATACAAAAGATAATATGGTACTTAGAACACATACTTCTCCTGTACAGATAAGAACAATGCAAAACCAACAACCACCAATAAGAATGATAGCTCCAGGAACTGTGTTTAGAAAAGATTTTGATCTTACACATACTCCTATGTTTAATCAAGTTGAAGGTTTGGTTGTTGATAAAGAAGGTGTTGTATCATTTGCAAATCTTAAATATATTTTAGAAGAGTTTTTACAACATATGTTTGGAGATGTGGAGGTGAGATTTAGACCATCATTTTTCCCATTTACAGAACCATCAAGCGAAGTTGATATATCTTGTGTATTTTGTAAAGGTCAAGGGTGTAGAGTTTGTTCACATACAGGTTGGTTAGAAGTGCTTGGATGTGGTATTGTTGATGTAAATGTTTTTGATGCTGTTGGTTATAAAAATGTTAGTGGATATGCATTTGGATTAGGGATTGAGAGATTTGCAATGCTTATTCATCAAATTGGTGATTTAAGAAGTTTATTTGAAAGTGATATAAGATTATTAGGACAATTTAGATGATAGTTACAAAAACATGGTTAAATGAATATATAGATCTTGGTAATATCTCTACAGATGAGATTTGTATAGGTTTAAATTCTATTGGTTTGGAAGTTGATAGTGTTACAAAACCAAATATTGCAAAAGGTGTAGTAGTAGGTTTTGTAAAAGAGTGTATTAAACATCCTGATGCTACAAAATTAAATATTTGTCAAGTTGATATTGGTAGTGAGGTTGTTCAAATTGTTTGTGGTGCATCAAATGTTGCAGCAGAACAATATGTACCTGTAGCAACAGTAGGTACAATACTTTCAGAAGATTTCAAAATCAAAAAAGCTAAATTAAGAGGTGCTGATTCTTTTGGTATGATTTGTAGCTCAACTGAGATTAATTTACCTGCTATTAATGATGGTATTTTGGAATTAGATAATTCTATTGGGGAGTTGATTATTGGTAAAGAATTAAATCAATATGAATTAATCAATGATGATATTATTGAGATAGAACTTACAGCCAATAGAGGGGATTGTTTAAATATATATGGTGTTGCAAAAGAGTTAAGTGCATATTTTAATATACCATTGAGAGAAAAAGAATTTATAAAAATTGAAAATGAAAAAGCTATTGGTCAAGTATTGGAAATAGAATCTTTATCATCATCAACATCAAATCTATTATATAAAGTTGCAGATATATCACAATTTACATTACCTGTATTGTATAGATTAAGATGTTCAACTGTAGGGATAGAGAAACAAACAGATATTGAGTTATTAATTGGATATGCTATACATAGTGTTGGTGTATTATTAAATATTTATTCTCAACCAAAACAAATCAACAATAAATCAAAATTAAAAATAGTTATTGATGATAATGGTTTTACACAAATTATTGATAATGAAATGTTAAGTATTGTTGGGATCGATAATAAACCGTTACAACAATTAACTGATATTGTAGTGTTAGAAGCAAATTATACAGACCCTACTGCGTTGGCTCAAAAAGTTTTTAATACAAAACAAAAAACAGGAGATATATATTATAAAAGTTCAAGAGGAAGTAATCCTGATCTTGAGTTTGGTATTAAATATTTAATAGATTTTTTATCTGCAAACGGAGTTACTATTTATAAAGGTCAAATTGATTTTATAACTGATATACCACAAAGAACAATAGATGTAGATATAAATAAAATCAATAATATTATAGGTGAAACAATCCCTACACTAAAAATTGAAAATATTTTAACATCTCTTGGTTTTACTAACTTGCATATTAATAATAATATTTTAACTGCAAATATACCTGCTACTAGACATGATATTGTTAATATTGCAGATTTAACAGAAGAGATTGTTAGGATGGTTGGGATTGATAATATTCAATCAAAACCTTTGGCAATAGATGAAGTAAACAGAACAAATAAAATTTCTAGAGATTTAGAGAAAAAAAACAAAATCAGATCTTTGGCAGTTGCAAATGGTTTTTTTGAAACTACAACATATGTGTTTAGTTCAAAAGAATTATTAGAAAAATATGGTTTTGAAACTGTAAATGATGATAAAGATATATTAAATCCAATTACAAGTGATTTAAATACATTTAGAACTACATTATTATTAAATTTAATTCAAGGTATATCTTCAAATATAAAACAAGGTTTTAAATCTATTGCATTGTTTGAAATTGGTAGTATATTTAATAGCAATAGAATAGAAAGTAAAAAAGTAGGCTTTGTTTTTTCAGGTGATATAGAAGAAGAATCATTGGCAAATAGTGGTAAACCAAAAGCTATAGATTTATTTGGATTTGCTCAAAAACTTACAAATTGTATAGGGGAATTTGAATTGGAAGAAAAAGAAGATATTTCAAATAAATTTTTTCATCCATATCAATGTGCCAATATTATTCAAAATGGTAATGTTATAGGATTTATTAGTAAATTACATCCAAGTGTTGTAACTGATTTTGATTTATATGGGGATACATTTTTTGCTCAACTTGATTTTGAAAGTTTGAAAAATGATTTAATAAAAGCAAATGATATATCAAAATATCAAAGTGTAAAAAGAGATTTAAGTATAGTTGTAGATAAATCTTTAGAATACAAACAGATTAAAAAAGTGTTAATTGATTTGGATATTCCAGAATTGCAACAATTTAATCTAATAGATATTTATAGTGATAAATCTTTGGGAGATAAAGAGAGCCTTACTATTAAATTTATTTTACAATCACATAATAAAACTTTGCAAGAAGAAGATATTGTAACAATTATGGATAATATTTTAAATACATTAAAAGAGCAATTTGATATTACATTAAGATAAAGGTTATAAAGTGGAAACAAAAACTTTAAACGTTCAAAAACTTATTAAACCGTTTGATATTATTATTGATAATATTGCAAGTGACAAATCTATTTCTCATAGATCGGCTATGTTTTCACTTTTGAGTAACAAACCATCAACTATCAAAAATTATCTTAGAGGTGAAGATACTATGGATAGTTTGAAAATTGCTCAAAAATTAGGTGCAACAATAGAAGATGATGGAGATGTTATTGTTATTACCCCTCCTGCAAAGTTATTAGAACCAGATGATATTCTTGATTGTGGAAATGCAGGAACAGGTATGAGATTATATACAGGTTTGTTAGCTGGAATTGATGGTAGTTTTATTTTAACAGGTGATAAATATTTAAGAAGTCGTCCAATGAAAAGGGTAACTAAACCATTAATAGATATAGGTGCAAAAATAGATGGTAGAGAAAATGGCAATAAAGCTCCATTGCATATTAGAGGTAAAAAATTAAAATCGTTTAAATACCATAGTCCTATAGATTCTGCACAAGTTAAGTCTGCACTTATTTTAGCTGCAATCCAAGGGGACGAAGTATCATATTATAAAGAAAATTTTTTAAGTAGAGATCATACAGAAAGAATGTTAAATGGTATGGGAGCTAATATAAGTGATAATGTGGAATTAAAAGTTGATAATGAACAATTAAGTAGTGGTTGGATAAAAATAAATCCATTAACAAAACCATTAGAGCCATTAAATATTACAGTTCCTACAGATCCTTCTAGTGCATTCTTTTTTGCAGTTGCAGCTGCTATTGTTCCTGGTAGTAAGGTGGTCCTTAAAAATTTAACTTTAAATCCAACTAGAATAGAAGCTTATAAAATATTGCAACAAATGGGTGCAAAAGTTGATTTCATAGAAAAAGAGAATAAATATGAACCTATAGGAGATATTATAGTTCAATATGCTCCTTTAAAAGGTGTAACAGTAGATAAAAATATAGCATGGCTAATAGATGAACTTCCTGCTTTGAGTATTGCTATGAGTGTTGCTGATGGTTCTAGTGTTGTAAAAAATGCAAAAGAATTAAGAGTAAAAGAGAGTGATAGAATAAGTTCTGTTGTAGAAAATTTGAAATTATGTGGTGTAGGGTATATTGAATATGAAGATGGGTATCTTATAGAGGGTAATGCAACTTTAAATTCAGCAACAATAAATTCACATGGAGATCATCGGATTGCTATGAGTTTTGCAATAGCAGGGTTGTTATGTGGTATGGATATTGTTGATACAGCATGTATAGATACATCATTTCCAAATTTTCAAGAAATTTTAGATAGATTAAAGGGATAATTATGAAAGTAAAATTAGCATCAAGTTATGGGTTTTGTTTTGGTGTAAAAAGAGCTATTAAAATAGCTCAAGAACATACAAATAGTGCTACTATGGGACCATTAATTCATAATCAAAAAGAGATAAATCGACTTAAAGATGATTTTGATGTAGGACTTTATAATTCTCTTGATGATGTAAAACAAAATGATACAGTGATTATTAGAACACATGGTATTCCTAAAAATGACTTAAAAGAATTAAAAGCAAAAGATGCAAAAGTGATTAATGCAACTTGTCCGTTTGTAACTACTCCACAACAAATTGTAAAAAAAATGACACAAGATCAATATAGTATTGTTATTTTTGGAGATGAAGATCATCCAGAAGTAAAAGGTGTAAAATCATATGGAGATGATGTATATGTTGTAAAAAGTGCACAAGAGCTAGATAGTATCAATTTCAAATACAATAAACTTGCAACAGTAGCACAAACAACAAAACAAAAAGAACAATATTTGGATATTGTTAATAATTTAATATTAAGATATAAAGAAGTTAGAGTATTTAATACTATTTGTGATGCAACATTTGAAAATCAAGCAGCAGCTCGAGAGTTGAGTTGTGAAGTTGATGTTATGATTGTAATAGGTGGAAAAAATTCATCTAATACAAAACAACTTTTTAATATTTGTCAGGAAAATGTTACATCATACCATATAGAAGATGAAAAAGATTTACAATCTTCATGGTTTGAAGGTAAAACATTATGTGGTGTGACAGCAGGTGCTTCTACACCTGATTGGATTATACAAAATGTTGTTGATAATATAAAAAAGATTTAATTATGAATAAAGAACTTGATACACAACATGCAAAAATGGCGCTTTTGGGAGAGATGTTTGAAAATGTAATGCATCAGTTCAAACAACCTTTAAACGCAATTACTACAGAAACAACAGGGATAAAGTTTCAACATGAAATGGGCATGATAAGTGATGAAGATCTTTATAAATCACTTGATAATATTACCAATAGAGTTGAATATTTATCTAATACAATAGATGATTTTAGAGATTTTTTAAAGGTAAATAAAGAAGAAGAATCTTTTGATTTAAAAGATTGTATTATTCATTCTATTAATATTATTGACCCTGTATTTAAATCAAAAGGGGTAGAAATATTTACATTTTTTCCAGATAATTCAATAATATTATATGGTTATCCAAGAGATTTGGCACAAGTGATTTTAAATATTTTAAATAATGCAAAAGATATTTTATTGATAAAAAATTATGAAGAAAAAATTATTAAAATAACATTACAAGAAGATGAACAAAATATTAATATAATAATTCAAGATAATGGTGGAGGTATCCCTGATGATGTTATTGAATATATTTTTGATGATCATTTTACTACCAAAGAGGAACATGGTGGAACAGGGATAGGACTTAATATGTCAAAAAACATTATTCAAGAATATTTTAAAGGTAAATTATTAGCATCTAATGATAAGTTTATTTTAAACGAAAATAGTTATTATGGTGCAAAATTTACAATTGTTTTACCAAAATAGTTTAAAGAGGAAAAAATATGATACAAAAAATAGATATGAATTCACCAGAATTTATTGAAGAAAGTAAAAAAACAAAAAAATTTACAGATAAAGTATGTGAAAATTTTGGATGGGTTTATAATCCTATAGAGGATGTAAATGAAGGTGTTGCTATGGGGCTAACACGAAATAAAATGATTTATAATAAAAGATATTGCCCTTGCTTTATGGTTATAGGAGAAACAAAAGAGGAACAAAAAGCAGCTAACAATAGAATTTGTCCTTGTAAACCTGCTATTGAAGAAGAGATTCCAAGAGATGGTAAGTGTCACTGTGGTATTTTTTGTACACCTGAATATGCAAAAGCAAATACTATAGAAATAGAAGCAGAAGAGGTTGCTCATTCTCATTCAAGAGGTTTGACAAAAGAAGAATGTGAATCTATATTAGCTCATCCTCAACTTGATAATGATGAAATTCAAGCATTACTTGAAGCACGAGAACTTGGTATGATAAATTTTCTATTGGTTGATGTTCGAGAGTGGATGGAATGGAATCAACAAAGAATTGTAGGAACAGATTATTTAGTACCGACAACATCTTTTTATCAAGCTTTAGGACAAATAGAAGATAAAAAAGAGATACCAATTATTTTATATTGTTTAACAGGTAGTAGAAGTGCTTATTGTCAACATGTTATGTTGGATTTAGGATGGAAACAAGTTTCTAATTATACTGCTGGTATTATTACATATAGTGGAGCAACAACTTCAGGAGAGGATTAAAATGAAAGTATTATTAATAAAAGATGTAAAAAGTTTAGGAAAAGTAGGTGAAGTAAAAGAGGTTAAAGATGGTTATGGTAAAAATTTTTTAATAGGAAAAGGTTTTGCCAAACATGCTACACCAGAAGTATTAAAAGCATGGGATGAAGAACAAAAAGCAATTCAAGCTAAACTTGATGCAGAGATTGCAACAGCACATCAACAAAAAGAGATGTTAGAGAGTTTAAAATTAACTATAAAACATAAAGTTGGTGGTAATGGGCATCTAATAGGTACCATTACAAACAAAGAGATTAGTAATGCTTTAAAAAATGAATTTAAACTTGATATTGATAAAAAATCTATTAATTTAAAAAATGCGATTAAAACAGCTGGAATTTTTAAAGTTGATTGTAAATTAGGTCATGGTATCAATGCACAATTAACTGTAGATGTGATTGAGGGTTAATATGTTTGAAGCTACTACAATACTTGCATATAAAAGTGAAAATGGTAAAGCTGTAATAGGTGGAGATGGTCAAGTAACATTTGGAGATACTGTATTAAAAAATAATGCAACAAAGATTAGAAAAGTAGGACAAAAAGGTGAAGTTTTAGCAGGATTTGCAGGTAGTACGGCTGATGCTTTCAATCTTTTTGATATGTTTGAAAATCATTTAGAAAATAGTAAAGGCGATTTATTAAAAGCAGTTGTAAATTTTTCTAAAGAGTGGAGAAAAGATAAACATTTACGACAACTTGAAGCTATGATGTTAGTATTAAATAAAAAACATATATTCATCTTAAGTGGAACAGGTGATGTAGTTGAACCAGAAGATGG
>Ga0256828_1000760_pt1 | contig 20926 bp, 21 predicted proteins | sample CV88metaG_FD_185993 | JGI IMG/M metagenome (GOLD analysis project Ga0256828, IMG submission 185993) | Hydrothermal vent microbial communities from East Pacific Rise, Pacific Ocean - CV88 | ecosystem: Environmental > Aquatic > Marine > Hydrothermal vents | place: Pacific Ocean: East Pacific Rise...
CATACCCATTTGAAAAACTCAACCAACTTTTACAAAACATCACACCAAGTCAACACTATTCTCCCGTAGTCCTTACTATCGGTGAACCTCAGTTTCAAACACCTCAGTTTATTCAAGAGGAGCTTTGTAGTAGTGCACCCCTCTTACAAAAGTACCCAAAAACAACAGGGGAAGCAGTTTTAAGAGAAGCACAACGTAATTTTGTCAAAAAACGCTTTGATGTTACACTTGATGACACACAAATTATTCCAACTTTTGGAACACGAGAGGTTCTTTTTAACTTCCCTCAGTTTCTTCTTTTTGACAAAGAAACACCTGTAATGGCATACACAAACCCTTTTTACCAAATTTATGAGGGTGCAGCTATCGCAACGCGTTCAAAAACACTCCATCTCAACCTCGACAAAAGCAACAACTTCAAACCTACCATTGATGAGGAGCAACTTGCAACTTGTGACCTTGTGATTATTAACTTTCCAAACAACCCAACAAGTGCAACACTCTCGCTTGAAGAGCTTGGAGAGTGGGTAGAACTTGCTCTTAAACACGATTTTGTTTTACTCAATGATGAGTGCTATAGTGAAATCTATACAAACACCCCTCCACCATCACTACTAGAAGCCTCTTTAGCTGTAGGCAACACTGATTTTAAAAATATTTTAGTGATTAACTCTATCTCAAAACGCTCTTCAGCACCAGGACTTCGCTCAGGGTTTATCGCAGGTGATGCAAAAATTTTAAAAGAGTATATGAAGTACCGTACTTATGTAGGGTGTGCCTCCCCTCTTCCACTTCAAAGTGCAGCAGCAAAAGCGTGGAATGATGAGTTACATGTAGAGGTTTCAAGAGAGGTTTATAAAAACAATTTTGCCATTGCAAAAGAGATTTTAGGAACTGCCATTCCAGAAGCAACTTTTTATATCTGGCTTGAGGTCAAAGATGCCCTTACTTTTACACAAAAACTCTACAAGGAGTACAATGTTAAGGTACTTCCAGGTGAATTTTTGGCACGAGAAGATGCTCGTGGTCAAAACCCTGGAAAAGATTACATCCGTATCGCACTTGTTGAAGATGAAACAAATACAAAAGATGCACTAACGCGAATAAAGGAGTGTTTAGGTGAATAAAGATCAACTTAAAGAGAAGATACTACAAGGTGTCAAAGATGGTGACATCGCTACTTTGTATACTTTAGAAAATACAGCACATGAACTTTTAGATGAAGAAGCACTTCATGGTTACTATGCCAACATTCTTGATTTGGCACTTGAAAATCTGACAAATATTTTAGAAGCGCATCGTAAAATAGATATGCAAGATGTTCAAGATTTTGCAACACTTCGAGCTTTATATGAATATGCCATAGAACACTACAGTGCAGGTGATTATAGCAGTGCATCGGCACTCTTTGAAGTTCTAAGTGGCATCACAGATGATGAAAAATTTACTTTTGCACTCAAACAGCACCATCAAGCAGCTGAACAAAAAATCTCCCTTGATGATTTTTTAGAAAACTATGCTGATGTTACAGCAACACAAAACAGTGGTTCTTTTTATATCAACCATTTTAAAAAAACACTTAAAGAGCAGTAGATGAAAGTTCATTTTATAGGTATAGGTGGTATCGGGATATCAGGGCTTGCACAGTATATGCATTTTGAAGGGCACAATGTCAGTGGCTCAGATATCAAAGCAACACTTATCACACAAAAGCTTGAAAAACTTGGCTTACATGTAAGCATTCCTCATAGTGCTGATGCGATTAAAAATCAAGACCTTGTGATACACTCAGCCATTATTCGTCCTGATAATCCAGAAGTAGTAGAGGCAAATAAACAAGGTATTAAAGTACTTGCAAGACGAGAAGCACTCCCTATTATGCTTGAAAACAAAAAAGTTTACTCTGTTGCAGGAGCGCATGGGAAAAGTACCACAACAGCCATTTTGGCTTCAATTATGGATGGAAGTGCCATTATAGGTGCTGAATCTAAAGAGTTTGGCTCTAATGTTCGCTATGAACCTAACAATAATGTGATGCTTTTTGAAGCAGATGAGAGTGATGGGAGTTTTATAAACTCCAACCCTTACTGCGCTATTGTTATCAATGCTGAACCTGAACATATGGAGTACTACGACTACAACTATGAGCGTTTTTATGAATCGTATAAAACTTTTATCAACCTTGCAAAACATAAGGTACTCAATGCTGAAGATCCATTCTTAGCAACCCTTGTTGATGAGATTCAAGCACAATGGCTCTACCCTAGTCAAGATATTACAAACATTGAATATATTTTAATTGACAATGAACCTCATACCCGTTTTACCCTTAAAGATTTAGGCACATTTGAAGTATGGGGATTTGGAAAGCATATAGCTCTTGATGCTTCTTTGGCTATTTTTGCTGCGATGGAGTCTATGGATATAGAAACTATTAGAAAAAAACTCCTTCGTTTTAAAGGGATCAAAAAACGCTTTGATATCATCTCTTATGAGGAGCAACGAGTAATCATAGATGATTATGGTCACCATCCAACAGAGATAAAAGCAACTTTTGAATCTGTCAAAGAGTATGCAAAACTACAAAACCTTAATAAAATTACAGCGATTTGGCAACCTCACAAATACTCTCGTACACTCGATAACCTCGAAGCATTTATAGAGTGTTTTGATGGTGCTGATGAGCTTATTATCCTTCCTGTATGGGCAGCTGGTGAGGCTATACGAGAGATAGATTTTGCACAGCAGTTTGAGAAATACAACCTTATCTTAGCCGATACTATTGAGCGAGAGAACAACACTATCAAACTTATTCAAAACAATAAAGTCCTCAAAACACTTGAAGATGGACTCATTATAGGGTTTGGTGCTGGTGATATCACATACCAAATACGAGGAATACACTAAGTGGCGTACATTTATGGTCTCATTATCGTTGCACTGCTTAGTTTAGCGATGCACTACTATACTGAACTCTCTATGCGTCAAAAAATTCTCATTGCACTTATACTCTTAGCTGCTATTGCAAGTGCCATATTTTACAACCACACTATGCAACAACAGCAAGAGAAACTTTTAAATATTCAAACCCGTTATGAGCAAGGAAAAACGATTCATTGCCAAGGTGTTGATGTCAATCAATCTACCCATTCACTTAGTATAGGAACTTTTACTTTTATAGGTAAAGAAAACACCCCTTACTATGCTCAAATGATAAGTGCCTCAACATGCCAATAATAAAACAACTCGATTTACAAAACCACATAGAACAGTTTGAGAGCTTTTTTTCTCGAAAACAACCTTTATATATGGAGGGTGACCAAGAGCTCCATTTTAAATACATCAAAGCACTTGATACACTCGAGTTTAAAGCACCTCCCAAAGTAGCTGAGTTTACCAATGCAAAACTCCACCTCAAAAAACATGGAGTTTTAAGTTTTGAACAAATTTTTGAGTTTGTCAAAGTGGTTCGCTACTTTCGTTACCTCAATAAACAAAACTTTGAGGGAATTGTTGGAGATTGGCTTGCAAAAATTGTTATTCCTGAAGAGTTTTTAGCGATAGAGAAGTATTTTACCCATGATGGAAAGTTTGAAGAAAATCTTGATGAAAACCTTTTCCATCTAGGCAAAAATATACAAGAGCATAAAAGCAATATTGCATCTACACTCAAAAAGATGACAAACTCATCCAAACTTGCAGGGTATCTTGTTGATACACAGGTACACTACATCAACAACGAAGAGTGTTTTTTGGTTCGTGGTGGGTTTAACCATGTTTTAAAAGGGAGTGTCATTGGGCGTTCAACTGGTGGTTTTTTCTATGTAGCACCCGATAGTATTTTAAAAACCAAAGAGAAAATTCGCTTTATAGAGCAAGAGAGAGAAGCTATATTTTATACTTATGCCAAAGAGTTCTCCACTACTTTAGCAACACTTTTACCTTTTTTAAACTACATAGACAAAGAGTTTGATAAGTTTGACAACTACCAAGCACGCGTCTTTTTTGCACAAAGTAAAAATCTCCAAATCATCAAAACAAAAAACGATACAAATGTTGTTCTCAAAGAGTTCATCCACCCTGCTTTACACAAAGCAAAACCTATCAGTGTTGATTTTTCTAAAAATATTTTAATGATAACGGGTGTCAATGCCGGTGGTAAAACGATGCTTTTAAAATCTATCTTGGCAGCTACATTTATGGCAAAGTATATTATTCCTATGCAACTCAATGCCAACACATCACACATAGGAAATTTTAAAAAGATTTTAGCCATCATAGATGACCCTCAAAATGTAAAAAACGATATTTCCACTTTTGCTGGAAGGATGCAACAGTTTGCAAAGATTTTTAACCATAAATCTGCCATTATCGGAGTTGATGAGATAGAACTCGGTACCGATTCTGATGAAGCAGCAGCCCTTTTTAAAGTGATACTAGATGACCTTATCAAACGGGGACATAAGGTGGTTGTAACAACCCACCACAAACGCCTCGCTGCACTTATGGCTGATCGTGATGATGTAGAGCTTATGGCTGCTATTTACGATGAAGAGGCGCGTCGCCCAACTTATGAGTTTATGCAAGGTATTATCGGGAAAAGTTACGCTTTTGAGACAGCAAGCCGTTATGGCATAGCACATAATCTTGTCGAACAAGCTAAAAAAGTGTATGGTGATAACTCAGAAAAACTCTCTTTACTTATAGAGAGAGGAAGTCAACTTGAGCGAGAACTCAAACAAAAGCACAAAAAAGTAGATGAAAAGCTCCAAGAGCTTACAAAAAAAGAGCAAGCGATTAAAGAGCAAAAAGAGCAACTTCTCCAAGAGCTTGAAAAAGAGAAAGCCCTCTTAAAACAAAGCTATGAAACTGCCATCAACGAAGCAAAAAAAGCAGCAAAAGGAAACGACACACAAGCGATTCACAGAGCGATGAACAAAGCAAAACAAAAACTTCCTAAAGAGAAAGAGGTTACAAGTGTTTCGCGAGATATAGAGTTTAAAGTGGGGGATGCTGTCAAGTACCACTCCCAAAGTGGCGTTATCGTCGCGATGAAAGGGAAAAATGAGGCGATGATTGAGATGAATGGTATGAAAGTGCGTGTCAAAACAAAATATCTCAAACCAACCAAAATTTTTACCTCTAAACCTAAAACAGATGTAAGCTTACATGTAAGCAAAAAAGCTGGTCTTAAATGTGACCTTCACGGTATGCGAAGTGATGAAGCGTGTGAAGTGCTTGACAAGTTTTTAAACGATGCCCTCATTAACGGTTGGGATGAAGTGATAGTCTATCACGGTATAGGTACAGGAAAACTCTCTTATGCTGTCAAAGAGTTTTTAAAACACCATCCTCGAGTAAAAGGTTTTGAAGATGCTCCTCAACACCTCGGTGGATTTGGAGCAAAAATTGTTAAATTATAACAATTAGTATTCTTTAAGCTTATAAGATTTATAATTATCTCATAACTTAATAAGGATACAAATGAAAAATACACTTAAAAAAATCTCTTTTTTACTTTGTAGTACTCTAGCTCTCCATGCTGGAGAGTTTGAGTATGGTCACGGTACTATCAATATGACGGGTGGTTTTATAGGTCTTGACTCTACAATAAGTGCTGATATAGCAACCTACTCTTTAGTGGAACATCATAAAAATATTTTATCATCAACTTGGTATTACAAATACAATCTTACTTGGTACGATTCTGATACTATGGTTCAAGGACAAAATACTCTTAACTCTTCTATAGCAACAGCAAATACAGCACTTGCAACAACAGGAACATCAGCTCCTACTATTCCATCAATAGACTATAGACTTCAAGGGCTTGATGTCAATCTTGTTTTAGGAAAAGATATCTATCATAAAAATGAAAATACTTTTTTTGGTATCGGCCTTTTAGTAGGTGTATCTTTACCTTGGATAGATAGCTCAAAAAGTGACTCAAACGATGATGATACAAGTGATGACCTTATGGATGCTATGAAAGACTCAAAAACAGAAATGCTCACTTATAAGATAGGGCCAAGTATCTCAGCGAGTGCTAGTTTAAACAAACATTTTATGGTATATGCAAGTGCTATTTACGCTTACCAAACTGGTACATTAAAAAATGATTATGCAGATTCTGACCTTAATGTAGATGGTATTTTTCAAGAGTATGATGTAGGGCTTAAAATTCAACCATTTTCAGAAGATTACAAAACTTCACTCATCACTCTTTCGCCTCGTTTATATGGAACATTAGGGTATAGATACACAGAATGGACACTTGATGATGTTGCTATTGATGTTACAGGAACAGGACAAACATTTACCCAAACAGACTTTTCAAGTGATAACTCAGTTGTCTATTTTGGTATAGGGTACGATTTCTTCTAATTTATGCTAAAATTGCTCCATGAAGAAAAAAGATGTAGCAATTATCGGAGCAGGTGCAAGTGGGCTGATGTGTGCCATAGAGTGTGCACGCAAAGGCTTACATGTAAGCCTCTTTGAACAAAACAAAAAACCAGCAAAAAAAATTTTAGTCAGTGGTAATGGTCGCTGTAATATCTCTAATGTAAATCTTTCAAGAGGAGACTATTTCTCACAAAACCCTTCTTTTGTAGAATATGCCTTGAATACTTTTGATTTTAAAACATTTCAAACCTATATGCAACAATGTGGACTTTTACTCCAAACACTTGATGATGGTCGAGCTTATCCTTTAAGTAATGAAGCTAAAAGTGTTGTCCATACTCTTCTTCAACAAGCTAAAATACATGGTGTCGAGATATATACAGAGAAAAAAATCACTACCATAAAACACCTCTTTGACGAGTATCAAAACGTTGTTATTGCAACAGGTAGTGAAGCGGCATCTCATCTAGGTGGATGTGCAGATGGATACCATTTTGCACAAGAGTTTGGGCATAGTATTGTTCCCACTTTTGCTTCTTTGGTACAACTCCATCTCAATACTCCTTTTTTAGCAAAACTCTCAGGGGTAAAGCTTAATGCAAAAGTAACACTTCTTATTAATAACCAAAGAGAACTAGAAGTTGAAGGTGATTTACTTTTTACAAACTATGGTGTTTCAGGCTTTGGTATTTTAGATATTTCCCATTATGCAAGTGAAGCACTTAGTTCTTATCAAATGGTTGATATTTCCTTAAATCTTCTCCCTTACTTTACAACACAACAACTCGCACACCACCTTCTAAATACATCGCAAAATATGCCAAAACTCACTATTTATGATATACTTATAGGAGTTTTACCTACAAAAGTCGCAACTGTTGTAGTAGAAGAGTTAGCTCTTCATAACCAACAACTAACACCGAAGTTAAGTAAAAAAATTGCCAATACTTTACATAACTGGAAATTTGAAGTAACACAAACTCATGGTTTTCGACATGCAGAGGTTAGTGGTGGTGGCGTTGATACATCAGAAATCAATCCCCATACATTTGCTTCTTTAAAAAAAGAAAATCTCTACTTTACAGGGGAAGTTTTAGATGTTGTTGGTAAAAGGGGTGGCTACAACTTTGCTTTTGCATGGGCAAGTGGCTTTTTATGTGCAAAAAATATTATAGAAAAAAAGGGCTCTCGTTGAAATTTCCAAATGCCAGTGACATAGCAAGTGTTCATGTTGTTTCGATAGATATAAACCAATCTATCAGTAGTGCTATTGAAAAAATGATTATAAATGAACATCGTGACATTGTTGTCAAAGGTGAAGAAAAGTTCTTCATTTTACGTGCTTTAGAGGTCATAAAAATTTATCAAGATAAAATAAATTTAAATGAACCACTCTCAAAAATATCACTCATAGAAGTACCTGCTGTTCATAAAAATGTAAATATTCTTGACATGCTTCAATATCTTGAAGAGGAAACTGAATATATCTGTGTAGTAGATGACAACAATAAACTCTGTGGCATCATCACGCATACCGATATCACAAGTAATATTGACCCAGAAATTTTAATGAACAACTATAAAGTTGATGACTTTTTAAAATTGATTCGTCGTATAAAATGGGTTAAAAAAGATATGAAAACAAGCGATGTCCTCAATGATATGTTTACAAACTCATTTGAAAGTGTTATCGTTGTACAAGACTTAAAACCTGTGGGTATTTTAACAACAAAAGATATTGTCAAACTCATTAAAGAACAAGCTGACCTTTCAAAACCTCTTTATCACTTTATGGTTACACCTGTTGAAACTGTAAATAAAAACATTAGTATAAAAGAGGCCTTAGAGTTTATAAAATCAAAACACTATAAAAGAGTGGTTGTCACAGATGATGATGGTATTTTAGCCGGTGTAGTGACACAAAAAGAGCTTATATCACTTACCTATACAAACTGGTCTTTAATGATGAGAGAACACCAAAAAGAGTTGCAAGAAATTAATACCATGCTTAAAAACAAAAATAAAGAGTATGAACTTCTTGCTTCAAAAGATCCACTTACAGGGCTTTATAATCGCTATAAATTTGAACAACTCTACTACTCATCACTACAACATATACGTCAAAGAGATGGATCTATTTCACTCATTATGCTCGATATTGATTATTTTAAAAAAATCAACGATACCTATGGTCACAATATGGGTGATAAGGTTCTCAAAGAGATAGGACACATTCTCACAACTCATCTCCGTGATATAGATATTATTTGTAGATGGGGAGGTGAAGAGTTTGTTATACTCTTACCTGCTGTTCATAAATCAAGTGCAATTGCTATCGCAGAAAAACTCAAACTTATCATTCAAAATACAAGGTTTGGAAATATCAAACAAGTTACTGCGAGTTTTGGAGTCACAGAAATCGAAAACTACAGTCGTATAGAACAAGCTATAGAACAAGCTGACAAAGCACTCTACCTTGCAAAAAACAGTGGTAGAAACTGTGTAAAAACACTCTAAAAAAGGATCTTTTATGTCTACTCCACTCATTATACTCATTGTTTTTATTATTCTCCTTGTACTTATGTACAACTCCCTTGTGGCAAAGAAAAATCAAGTTGACAATATCTTTGCTTCAATAGATACACAACTCAAAAAGCGTTATGATCTCATACCAAATTTAGTTGCTTCTGTTTCAAAATATATGGAATACGAAAAAGAAACACTTGAAAAAGTAACAAAATTAAGAACACAAGCAAACAAAACGAATCTTTCAGAAGATGAAAAGATAGCTCTTGATGCACAAGTAACTTCTGCCCTAGGTTCGATAATGATAGCAGTTGAGAACTATCCTGAACTTAAAGCAAATGAAAATGTTGTCCATTTACAACATACACTCAGTGAAGTAGAAGCACAAATAGCTGCAGCTCGTCGTGCATATAACCAAGCAGTCACTGACTATAACAATGCACTTGAACAGATTCCCACAAACTTTATAGCTAATGCTATGGGATATACACATAAACAAGTTTTTGAAATTCCTCAAGAAGAGAGAAAAAATGTTGATGTCAAAAAGTTATTTGAGTCATAATGAAAACAGTTAGTGAACTTACAGATTTTTACTATAAAAAGCTTTATCCTATTTTACAAGACTTAGAAAAAGATAGAAAAGTAATTAATTCTAAGCTTATCACTCGTTGTGGTATTACCACTTTCATCGCTATTATTCTTGCTGTTATCTTTCAAAAAAACCACTTTCAAACAGATAGTTTTATATTTCTTGGTGTCATTTATATTATTGCTATTGCTATCATCTATAAAATGCTTATTATGGACTATACAAAAAAGTTTAAAGACCATATTATGCGTCCCCTTATTTATGCTATAGATAAAAACCTCTCTTATAATCCAAATTCTCATGTATCAAGTTCCCACTTTAGAGAAGCTCAACTTTTTCAAGGAAAAGCAGACAGAGTTCTTGGTAATGATTTGGTAAAAGGGAAAATCAATGATGTTTCTATAGAGTTTTCAGACCTTACTGTACAACAAATAACAGGTGAAAATGATAATGGAGACAAAAACTATAAAACTATTTTTCAAGGGCTTTACATTGTAAGTGAGTTTAACAAAAACTTTCATGGTCGTACAAAAGTTTTACCCGATACAGCACAAAAAATCTTTGGAGACTATTTAGGGCATATTTTACAAGACACCACATATACAGCAGAAAAACTTGTAAAAATGGATAGTATTGCATTTGAAAAAGAGTTTGTTGTCTACAGTAATGACCAGATAGAAGCACGCTATATTTTAACACCAACTATGATGGAAAAGATTTTAGAGTTAAAAAAACGAGCAAAACACCCTGTTTCAATCGCTTTCATTAACAAAAACATCCATATAGCTATAGAATATAACAAAGACTTATTTGAGCCATCTGTTTTTCATTCACTTTTAGAGTATAAAATAGCGATGGAATATATACAAACACTTCATCTCGCTATAGGCGTTATTGAAGAGCTACAACTCAATCAAAAATTATGGAGTAAATTATGAAAATAAAAACACTACTAGCAACTTTATTGCTTACTATGAACCTAAGTGCCCTTACAATGGGTGAAGTACCAAAACATGTCATTATTCAAGGGGAAGATGGTGGTCTTGTAGATGGTAATAAAGCATGGGATTCTAAAACTTTACAAGGTAATGTTTTTGTTATGTTTTATGTAGACCCTGATGAAAAAGATGCGAATGAACATTATACAAAAGCACTCAAAAAATTTAAAAAAGAAAATAATCTTCATTTTCAAAGTATAGCAATAGTCAATCTTGCTGCTACATGGAAGCCAAATGTTATTATAGAGAAAATTCTAGCATCAAAACAAAAAGAGTTTCCAGATACTATTTATGTAAAAGATAAAAAATCTGTTTTAGTAAAAGCTTGGGATATTAAAGATGATGCTTCTGATATTCTCATCTTTGATAAAAATGGAAAAGTGATTTTTTATAAAGCTGGATCTATGAGTGATGAAGATATGAAAAAATCGTTTCAACTTATTAAGGGAAATTTAGCAAATGGATAACGAACAATCTATTTTATCAAAAAGTATTCAAGATCTTTTTACTGCAAAAATGTTGCAATACTCTTTAGTACCTTTTGTACTGAGTATGCTCATTCTCTACATTCTCTTTTTTGTTGTAGCAGGAATTGGACTTGATCAACTTGGTACTGTTGATATACAATCAACACAAACAACTATAGAAAACGGTGTACCACATACAGAGAGTTTTTCAGCAACCCTTGAAAACACGGCTATCATTCAGTTTTTAATGAGTTCTGCACTCACATCATGGATAGCATCTTTTCTCGTATATACGATAGGAAGTTTTCTTACACTTTATGCTTCTATTTTCGTAGCTATTATCATTATAGGTTTTTTAACGCACCATATTTTAAAAGAGATTCAAATAAGACACTACAATGATGTAGAGATGATAGGGTATTCAAATACTATTGAAGGAATACTATTAACAGTTAAATGGGCTGCTGTTATGATTGTTTTATTTTTAGTATTTATACCATTATACTTTATACCTGTAGTCAATGTGATAGCATTTAACTTTCCACTTTACTACTTTTTTCATAAGATGATAACATACGATGTCAGCTCAAATATCTGTACAAAAGAAGAAGCAATGAAAATCCATTATTTTTATGGGAGTTCTTTACGCCTAAAAACATTAGGTCTGTATCTACTTTCACTCATACCTTTTGTTATCTTTTTTGCGTCGGTATTTTTTGTTATCTACCTTGGTCATAGTTACTTTAGTGAAGTAAGAAAACTAAGACTTGAAGAGAACAAAGCATAATCTAGTATTTAAGAATAAAATGCAGAAATTCCATTTCTTGTATAAAACTAGATTGTAAAAAAAGAGGTTTCATCGTACATGAATAACATCACCACAACACAACAAACCAAAGCGCAAAAACGCTTTAGTGAGACATGTAATTTATTGGCACAAGGGAAGAGTATGAAGGCTCAGGAGTTGGCTGATATATTTGAGTGCACTCGTAAAACTGTTTCAAATGATCTTAGACCTTTGGTAGAGAGTGGTGTTGTTGTTTATAAAGCCCATCATTATACGATGCTTCAAGAATACAGAAAAGAGTATAAAAAGCAACAATCTCAGATGCTTAACTCTATGATGCAAGGAATACTCCAAAAGATAATGCCACAAGTGGCAGATGATAATAATCCTAGCTTTTTCTTTGATTTTGAGATGGAGAAGATAGAAGATGAAACATCTTTCATCGAGATAAGCTCTGCTTTGTCTAAAAAAGTTGCAATAAATTTTCACTATAAAAACAGAGATGGTAAAGAGTCTTCTAAAACAGCTTATCCCCTAAAGATAAGTAACTTCTCAGGAGCTTGGTATCTCTCAGCTTATGACCTTGAAAAAGAGAGCCTAAGGATGTACTATATACAGGAGATAAAAGAAGTCACTCATTGTGAAGAGAGTTATCTCAATATAGCAAGCATACAAAAACTAGAAAATGATGTAAAAGAGATAGACTCCCCATGGTTCGATACTAAAAAACAGAGTGTGATACTTCATGTAAGAGATATAGCCATCAACTTTATCAAACGAAGAAAATATCATAACATCGAGATACTAGAAGAAAAAAAGAATCTGCTTATAATAAAAATACACTACTACAAAGATACAGAAGTATTAAACTTTGTAAAAAGTTGGCTTCCTTACATAACTATCCAAAATAATTCACATCTTAAATTAGAACTTCAAAAAATACTACAAGAAGCAATAGAACTTCTTTAAATTATATGGAGAAATAAAAATTCTCAATAATTCTCTATACTTTTAGTACAAATAAACCCAAATGGAGTGCTACTTTATGAATACAACTAACCTAATGCATATAAACTCACAGTCCATGGCAACTTTAGATACTGTTTCTGAATACCAAAGAGTCTTTATAAACGATGCTATTGGTGAAGTAGATAAAAACCTCTTTAAAGCTAAACGCACAAAAACTCTCAAACTAAAATTAGAGAGTTTAGAGTACATTTGGAATATTTTAGAAGTAGAGTTTAATACTTACAATATTAGTAAATATAAAGCAGTCATAATAGAAGAGGAGTTTGTCGCTTCTTTAGACTGGTACTATGACTCTACTCATACAGGTATAGTAGTTAACTTGTCTTCATCATCTGTCAATAGCTGTTGGCACTACATACAAGACATAGAGAATCGTCTTTTAGAGTACATTATAAAAGCTAAAAGTGTAAGTTATACTGTACTTCAGTATGAAAATGGTGAACTTCAAGAGACAAACTATCAAGATGTTATCAATGTAGCATTTAACCCTCTTGCTGTTCCTTTCATAGAAGATGTAGATACTTACATAGAGGTATTTTTAAATGCTAAAGCTCCTGTTCTGATACTCCAAGGTGCAGCAGGAACCGGCAAAACTACCTTTGTAAAACAGATACTAAAAACTATGCAAAGCAAGATACTCAAAAAACGAGATGAACTGCAAGTGACTTATAGTTTTGATGAGAATGTTTTTTACTCAAGTGAGTTTTATAAACAGCTTATATATGATGACTATGATGTACAAGTTTATGAAGATATAAACCAAGTTCTCTATAAAAATCAAGAGGATGAGCTAGACCCTATAAACAAGTTTCTCTCTGTTACCGATGGACTTATATCAAAATACAAAAAAATTATCATCACTACAAATATAGAATCAAAATCTCAACTCAATCCTGCACTACTTAGACCAGGAAGATGTTTCGATGTGCTAGAGTTTAGAAACTTAGAGGGTGTAGAGATAGATAACCTTTGTGATAGTTGTGCAAAGGATTTAACTTTGCAAACAGAATCTATAAGCCTAAGTGAGTTTTTTGCTAAAAGAGATGGGATGAAACACTCATCTATGATTTCAAATAGAGTGGGATTTTAAAATGAAAAATATTTTTATAAAGTACATAGTAGCAGGAATGCTTTTGATATCAACTCTTCAAGCAGACTACATTGATGACTATGATTTTGCTGGAGATGTATCTTATGCTGAGTATATACAAATGGTTAAAGAGATAGGAAAAAAAGAGGAGTTTAAATATATACCTGTTGTAGAGATGGAGTTGAAGTTCTTAGTAGATATACCAAAAAACTCACCGTACATAATCTCTGAAACACGATACTCAGCTTCTAATACTCCCGTAACCTACTACTTCTTTTCAAGAAAGACACATAAGATAGTAGCAGTTTTAGATCATATTAAAAGTGTTTCTACTCATGATGGACATAAAGTAGCATCACAAGGCTTCTTTAAAGGAAAAAATGGAGAGTGGCTCATAGAAAGATACACCACAAAAGGAACACCGATGGCAAAGTGTAACTCCTGTCAAACTTACAATGTTGAGACTTATCAGCTTGTAGATGGCAAGCTTGTTTTTAAAAATGTTCGTCCATTCATGAATAGAAAACAATGGCTGCTTTCTAGAGGTTATAACTTTTAAAAAAGCTTCACAAGTTATAATACATATAAATATTAAAGGATAAAATTTGAAATATTTTGTGACTATATTATTGTTAAGTTTAAGTCTATTTGCTGGTGAGTTTACAAAACTTACTATTATTAAACCGAATATGCCTATTTCTCTTATAAGGACTATGATAGAGAGTGCAGAAGATGGTACTGTTATTGAGTTTCAAGGTGGAAAGTATAATTTTAGCACTTCACTTGTAATACAATCAAAAAATGACATAGCACTAAGAGGTGAAAAGAACAGTGAAGTAATTTTAAATGGATTAATTATCACATTCAATAATATCAATACTCTCAATATTTCACATTTAATTTTACAAAATAATTCAGTGTTTGTTTTAAAAAATATTCAAAAATTTGATTTAGGCTTATTAAATTTAAATAATTCTCAAATTGGTATATACAAAAAATCTTTAGGGATTGTTCATGATTCAACAATGAGTCTTGATAAAAATGCAATTTCGGCTTCTTTTTATATGGATAACACAAATAGTACTGTTATAGAGAATGTTACATTTGACAATCATTCACTCACACATTCATCTATATATTCTAAAAATAGTAGCTTTATAGTAAAAAATAGTAAATTGGTTTCAGAATTTTATATTAGTATATTGTCTGTAAATTCAAAAGTTTTTTTATATAATAATATCTTTAATGGTAAATATCCTCAAGCACAAGGCTTTCATAGAGCTGTTGATATAGAAAAAAGTAGTCAGCTTATTGCTAGTAATAATTCTTTTTCTAATTATTATATAGATTTATATGCAAGTAAAGCTTTATTACAAATAACAAATAATAAGTTTCATAGTAGTACATCTGCTATCTTCTTATCTAATAACAATCAAGGAACATTAGATAGAAATATATTTTCATCTAATGTCAAAGCTATTCAACTTGCTAAAAGGGGTAATACTGTAGAAATTTCCAACTCTTCTTTTATTGGAAATGATTATGGTATTAGTATTCTTTCCTATTCAGAAGCAGATACATACAGTAATACATTTAGAGATAGTAAAAAAATGGCAATAGTTGTTGCAGATAATGCAGCAATAAATATAGTGAACCCAAGATATACTACTAAATCTCCTTATTATTGCTATGCTGCAAAACATTCAAAGATATATGTCGCTGATGGTTATAGCGATGTTAGGTTAGATGGATTAGGTGATCCTCAAGTACAAGATTCAGCTATTTATCTCTATATAAAAAAAGTAGATTTTTCAACATTTAAATTTAATAATATTAAAAAATTAAATAATATCCCTTTCTATCTTTCAAGTAAACTCATAAAAGGATACTTACAAGAACCTATAATTATTAATAATAACTATGGAAATAAAGATAAAATAAATGTAGGTACATATATTATATTTGATAAAGCAACATCTACGCTTATTGTTGCTGGGAAGGAGCTTGGGAAACATATAGAAAATATACCTCATTTAGCAGTAAAATCTACTCAAAGGAGTATAGAGATTACACCAATAATAGACATTATCAATACAGAACGCTATATTTCATTTTTAATCAAATCTAATATTGTTTTAAATCAGATCACTTTTGACAACTCTCCATTACAAATCAAATATATGACAATAGATGGATATAAAACGTTAAGAAGAAATATTAAAAATATTAAGGTAAAAACATATAAACTTACTATTGGCGATAATAACTTTATATTGCACTACAATTGTAATATTTTCAAAACACATGTAAAATGTATATTAAAGAAAAAATTAAAATTTTAGGGAACTTTAGAATATGAAATTAATAATTATAATTTTATTATTTATATCAAGCTTTGCTCTAGCAAATAATATAAGTAATAACAAAATTGATACAGCTATCAAAAAGATAAATGGAGATACAACGGAATCTCTTATGCATAAAACATTTAAACAAAATGGTTGGAAACAGATTCAAGGTGAAGTCGGTAGTAATGGTATAGATGGACTCTATGTAAAGAAGAATGCTAAAGGTACTATTACTGATGTAATGTTTGGAGAAGCAAAGTACAATAAGGCAACACTTGGAAATAGCCTCTGTGGGAAACAGATGTCTAAACAGTGTTTAAACTCACAGATTGATAAACTCATTAAAAAACATCCTGATGTAAAAGATTATAAACAGATAAAATCTCATCTAGCAAATGGTAATTATCGAGCAAGACTATTTCAACTTAAAAAAGATGGTAATACTCTTATACCAGAGATAAAAGCAATCAGTCATACAGGGGAAATAGATGTACAAAAAAGTAAGCTTGTAGGAAATAAAAACTATAAGTTAAATAATATGAAGATAGATATAAACAATCCAAAAAATTCATTTGAAAAAAAATTTGTTGAAAATTATAAAAAAAGTCAAACAGAAGGCTTGATGAGAAAATTTAATTTTTCAGAAGAAACAGCTCAAAAAATTGTAAAAAAGAATCCTGTGTTTACACTTAAAGACATAGAAAAGTATAAGCCTAAAAAACTTCCTAGAACATCTACTGTCGCTAAAAACTCTCGAAAAGGTTTTACAAAGATTTTATCAAGTGGTTTGAAAAAATCAGGGTCAAAAATGGCTTTAAAAATAGGAGCATTAAGTGCAGCAAGTGCAATTCCAATTTTAGGAGTTGCTGCACAAGTAGCCGCTGATATGTATATGGCTAATAAGCTCTCTGAAAATAGTGAAGCAATAGATAGATTGAAAGAAGAAACAAAGATAATGGGGCAAGATATCAATGCCAATAGACAAAATATAGAAAAACTACTTACTGATGTTTATGGATTACAAGGCGAAGTTGCTTCTTTAGCCTCTCAACTAGTAGAAGTAAAAGATATGAGTGATAAGAATGCAAAAGAGATAAGAAATTTAAAACAAGGGATTTTTATAACAGGACTAGAAGAGTTAGAGACTTATTATGATTCTAATAAAATGGATATTGGAAGTCTAAATAGTTCTATAGGTCACCTTAAAGAGATAGTAATTATAGCTAAATTAAATAATTCAGTACATACTTTAGCAATTAACTCTTTAAATATAGTACTTATTGAAAAAGCTTTACTATTCCAAAAAAAAGATAATACAGATATAGAATATTTAAAACAACGTATTATCAAAAATTATTCAATTTTAGTTAGTAATGGAAATAGTGTGATTGTTACTAATTCATATAATTCTATGCAAGACTTATTTCAAGGTGATGAAAAAAACTTATCGCACATACAAAAATTATACTTTGATTTTCTAGAAAAAAACATTGCTATATCCTTACAAAACCATCAATTTGAAGATGCTCTTTATTATGCAGGTTTAGTAAAAGAACATCTTGCTAATACTATGCTTTATGAAGATGTTAAAAATAAAAGAGAGAAAAATTTCAATGAATTCAAAGATGATTTACTTTACCATACAAAGAAAATTTTAGAAGAAAACCAAAACTTTTTACTCTATAAAGAAGCAATTAGAATAGCATATAGAGAAGATCAGTATAATAAAATGTTAAAGCTACTCAGTAGCTATCCTCTTGATGATGATTTCAGAATCAAAGCATACTATCTTGCTTTTAAAATGACTGATGAGAAAAAAGCTAAAGAGCTTAAAAATTTAATTTTATCAAATACTACTTATTCACAAGAGTTGAAAAAGTATGTATCTGGTGATTAAGATATTGATATGAGCAAAGTATTGAAACAAAAACTAGCAATAAGCTTTATAGGCTTTATATTACTCCTCTTATGGCTAGAAACCTCAAAACATTGGTGCTTTTCTTTAGCCATTCCAGCTATGTTTTTAGGACTAATCTCATACAATAGTTACACCTATGCCAAAGCGAAAAAAATATGTCTTGGGAAGTGTTACTTTGATGAAAACTCATGGATATACTTTTTTTGGACACGTAAAGGGGTGATTTTTATACTCTCTGTTTTTGTTGGATTTGTTCTTACTCTGAGTTTAGTTTTTGCATCATTTCAATTTACATGGATAGATAAAGTTATATTTTTTATAGATAGTTTTATTTTAGTATTTTTATACTCATTTTTAGAGAAGAACAAAACTTTTAATTTTAATGTAAAAGTTCCCATCATCAAAAATATTACTGCATGGATAAATTCTCTAGTTATTGTTGGTATTTTATTTACCATCGCTCTTTATCAAACACCACCAGAGTATCTCCAAATAGATTTCCAATCTACTTTAGCATTTATAGATAAAGAAAGATACTCTCAATGTGAAACTATAGATATGATGGCATATGTAAGTTCTGTGGTCGATACTACTAAATGGTGGCTTTTAAGTAAGGCAGAAGATATGTTAGATAATGAATACCTAAAAAAAGTTTTATGGTTTTTACGACTCCTTGGGAATTACATGATGATATTTGCTTATAGTCGTTTTATTTTAGAGCTTGTGGATATTTTTACAAAAAATGCAACAATTAAGGAAATAGAAAATGAATACTGAAATAGAAATCAACGAAAAGATATTGGCAACAGAACAAAGAGCTAAAAATTGGTGGAAATGGTTTTGGGGGACTATTATCTTTTTACTTATCTCTTATCTAGCTCTTGTGTATCTAAGTAATTATCGAGACTCTCAAAATTATAATATCAATACAACAAAAGGGAGAGAGAACTATTCGGCTAAAATGAGAGATGTTATAATAGAGATTAAGCCTGAATGGGCTAAATATATCTCAAATCTTTCAGAACAATCTAAGGAGAATATAAAAGAGCAGATTCATAAAGAAGTGTCAGCTGCTTATGCACCTGTATATAACGAAGGAATTAAAAACTTTAGTGAATTTCACTATAGTGTTGCTGGCGAGTATATAGAACTTTATAATGCTAGTGCTGATGGAGCAAGAAGTTACTTGAAAATGGAGAAAAAAGATAACTTTGATACACTTGTGTATGAAATGCTTTTTAAGTCAACAAATTTTGATGAACATCTTAAAGGTGCATTTACAAATATAAATAACTTCGCCTTAAATGAAATAGTAAATAATATGACTCAACTTCAAAAAAGAGTTCAAACTGATTTAAATACAACATCGGATGAAACAGTATTTATAGTAAATCAACTTCTCAATATAAGTGAAAAAGATATGAAAAGTAGATTTAAAAATGAAGTTTCTGCTGGTTTTCGGGCTGGTGGTGTAAGTAGTGGAGCTCTTGTTGGGGCAGTTGCATCAAAACAGATAGCTAAAATGTTTACAAAAAAAGTAGCGACAAAAGTTGCCATAAAAGCTACTACAAAAGCAGCGGGTGCAGCAGCAGGAGCTACAGCAGGTGGAGTTGAGGGCTTAGTATGTGGTCCTGGTGCTCCAGTATGTTCAACAATTGGAGCTATTATAGGTGGTGTCGTTGGATGGTTTACAACTGATGCAGTTGTAATAACACTTGATGAATACTATAATGGGAATGATTTTGAGGAAGAGTTAAGAATCATGATAGAACAACAGCAGACTAAAACTGAACAACAGTTATATGAAGTATATACAAAATCTTTTGATAGTGTAAATAAAAGTAACAAAGAAAAATTAGAAACATTTAAACACACAAAAAATAAAGAACATTTTTAATGAGTAATACTAAAAAATATTTTGAAGCTTTGAATCAAGTTCCCTGTAAAAAAGGCATCTACTTTCACTACTACAAAGATGAACTTATCTATGTAGGAAAAGCGACATCAAGTCCAAATGGAAGTTTATGTAACCGTATAAAAAAGCACTACTCTGGACAGAGAGGAAGTGATTAGTTTAGTTTGTATATCTATGATAGTTATATTAAAACTTCACTTGATGGTATAGGTGCTTCACTCTCAAAAGAGTTAAATGAGATTACTAAATTATGGGCTAGAGAAAATCTACTTTTTAGTTATATTGTACTTAAAGATTCTCAAGATGAAAGTAGTATAGAATCTCAACTACGAAGAGAATTACAACCTAAGTTAAATCCTCTTTAAAAACTGTAAAATCTTCTAAACGGCAAACATCAACTGAGATAAAAAGATAATGATAATTACAAGTATAAATGGAAATCTATGGCTTTTAAAAACAAGTGGCTGAATACCAAAAAATACTTGTAAAACACCTCTTACACCTAACCAACCACCTAAAAAGGCTTTTATCAACAGTACTATTTGAAAATTTGAAAGCCCCTCGGGTGCTATCTCTCCAAAATTTACACTAAAGAGATAACTTCCTGAAACAACAGCTACTATAAGAGCTTTGGGGACAACTTGGCGAACATACTTCATAAAATACTCTCGTACTTTTGGGTACTCATCACCTATATCTTTTTGCATACGAGATAAAAAAAGATTATCGGTTATTAGAAATCCTCCATAAATAAATACTGAAAAAATATGAATCAAATGAATAAAAACATAAAACATAAATACCCCCTCTAAAAAAGTTTAAAATTCTAGCAGTTTTTCCATCAAAAAGCTATT
>Ga0256828_1000761_pt1 | contig 20897 bp, 17 predicted proteins | sample CV88metaG_FD_185993 | JGI IMG/M metagenome (GOLD analysis project Ga0256828, IMG submission 185993) | Hydrothermal vent microbial communities from East Pacific Rise, Pacific Ocean - CV88 | ecosystem: Environmental > Aquatic > Marine > Hydrothermal vents | place: Pacific Ocean: East Pacific Rise...
AAATTTAAAGGCAAACGCTTTGATTGTGGTAGTATCGATGGATTTGTCAAAGCTACAAACTATTTTTATGAAGAAATAACATTACATAAGCATTAATGCATCACAAAAAAAAAGAAAAAATTCATAATTCCCTAAGAAAAAAAAGCAAAAAGGGTTGATAAAGTCATTCCAAAAAAAGTTTGGAACAAAAAATATTTTAACCATACAATTAAAAAGAAGATATGATCAATTCCGTTAAAGTTCTTGAGCTACTTAAAAAAGATATTGAATAATCATTGGTTTAAAATATAGATAATTTGAATTCATTTCATCAAAAATTTTTTCAGTGAAGTAGAACATTTTTTTAGATAAAATTTCTATAAAGAAAAAGATATAAAAATATATCTTTTTAAAAAAGGGTGTAAATGAAAAATATTCTCATTGTCTTTGGTACACGTCCAGAAGCTATTAAAATGGCTCCTCTTGTCAAAGCATTTGAAGAACAACAAAAAAATTTTAATATGAAAGTTTGTGTAACTGCACAACATCGAGAGATGCTAGACCAAGTCTTAGAACTTTTTAACATTACACCTGATTTTGACTTAGATATTATGAAGCAAGGTCAAGACCTCTATGATATTACCTCTAAAATATTATTAGGTATGAGAGATGTTTTAGATGAATTTAATCCTGACTTAGTCTTGGTACATGGAGATACCACCACTACACTCAGTACAACACTTGCTTCATTTTATAAACAAATACCAGTAGGACATGTAGAAGCTGGTCTTAGAACAGGAAATATCTACTCTCCTTGGCCGGAAGAGGCTAACAGACTACTCACTACACAAATTGCACAATACCATTTTGCCCCTACCTTAACAAATAAAGAGAATTTACTCAAAGAACATATTCCAAAAGAGAATATTATTGTTACAGGAAATACCGTTATAGATACACTCTTTTTAATTTTAGATAAAATTAAAAATGAACCACAACTTGAAAATACTGTTATTACAAAAATTGCTCAACTAGGCTATACCTTATCAGATAGAAAAGTTATCCTTATTACTGGACATAGACGAGAAAATTTTGGAGATGGATTTCTTAATATCTGTAATGGTTTAAAAGAGTTGGCTTTGAAATATCCTGAAGTTGATTTTGTCTATCCTGTACATCTCAATCCAAATGTAAGAAAACCTGTCAATGAGATATTAACTGATATTCACAATATCTACCTTATTGAGCCATTAGATTATCTTCCATTTGTCTACCTTCTAAGTAAATCTTATCTTATTCTTACCGATAGTGGAGGTATACAAGAAGAAGCCCCTAGCTTAGGTAAACCTGTGCTTGTTATGAGAGATACAACAGAACGACCTGAAGCCGTAGAAGCGGGTACTGTCATGCTTGTAGGTACCAATAAAGACAATATTGTAAAAAATGTCACACGACTTATTGAAGATGAACTCTATTATAAAAAGATGTCCTATGCACATAACCCTTATGGTGATGGGAATGCTAGCCATAAAATTGTAGAATTTTTAAAAAATAAAGGGAAATAGTTAATGAAAACATTATGTATGATAGGGTTAGGTTATATAGGTTTACCAACAGGTGCAGTTTTTGCTAAAAATGGTGTCATGGTTAAAGGTGTAGATATCAATCAACACGCAGTAGATACTATCAATGATGGTCGCATTCACATAGAAGAACCTTTTTTAGAAGAGCTTGTAAAAGAAGTTGTAGATGCTGGTATGATGAAAGCCTATACGACCCCTCAAGAAGCAGATGCATTCATTATGGCCGTACCTACACCTTTTAAAGGTGAGGACCATGAACCAAATGTTGACTACATTGAAGCAGCTACAAGAAGCTTAGCAAAAGTACTGAAAAAAGGTGACTTAGTTATACTAGAGTCAACTTCACCAGTAGGAACAACGGAAAAGATGTCTGAGTGGTTAGCAGAAGAAAGAGCTGATTTAACCTTCCCTCATCAAAATGGTGACAAAAGTGACATTAGAGTAGCTCATTGTCCAGAGAGAATACTTCCTGGTCAAATGATAAAAGAACTCGTAGAAAATGATAGAGTCATAGGTGGAGTTAGTCCTAAATGTACCATTGCTGCAAGTGCACTTTATAAAACTTTTGTCAAAGGTGAATGTGTAGAGACCACAGCAAGAATCGCAGAGATGAGTAAATTGACTGAAAATGCTTTTAGAGATGTAAACATTGCTTTTGCCAATGAACTCAGTCTTTTAAGTGATAAAATGGGCATCAATGTATTTGAGCTTATAGAGATGGCAAACAAACACCCACGTGTCAATATACTTCAACCTGGTTGTGGAGTAGGTGGACACTGTATAGCTGTAGACCCTTGGTTTATTGTCAATGCTTTTCCAAATGATGCACATATTATTAAAACTGCCAGAGAAATAAACGATGGAAAACCACTTTATGTCATAAGTAAAACAAAAGAGGCAGTTAAAAATATAGAAAATCCAAAAATCGCTTGTTTAGGTCTTGCTTTTAAACCAGATATAGATGACTTAAGAGAATCTCCAGCACTAGAGATAACCAAAATGCTTTCGGATGTAGAAAACTTTGAAATTTTAGCAGTTGAACCAAATGTAAGAGAATTACCACAAGTACTTGCAAACAGAAAAAATGTAAAACTTGTGTTACTTGACAAAGCAATACAAGAAGCAGATGTTGTAGTTATTCTTGTAAAACATAAAGAGTTTATAAATCTTAAAACAGATAAAAAAGTTTTGGACTTTGTAAATGCAACAAAATAAACTTCATATTTTTATAGCCGTTTTTTTTAACTCTCCGATGGGAGGGTTACATCTAAATGTTTTAGATACCGTAGAAACACTTTTAGAAAATGGTCATGATGTGACAGTTTTATCTAAAGAAGGTATTTTCAGTGAAAAAATAAAATCACTGGGTGCAAACTCTATTCTTACGAATTTTGAAAACATTCAACAAAGTGTTCAGAAAGTTTTAAATACTATTGAAAAACCAATAGATATTATTCATGCTCATCCATATAAATCAAGAGAAGTAGCTCAAAAAATTGCACAAAAAATTCAAAAACCATTTATTGTTACACTCCACTCTATTAATGATTCAAGTTTATCCCAATATGTAGATGATGTAGATGCTCTCATTGTTGTATCGGAATTAATTAAAAATTATATTATTAAACAAAAAATAATACCTTCTGAAAAAATCTTTGTTATTCCAAATGGTGTAAATATTTCAAAGCTTCATCAATTAGCTAAAAATACTACTTTTCTTCCCCTCTTAAATGAAACTGACAATAAAAAAATTCTTGTTGTTTCCCGTTTTGATAAAGATAAAAAATATCTTATTCAATCACTTCTCTATACATGGGAAGAGATGCTAAAAAACCATCAATTTCAAGGAGAATGGTTTCTTGCAGGTGACGGAAGTGAAATAGAAACATTAAAAAAAATAGCCCTACAAGTCAATCAAGTATCACAAAGAGAAATGATTCATTTCTTGGGGTGGCAAGAGATAGAATCTCTTACTTATCTCTATCAAAAAACAGATATCTTTATTGGTCCAGGTCGTACTATTTTAGAAGCTATGAGTTTCTCCAAACCTTGTATTGCCTTAGGAAGTAAAGGATACATTGGTATTTTAAATTCTCAAAATATCTTACATGGAATTTATACAAATTTTGGGGGAGATTTATCAGAAGAATCACTAAAAATAGAACAACTCTCTAAAGATATTCAACTTTTACTTAAAATGAATACTTCTGAACTTCAAAACCTTGAACAATTATCCTATCATACTGTAAAAAGTTTTTTTAGTTTAGAAAAAATAAATTATAAGATAAATAATCTTTATCAACTCTTTCATGTAAAAAAACCTATCTCTCAAATAGAAAATGAACAAAATACTTTTTTTAATCATCAATTTGTAAATCTCAAATCACAAAACTATATTCACAGTATAATGGTTGAACCAGAACAAACATATATGATTACATGTTTACTATATAATCAATTAACAAATGATACAGATAGTGCATTTATCTCATTTCATTTTACTCAAGAAAAGATAACAACTTCTGAATTTAATAAAAATCAATTTTTATTATCTAATAAACAAGGATACCATAAATATTTACCTTCAAAAAAAGGTTTTCAGATTTTCACTGATGAAATCATCATTCCAAAAGGCTCATCAACATTAAAGTTAATCCTAGGGGTATCTCATGCTGAAGGTAAGATTTATATAGCAAAAAATATTATTATAAAGAAAAGTCAATTTTTTACAACACTTACCAATGAATTTAATCATCAAAATCAACTTATTCAACAACAAAAAGTTCAATTAAAAGATAAAGAGTCTCTTCTCCAAACAGAAACTGAAAAAATTTCTAACCTCTATGAAAAAATAGAAAAGTTAGAAGAAATGATTATCAAAGAAAAACATCAACATCAACAAGAGATAGAACATATTCATAAAAAATATCAAAAAAATGAAGAGAATCATAAAATCATACTTACAAAAACACAAAAAGAGTTAGTTCGTTATCGAGACAGTCTCTCTTATCAATTAGGATATATCCTTTTTCACTTTTATAAATCTTTCAAGAATTTCAAATCTTTACCTAAAGACCTTTATAGATTATTTAAAATTTCAAAAAATAAAAAGCATAAAAAAAAAGAATTTTTTCCTTTAAAAGCTAATCAACTTCAATTAGAAGCAAAAAATAAAGAAGGAAAAGTATTTTCTGAATTATTAAAAGAAGCATATTTCTTAGACCCAACATATAAAAGAGGTATCTCCATTATAGAGCTTCTTTTTTCAAAAGGTTTTTTACATGCTATTTATGAAATAAGTCAAGATTTTGAGAAAAAATCATATATTATTCAAAAAGAAGATCAAAAAAAATATAATGAAGCCGTTGGATTTGCACGTTTAAATAAAAATATACCAAGCATACCTCAAAAAAAACAATTACCTAAAAAAGAGTCTTCAAATCAAAAAATAGCAATGTTCTTACATGCATCATTACCACACTTTTCAAATGGCTATGCAACACGTTCTCATGGTATACTCACCTCTTTATATCATTTTTCTAAATATCATGTTGAAGCAGTTACTCGTGTTGGATATCCATGGGATGTTAAGGTAAAAGGAGAAAAAAGTAAACAAGATATAATTGATAATGTAACATATCACCATCTTGATGGAGCCTATATTTCCACATTACCTATTGATAAATACTTTAAAGAATCCATAGTTAGAATTGAATCTTTTCTGAATACATTTCAACCAACTATTGTTCACTCTGCCTCTGCTTATACTACTGCACTACCTGCTCTTATAGCAGCAAAAAAACAAGGGATACCTTTTATCTATGAAGTAAGAGGATTATGGGAAATTACAAAATCATCAACAATTAAAAATTGGGGAGAAACAGAACGATTTCTCCTAGATAAAACACTTGAAACTTTCGTAGCTCATAACGCTGACCATATTATTACTCTTACTCATGGACTTAAAGAGGAGCTTGTCCAACGTGGTATTAATCAATATAAAATTACTGTTATTCCAAACTCTATTAATATCCAACGTTTTAATATCCATGATAAAAAAATCAAATTAGCACATGAATTAAAATTAAATCCCGATAATATTATCATAGGATATATCGGTTCAATTGTGGAGTATGAAGGTTTAGATGATTTATTAAAAGCACTACAACTTTTAAAACAAGAAAATATAAAATTCCAATTTTTACTTGTTGGAGATGGAAAATATTTCACTACCATTCAAAAGTTAGTAAAAGATTTAACACTAGAAAATGAAGTTATCCTTACAGGTCGTATTCCACATAACCTCATAGAAGATTACTATTCACTTATTGATATTGCTCCTTTTCCAAGAAAACCTTTAGAAGTGTGTGAAATTGTTTCTCCATTAAAACCATTTGAAGCAATGGCACTAGAAAAAGCTGTACTTGCATCTGATGTACAAGCACTTACTGAAATTATAGAAGATAAAAAAACTGGTCTACTCTTTAAAAAAGGGGATATTCTAGATTTAAAGTCTAAACTTAAACTTTTAATAGAAAATCAATCCCTAAGAGAAGAAGTTGGAAAGAATGCACGTATCTGGGTTACAAAAGAGAGAACTTGGGAAAAAGCTGTCAAATCATTTGATAAAGTATATGATACGTTAAAAAATTCTCAAGTAGAAGAAAAAAAAATCTATTTTTTAGTTTATGGTGACCTTAATTTAAATTATATTGATGGGTCTGCAGTATGGGTAGTTTCTCTTATTGAACTTTTAGCAGGCTTAAAACATATTCATATTGACTTTTTATTAAAAGCTGAATTATCCCACCATACTTTAATTAAACCTTTACTTGATTTACAAAATGTTTCTATCAAAACTCCCACACAATATGGTAAAGAAAAAGTACTAACACCTCAAAAAGCAGTTAAAATCATACAAAAATTAGATAATGAAAATATTTATGACTTCTTTATTTTACGTGGATTTGAGTTATGCACTACGGCATCTAAAATAAAAAGATTTCAATCACGGTTATGGCCATATCTTACAGATATTCCTCAATCAAAAGAAGCATTAACAGAAGAAATTTTTCAAAAACTTAGTCAAATTATTCAAACAGCAGATACTATCTTATGCCAAACAAAATATGGAAAAGAATTTCTTGATACAAATCTGAAATATGCTAAAAAGAAAACAATTCTTTTACAACCAATGATACCAGATATAAAACAGAAACATTGGCAATATAAAGAAAAGAAGAAGATTAAAATTGTATATGCTGGGAAATTCGCACCTTTATGGGGTTCTAGAGAGATGTTTCACACCTTTCAAGAGTTAAAAAGAATTTACCCTCATATTGAGTTACATATTTTTGGAGATAAGATACATAATCCTAAAGATGATACAACATTTTATGAAGAGATAAAACACTCCCTAACACATATGGAAGGTGTTGTCTGGTATGGGAAAGTTACACGTCAAGAAGTTTTAGAACAAATGAAAACTATGGATATTGCTTGGGCATGGCGTTTACCTGAATTAGAAATGTCTACACATGAGCTTTCTACAAAAGTGTTAGAATATGGTAGTCTAGGTATACCAACTATTATGATGGGAAATGCAATAAATCAAAACTTACTAGGTCAAGACTATCCTCTTTTCTGTGAAGAGAAAACATTATTAAAAACGATAAGTAATGCATTAAATAATAAAAATCTTTTAATATCTGCATCAAATATTATTTTTAAAGCAAGTCAAAATTATACTTTCTCTTCTATAAGAAAAAATTATTTATTACCATTGCTACAAACAAAAATAGTGCAAAAATACCCTAAGACCATATTAATAGCAGGACATGATTTAAAGTTCTTTCATGCTTTAGCAACAGCATTTCAAAACAATGGATATCAAATTTTAATTGATAAATGGACAGGACACAATAAGCATAATATTCAAAACAGTAAAGCACTATTAAGACAAGCAGATATTATTATCTGTGAATGGTGTTTAGGAAATGCTGTATGGTATACACAGAATAAACTATCACATCAAAAACTTTTAATACGTTTCCACAGACAAGAAATAGAAACAGACTATCCTAAAAAACTTAATTTTAAAGCCATAGATTATATGATTTTTGTAGGAGAACACTATTTAAAGAAAGCAGTTCAAACCTTTCATTGGTCATTAAATGAGAAATTTCAGGTTATTGGAAATCATACTATTCCAGATTTAAGTACACATAAAGTAGAGGAAGCTCATTTTCATTTAGGTATAGTCGGTATCATTCCAAAAATGAAACGTTTAGATAAAGCTTTAAATATTTTAGAAAACCTTCGTAAAAAAGATAAACGTTTTAAACTCTTTATTAAAGGTAAAACTTACCATGATTTTACATGGATGCAACATCGAACAGAAGAAATTAAGTACTATAAAGAGCTTGAGAAGAGAATTTCTGAATCTGAACTATTAAAAGATAGTGTATTTTATGATGGATTTGGAGATGATATGAAACAATGGTATCAAAAAATAGGTTTTGTTCTTTCAACAAGTGACTTTGAATCATTTCATTTAACCGTTGCAGATGGGGCTGCATCTGGTTCTATTCCAATTATTCTTAAATGGGAAGGGTCTGACTCTATTTATCCAAAAGAATGGTCACTCAAAAATGAAATTGAAGCCTCTAATAAAATTTTTAAATTTTCAAAAGATATCTCTCTATTCAATGAGGAATCTCAGAAATGTCAACACTATATTCAAAAATTTTCCCTAGAGAATATTACCTCTCAATGGAAACATTTATTATAGTTTTTTCATTAAAACCCATTGTTATCATTCTATTAAGTTCTTTTTGATAGAATAGATTTCTATTTTACATATATATTTTCATATTAAATTTAAAAAGGTCTATTTCCATGAAGAGTCAAAAAAAGAATGCTTTTACACTTGTTGAATTATTGGTCGTTATTATTATTATTGGACTCTTAGCTTCTATTATTGCTCCAAAATTCTTTGGAAAACTAGATGATGCTAAAGTCAAAACAGCCACAGCACAATTAGAACTTATTTCAACAGCATTAGATACATTTCGCTTAGATGTCAATCGATATCCTACCACAGAAGAAGGATTAAAAGTTTTATGGAAAAAAGATCCTAATATTAAAAACTGGAATGGTAAATATCTACCTAAACCCTTAAAAGAAGATCCATGGGGACATAGTTATTACTATAAACAACCAGGAAGTGATGGAAATGAATATGACCTAAAATCTTTAGGTGCTGATGGAATGTTAGGAGGAGAAGATAAAAATAAGGATATTTCATTTTGGAATTAGAAAAAGAACTAATTCAATTTTTTCTTCAAAATCATATATGCACTAAAGAAGATATCCTAAAAGCACAAAAAATTCAAGAAAAAGTCAATGCTAAACTAGGTATTATTCTTTTTAACTCTGGTATTATTAGTGAACATGAATATCTTTTAGCTTTATCTTCACTTTTTGATATTCCTCTTCTTTCTGAAAATAAAGAGATTGAAATCTCTGCAATTCAGATTGAAGGAATAAAAAATAACTATTTTGAACATGTTTCTATCTATCCTTTTCATATGAATAAAACCGATATATTTATTGCTATAAGTTCTAGTTTAAATTATGAAGACATTTTACCCATTCAACAAAAATCAAAAAAAAATATACAACTATTTCTCTATAATGCTGAAGAAGAGTTCATTCTTAAAAATCTCTATACGACTAAAGAAGAAGAACTTTTATATAGTAGCGATGATATTGAAAAACTAAAAGAACTTGCCTCTGAAGCACCTGTTATTAAAATGATTAATAATCACTTTACAGAAGCAGTTAAAAGTAAAGCTTCAGACATACATTATGAAACAGATAAAGATACAATGAGAGTACGTCTTCGTATCGATGGTATACTACAAATTATTGATACTATTCCAACAATCATGAGACAAGCAACTATTGCCCGATTAAAATTATTAGCAAAAATGAATATCTCTGAAAATCGTTTACCACAAGATGGTCGCATCTCAATTAAAGCACACAAACAAGAGGTTGATATTCGTGTCTCCTCCATTCCTACTGCTTTTGGAGAGAGCTTTGTCCTTCGACTTCTTGGAAAGCAAGCTATTAGTTACTCTTTAGAATCTTTACATTTTTTTGAAGACCACTTAAAAACACTTCGTACTATTACCTCAAAACCTCATGGTGTTTTCTTAACCACAGGACCAACAGGAAGTGGGAAAACCACTACACTCTACTCTATTCTTAATGAATTAAACAGTGACGAAGTTAAAATTATTAGTGTCGAAGACCCAGTAGAGTACCAATTAAATGGAATTAATCAAATTCAAGTTAAAAGTCAAATTGATTTTACCTTTGCTAAAGCCTTACGCTCAATACTAAGACAAGACCCAGATATTATTATGGTAGGAGAAATTAGAGATGAAGAGACAGCAAAAATCTCCATACAGTCAGCTTTAACTGGTCACTTAGTTCTCTCTACATTACATACAAACTCAGCATTAGGTGCTATTACTAGACTTATGGATATGGGTATTGAATATTTCTTATTAAAGTCATCTATTAATGGACTAATGGCTCAACGTTTGGTTCGAAGTCTTTGTAAAGAGTGTAAAATACCATACACACTAACACCCCAAGAGATAAAAGAGTTACATGTTAATGAACTTCTTCAACAATATCATTTTATAAATTATCATCCACATCAAGCAAAAGGATGTAAAAAATGCCATTTTAGTGGTTATTCAGGTAGACTCTCTGTTGCAGAGATTATTCCTTTTACTAAAGAAGTTCAAGAAATAATGCAAAACAATAAGAATTTTAATGATTTAGCTAGTTTAGGGTATAGAACTCTCTATGAAGATGCTCTTTTAAAATTTTTAAATGGTGATACTTCTCTAGAAGAAGTATTAAAATTACAATCATGACACAAAGTTTTGAATATCAAGCCATTGATATCCATGGTGAAAAAATTCTCTCTTATTTTATTGGAACACAACAAGAGTTTCAACTTTTCATCAAACAACAAAATCTTTTTCTTATCTCTGTTTCCATTAAAGAGAAACAAAAAAAACAAGGAAAGTTTCTTTCTAAAGATTTTATCTTTTTTATTGAAGAGCTCTCCTATCTCGTCTCTTCTGGTATGAATATAGACCAAGCACTAAAACTCATTGCAAAAAATAGTGAAAAACAGATAGAAACAGATTTTCTTCTTTCAACATTAAAGTATTTAAATGAAGGAAATCAACTCTCTTCATCCATTGAAACTTCAGCCCAAATACATCATATAGCTATTGATAACTTAACACTACTACTTATTAAAACCAATGAAAGTGTTGGAAAAGTAGAAGTAGGTCTACAAAAAGCAAAAGAACATTTGGAATTTAATGAAAATATTAAAAAAAGTATCAAACAAGCTATGGGATATCCTATTTTTCTTATTACAATGAGTATTACAATGGTTTTTTTTGTTTTTCTTTTTATTGTTCCTAAGTTCGCAACAATTTTTAGTCCTGAAGAGTTTCAGCAACTCCCTTTTCTCTCTAAAACCGTCTTAGAGATTGGTCTTTACGTTAATCATCATATTCAATATATTGCAACGATTATAGGAGGTCTTATTGTTCTTTTTATCTTTTTTAAGAAAAATATTATGCATTATCTTCAACTGACTATTTTACAATTACCTTTTTTAAAGAATCTACAAATTAACCTCCAACTCTCCTATTTCTTCTCCTCATTACACCTTATGCTAGAAGGAGGCGTAGACCTTAAAAGTGCACTACATAAAAGTAGTGATATTGTTACCTACCCAATTTTAAAAAAACTTATTGCTAATGTTCTTGAAGGAATTAAAAGAGGAGTTAAAATGAGTGATATCTTCCAAACATCTCAACTCATTCCAAATAATGCTACCTCCCTTATTGCTGCAGGGGAAAGTGCATCTTCCCTTAATGAAGTTTTCTCTTCTCTCTCTACACGATTCATTGAAAAATTTCAAGATGATGTGAAAAAATATATTGCTATTTTAGAACCTGCTGTTATTGTTTTTATGGGTGGTATTATTGCAATCATTGTTGTTGCTATTATGTTAGCTGTTATGAGTATCACTGATATTGCATAAATGAGCCTATATGTCCAAAGCATTTACCCTTATTGAACTCTTAGTTGTATTGATTCTTATTGCTTTAATTAGTGCTATGATTGCCCCTCGTGGTTCAAAACTCTTAACAGCTATCTCTACAAAAATTGAACAACACCAAAAGGTAATAGAGAAGAACAAACAACAATATCAAGCATTTATTGAAGAGATAGAGATAATAAATGACGAGAATCAAACTTTCAATACATTAGGAATTACGCATGTCCAATAGAAAAGCTTTTTTAACCATTGAAGTACTTATCTCTATTGTTATTATTTTTTTAGCTATTATTACACTTACCTCTTCTTTAAAAATAGTATCACTCTTTAGCCATAAAGCATCAACCTATGAAGTAAATTATATTACACTACACTCTATTTTAAATACTCTTCAAAATATACCTTTAGAACAATTCAACCTTTCTCATACAAAATATACACCAATACCTCTTTCTATAAAAAATATCAATGGATATAACGTCAATATTTTAGCAAAAAAAGTTCAAGAAGATTATTCTCAAGAATATAATGAATTTGGACAAACCATACAAGGTCAATTTAAAGTCTCTCTTTTTTCTGTACAGATTAAGATGCAAAAAGGTCAACAAAATATACAATATAATACATACTTTACAAAAGTTTCAAAATGAAATCTAAATCTGCCTTTACATTAGTCGAAGTTCTCATAACCATTCTTCTCTTAACCCTCCTTATGTCAACAGCAATGTTCTCTTTTCGTTTTTTTACAATTAACCTGAAAAGTATGAAAGTAACACTCCCTAAAAATGCCATACATTATACCTATTTAGAACACTCAATAAAAGGTATCTATTTTTATCCCTTTCAAAATAACTATTTCTTTAAAAAGAGTGCTACAAGTTTTACCTATATTACAACAACACCTCTATATTACTCTCATTTATCAATTGCTAAAGTTTTTTATCACAATCATACCCTTATATATCAAGAATCTCCTCTTTATACTCAATTACAAAATTTTCAAAACCCTAAAATCATCAAGAAACACTATCAAGTTATCTTAAAAAAGAATCTCTCCTCCTGTCAATTTTCTTTCAAATTGTATTCAAAAACAACAATACCAAAAGAGGTTCACATTCTCTTCAATGAAAATGAAAAGAATCAAGAGGAGTGGTTTTTTTCAATATTTTCGAATAATATAAACTATAAATCTTTTATTGAATACAAAGGGTTTTAATATGTATCTATCTATGAGAAAAGGGTTTTCACTTGCAATTACACTATGGTTAAGTACAGCCCTTATTGCAGGGGCAATCTACTTTATCTCTATTAATAAAGAAAATGTACGTATCTCTCATCAACTTTTAAATAAATTACAAAGTTCTATTGAAACACAAGAGACATTAGCACTCTTAAAATATGCAATTGCATCAGGAACCTTTGATAAAAATATCATTCAAAATCATACAATCTCTCTACTTCCTAAAAAACTCCCTATTGACTCAACACCTTTTCAATATAAACATACAACCATTCAACTACAAGATACAGGTGGTCTCATTAATACAATGTATGCTCAGTATTTAGTTCCAGAAACCCTCAAGCTTTTCTATCCAAATCGTTATATTATTGCTAAAAATAGTTTAGATGATTGGCTAGATACAAATAGTTTCTATCGTTTAAATGGTGCAGAAAAAAGTTACTATCAAGAACAAGGCAGACACTATACACCACGCAATCAAAACTATCTCTATCACTCTGATGAACTCTATAATATTAGAGGATTTCAAGATATCCCTTTTGAGAAAAGTTTAATTCATACGATACATAATGGCTATAACCCTTATACTATGTCTAGCCTCATTCTTCAAGCTACCTATCATCTCTCAAAAAAAGAAGCAGATATACTTATTCATTTACGTCAAGAAAACCTTGAAAGTTTTAGAAAAAAGCTAGTAAAATTCAAACAAAAACTTCATTTAGACTCTCTACCAGAATTAACATACAGTAAAATTATTCGCATAACATTAAGAACAACCTATCAAAAAGCAACAACCACAATCACTGCAATTATTGACTTTCAAACAGGTACTAATCTCTACCTCGATTAAGCATCTCCACAAAAGTATGTGTAATTGTATTGGCTTTATTTAAATTATCCAATACAATAGGTCGAATCAGCACAATAAGTTCTGTTTTATCTAAAGAGCGTTGAGAAGTACGAAATAACTCACCCACATAAGGAATATCACCTAAAAGAGGTACTTTAGAGAATGTTTTACTCTTATTACTACGAATTAATCCACCTAACATTAATGTTTGTCCTGACTTTAGTACCACACTTGTATCAATATTACGTGTTAAAACAATAGGAGATGAGATAGAAGAGGTACTATTCGCTTGAGCTTCACTGACTGTTTGAGCAATCTTTAACATTAAAGAATTATTTGAGTGAATAGTAGGTGTAACATTTAATAAGATTCCTGTTTTACGATACTCTACACTCTGTGAAAGAGTCTGTTCCCCTGTCCCTGTTATGGTTGATGAAGAAGAGTTTAAAATAGGAACATCTGTTCCAACATTTAAACTTGCTGATTGATTATCAACAACAACAATTTTAGGGGAACTTAAAATATTAATTAAATTTTTTTGTGCAAAATAATTCATTTGTAGTTGTAAAGAAGCTGTATTATTCACAATTGAACCACTTAATCCAGCACCACCTAAACCAAGTCCTCCAATAGTCGATAAAACACCAGTACCACTATGATTTCTCATATACCATTCAAATCCATTTTCTAAAGAATCTTTTAGTGTTAATTCAGCAATTGTCACTTCAATTAAAACTTGTTTAGGTAACACATCTAATTTCTTTAACATATCTAATAAAAGGCGATACTTCGTTGGTGTTGCATAGATAATCAACATATTTCTATTCGTATCATCAATGACTCTCACCTCATCCATATTTAATGTATCAAATGTATCAAAACTCTCAATAGGCTTCTCCTCTTTAGGAGTCTCTTCTCTTAAGCCCTTTTTGGGAGAAGCAAGACCATCTAATAGTTTCTTTAACTCTGTCGAAATTCTATTTTTAGGTTGATAAACAAAGAAAGTTCCCTCATTATTATTAACACTAATGACATCAAGCTTACGTTTCCAATACTCAATTGTTTTAATCCAACTATATTTATCTGATACAACAAAAAGACTATTTAAATTCTCAATTGGTTCTAATATTACACCTAAATCAGAAAGTTTTTTAGCAATTTTAATACCAGAAGAAGGCAGTACTTTCTCTAAAGTTTTATAAAATGTCTTTACATCAATATACTCTAATTTATACAACCTTGTAATCTTCTTCTTCATCACTGGTACATCTACGGTACGAATAAACCGTAAAACTTGACGTAAATTTTTCACTCTATCCCGAATGAGATAAACATTTTTCTCTTTAAAATCTTTTTGATAACTCTCTTTTGAAAGGAAATTTTTAAACATACCTTTTATTCTAGAAAGATAAACATAATGATAAGGAATAAAAATAGATACAACTTCATCATCTTTAAGGTTTTTAGGAAGAGACTTCCCATATAAGATGTGACTACCTAAACCTTGAACATCACTATATTTATTTTTACCTTTTTTAATATAAAATGTGTGATTACTATATTCAACATAAAAACCATTAGATTCATAAAGCTTTTCAACAATATCAATAAATACCTCTCTTGAAACCTCATCTACAATATTTAAGGTCACATGCTTTTGACTATGCTCAACAGTAGCATCCATCACAAAATTCACACCCAATATCTGTCCATAAACCAACTTTGTAAATTTTGGAATAGTAATATTATCAACACTCAATTTAATACTCTTACTATTATCATCAAGCTTCTTACTACTAACATCTCCTTTAAAAATTTCTATATTCGCATTTAAAATAGGTGGTGTATCCGTTGATGAAGAGAACTTTTTTCTCTCTAAATGTTTTTTAGGTAAAGAGACCATGACTTCAGACTCATCATCTTCAAAGCCCTCACTTAAAAAGATATTATTCTCAGTAACATTTCCAATTCGTGCTTGTGTTGTTGCACATCCTGTTAAAATAAATAGTACAATGACACCTAAAAAAACTTTATTATAAAGCTTCACTTTTTTTTCCTTTATATAAATTCAAATCGACAAATCCATAGTCTAATAAATATGTCTGTTTACCATCTTCTAAAACCACATACTCTCCCAATGAAACAATTTTTAAATCTTCTAAAATAGTCTCTCCTATACCATATTCAATAAAATGATGTTTTACTACTGAATAAAAAATAATCTTATTATTATAGCGACCAATTAACTCTAAACACTGATTCTTAAAACAAATACGCTTATGTTCCTTATCTACGCGATACTGCATAGATGCTAGCGTATTATCCTCTGCTTCTAAATCTTTTAACCCCCAAATATTCCTTGAGATACTTAAGTATACATTTTCTTCATAGTGTGGTTTCTCTAAGGGTTTCAATACCCTTAGCCTATCCACATTTTCTAAAGGCAATGGTTTCACTGAATATTGACTTATATCAACCCATATATAACAGAAAATGAACACACCAACAATACCAAACTCTTTATAGGAAAAATAACTCATAATTCTAACCTATATGCACTAATATTCATCACTATTTTGAGTGCTTTCTCTTTTAAAGCACCACCTAAAGTATGCATTTTTAATGTTTCTATATAAAAATATTTTGGGTGTGCTTCTAAATGTTTTACCCATTTAACTAAATGCTTTGGGGATGTTATAAGTGTGACTTCCATACGTAAAGGGGTTAAAATGTTTTGCTTCTCTCCCTCTTCAATCCATTTTATATGAACATCTTTAATAGATACATCTAAAAAACTTTTTTTCAAATCTTTTTGCATCGCTATCATAGAAGTAGTATACTTTGCTACTCCACGATAAAAAAGTAATTCCATCCCCTTCAATATCTTTTGATTTTGAGATACAATTGCTTTAATCTCCTCTTGATGCTTAGCACGCTGGTTAATCTCCATAAGTTTTAATGTTAAATATTGATTTTTACGATACATTTTCTCATTATCTTGACTCTGAGGTAGAATATACTTCATCCATATTGAAATACCTATCACAAAAAAGAGTGCTACTTTCAATTTAGGGCTCATGAATATCCCCTTCTATCTGAAATATCTTTCCTTGTGTATGTACCACTTTTACTTTAGAAAAAGAAGGAATACCAGAAAGAGCTTCTAAGACTCCTATGGCATTTTCTCCCTCAATAGAAATCATAAAATGGGTTGCATCAATTTTAATACTTTTTAATTGACTTCCTTTTTTTAACGGAGAAACAATCAAAGCATAGTAACTCAAAGCATCTTTACGTTTTAATAAAGAGTCAATCTTTTGATAAAGAGATTGAAAACTCTCATTCTTTTCAATCATACTATTTAATATTTTTCGACTCTCTATCTCCTTCTTATACAACTCACGACTCTGCGTATATTGCATTTCTATACGATACTCCATACCAAAAACATATAGTGCAATCCCTATACTTAGTATAAGAAAAAGTTGAGAGAAACGCTCTAGCCACAATGACTTAGATTTAAAATGTGATATTTTTAATTTCAATAACCATAAAAAATCTTCTATACCCAAAGAAGAGAGTGCCTTTTCATAAAAAGTATGATACATTTTAGTATCATATGAAATAAGTGTTGCACTATTAGCATAAGAGAGCATTTTTAAAGATTGTTGAGAAAAATGTGAAGAGAAAATCTCTTTAGAAACTTTTCCATTTTCAATAAGAAGAATCCACTCTCCCTCCTCTTTATGAAACAAATAAAAACCATCCTCTAAGATTTTTGAAAAAAGATATCCCTCAGGAAGAAGTAAGCGAACACTAGAAGGTAAAATCCATAATGATAATAGTGATTCTGATTGAGAGAAAAAGAGTGATTCATTTGAAGAAAAATACTCTGCATAATTTAAACGAATCATTTTTTCATTTAATCTTCCTAGTCTCCGTGAAAGTCTCTCTTGATGAAAGAGATAAGCAGAAGAAGAGACAATCTCCAATAGCTTCATACGAATAAAAAAACGATACATCTTTTTTCCACCTTCTGCCCCTATTTGTGTTGTTTGCAACAACACAAAAAACATACTTAATTATAACAAATTTTATGTAAAAAATACCTAAAAATTTATGTTTAAGATTTTTTTAATGAGAAGCATCCTATAATGTTATTTAGAAATATCATAAGTCGTTTATGGATTTCGCGCGAAATTTAAAAAAGGAGAAAAGAATGAAAAAAAGAATTCTTTTATCGACTCTCGTTGCTGGTTTATTAACCAGTTCACTATATGCAGGAACACTTTCACTTGAAGCTATTGATGGTGATGGTGCAGGATATAGCACAACTGATGATGCATCTGCTGTAACATTTGACCCAAGATTAGCAGCTAATGCTCGTTATGATATTAACCAAGCTGCTGATTCAAAAAAAATCATCTCTTATGTACCTAGTGTTGAGATTAGTGATAGTTATGAAATTACTTTTACTGCAACAAATGGAGCATTTAAAGGTTCAACTGACTGGAAACTTGTTTCTACAGGTCACTTAACTGATGGTAGTGCTGCATCTGCTAATGCGGATGATGATATTATTGCAACGGTAACAGATTATGAAGAAGATGCAAATGGTAACTACACACGAATGGTACTTACTGTAAGTGATGGTCTTCAAATTGATGCTGATGAAGTTGTTACTCTAGTTCTTGGTGCTGATGATAGTGCAGATGATGATTCAAATGGTGCATACTCAATTGTAATTGACCAAGGAGCAACTGCAGATGTTACTGTTGCTGTACCAAAAGTACAATCAGACACAGGAGTAGAAAAAGATGCCCCTAAAGCTGCAGCATATACTGTTGTCTCTAAAGGTAATACACTTACAGCTGTTTTCGATGACGATGATAATGTAATTGATGTTGAGAGTGATAGACTTAAAATCATTGTAAATGGTAACGGTGCAGATAAATTTGCAACTGGTACATTAACACTTGATGCTGGTGATGCAGATAAGCACTATGACCTTACAAGTAATCCTACAGACTCTAAATATACTATTACTATGAATGGTGACATGACTGGTATTACAAAAATCACACTTGATTCTGGTGCAGAATTTACAATTGATGGTGATACAGCAACACTTTCATCTGATATTGATACAGATGATTTAACAGCAGGAGTTACATTAACAGTTGAAGTTGATGAAAAAACAACACTTAAAACACGTGAATTTGATATTGATGTTGTAATTGATGATGTAAATGGTGATGATAACAACCCTAATATCGATACAGATAAACAAGACTTAGATGACTTAACCAATGCTATGGTATGGGATATCAATGGTTACCAAGCAAAAGTAAGAAACTTTGCAAATAACCCAGGTGTTAAAACTTCTGTTGTAACACTTTTCAATGAAAATGCACTTGATGCAGAACTTACTGCTGATATTGTTATGACTGATGGTTCAATCGTTCCTACTATTACACTTCCAAATGTTCCTGCTGGACAAAGAAGTGTTGTTACAGGTGCAATGCTTGACGATGCAACAGATGGTGCTTTAGGTAAAAATGACTATACTGTTGAGTTTACAATGACTATTCCAAGTAGAGATGGAGATGCAGTAGCACTTCAAGAAACAACAAAAGGTTCTAGAGTCCTTCCAGTTGTTGATAATAGTAGTGCAAATAACGCTAACTAATTTTTCTACAACTAGAGAAAATATCTCTTAAGGTTTCCAAGCTTTTGCTTGGAAATCCTTCTCTTCTTCAAAAATATTTATCTTTATTTAATCTTATTTAAACTATAATAAATTAAATAATCACTTTATAAAGTAAAAAATATTGAAAATAGCGCTCATTTCAGATGAACTTACAAGAGATGCTCTCTCTTTTGAAAAAGCCATCATCTATCATATCACCCCCTCTAACTATAAAACCTATTTAAAAAAAGATGAAAATATTGATTTCCTCTTTGTAGAGTCTGCTTGGCATGGATATGAAAATAGTTGGAAATTTAAAATTGCCTCTTACCCCAACCGTCCATGGAGAAGCAATAGAGCACTTAAAAGAGTGGTTACGTATGCAAAGTCGCTTCATATTCCTACGGTTTTTTGGAATAAAGAAGATGGTGTACATTTTCAACGCTTTATCAAAAGTGCAAAACTCTTTGACCATATTTTTACAGTAGATAGTAACTGTATAAAACGCTATAAAAATAGTGTACCCAAAGAGACAACTGTCAATACTCTCATGTTTGCTGTACAACCAAAGTTCCATTACTTTGATGGCTTTCACATTAAACACCATCGTGCCAACTTTGTCGGAAGTTACTCCTTGCACATTCACCACCAAAGACGTATGTGGCAAGATATGATGTTCCACGCAACCATAGAATCTGGACTAGGGTTAACTGTTTTTGATAGAAACTCAAATAGAAAATCTTCTATCTATCGGTATCCTAAAATAGAAAATCTCACCGTTCACTCTGCTGTACCCTATGCAAAAACAGCCCAAATTTATAAAGAGTATCTTGTCAATTTAAATGTAAATACCATTGAAGATTCACCCACTATGTTTTCTCGTCGTCTTATAGAGATTATTGCTTGTGGAGGTCTAGCCATTACCAATCCATCCCCAGCCGTTCAAGCACTCTTTGCACCCTATTGCTATATAGTTCATAACAAAGAAGAGATAGAAGCATTATGCCAACGACTCTATCGAGATGGATTAACACTATCTGATAAAGAGAAACTACAAAAAGGTGCAACCTATATTGCACAATATCATACTTGGAAACACCGATTAGATGAAATCATCCAAGTCATTCAAAAAACAAAAAATTAGCTTTTTTACTTTTAGTTGTTAGAAATATTCGTAAAAACGTTACTTTAACATATGACTCTTATATACACTAAAGTGGGGACAAGTAAAGAAAAATATCTATTACACTATTTAGTTATAATAAATAAAAAGGAGATTCTTGTATGAAATTTGCCGACCCAAAAAATGATTTAGCCTTCAAAAAACTCTTTGGAGATGAAGAGCATAGTGAGATTTTAATCTCATTTTTAAATGCTGTACTAGACTTTAA
>Ga0256828_1000762_pt1 | contig 20884 bp, 29 predicted proteins | sample CV88metaG_FD_185993 | JGI IMG/M metagenome (GOLD analysis project Ga0256828, IMG submission 185993) | Hydrothermal vent microbial communities from East Pacific Rise, Pacific Ocean - CV88 | ecosystem: Environmental > Aquatic > Marine > Hydrothermal vents | place: Pacific Ocean: East Pacific Rise...
TCACTATTTATTTGGTTTTTATGGCTCAAGGAAAATAGGTAAGTATTAGAACTTACCATCATTCCTAAATTCCGCTATTTCTGTTTCAACCATTTCATCAATCATAATAGTAAAAAGTTCACTAATCATATTAGGGTTTATATTAAGTTCTATAGCTCTTTTTCGTACTCTTTGCATAATATCATCAATTCTTCCTTCAGCTTTAACTTCATCTACACTATCTTTAAATGCAGCTGCTTGTCTTATTAAATGGCTTCTTTCTGAAATCAAGTCTACTAACTTTGTATCTAAAATATCTATTTGTTCTCTTACTTCTTCTAAAGAATTACATTTTTGCATACTAACCCCTTTATTGTATTATTTAACACTATTGTAACACTATAGATATATAATCTTACTTACGATTCTCCTTAATATATCAGAAGCTAGATTCACTGATGATATATCTGTAAATTTCAAAGCAAAGTAAAATTGAGAGATCTCCTCTCTCAATCTTTTTCATTAGATTTTATAATTTTTTTAAGTTTTTTTGGTAAGTGAGCAAATGGAATGTTAAATGTATCTATCAAAATACTATTCTCGTATCTTTGTACATCAATAGTCATAGAAGAGGGTTTAAATTCTAAGAGTTTATAGAGGACTCCCTTCTCTTCAAAAGAGAGTTGAAGTTTTTTTAAATTTATTGGTTGTTTCTTTTTTGCCATAATTACTCTTTAAGGTATATACCTGTTTCTTTGACTTCTATGCTTTCATCGCTTTTTAGTTGGGTAAGAGCTGCCTTAAACTCTTTTTTACTCATAGAGAAAACTTCTCTAATAAGTTGAGGATCACTTTTTGAGTTGTATGGCATGATTCCTTTGTTCATTTTAAGTAAATTGAGTACTTTTTCTGCATTACTTCCATCTTTTTTTGAACCAGCTTTTCTAAGGTTTAAATCAATATTACCATCTTTTCTTATAGTTTTGATATAGGCTGTTTTTTTATCCCCTATTGTGATATTTTCAAAAATATCATTATGGTAAATTAAACCTTCATATTTACCTTCTACAATACATTTATATCCTAAAGGTGTTTTAGTAAGTATAACAATATTAACACTTTGATGTGGACTTAAATCTTTTACTTTCTTTTGGAAAAAATCACCGAGTTTTTCAGTAGCAATAAGTCTATGTGTTCTTTCATCATAAACAACTTTAATAAAACGTTCCTCACCTATAACAGCTGTAGTCTTTTGAAGTTTTTTAGGTAAAAGTAAATCTTTTGGTAGCCCCCAATCTAAAAAAGCACCAAAAGGAGCTATATCTACTATTTTTAAGAGAGCAAATTCATTGAGCTTTACTTTTGGTGTATCTGTAGTAGCGACAAGTCTATCTTCTGAATCTGTATATAGAAATACATCCACTAAATCACCCTCTTTCATCGATGGTGTAAGATATTGGCCAGGAAGAAGAACATCTTTACCATTTTGAGCCATTAAGTAAGCACCAGGAGTTGTAAGTCTATCTATTTGTAGTGTATTTATAACACCGAGTTCTAAAAATTCATTTTGTGTTTTCATGGTTATTCCGTTTCTTTATTAATTTGATGACATTATATCTGAATATGTGCTTCTTTTGAAATTCTTTAGTTGTTATATAAGTGGAAGTAGGGCCATAAGTAAGACAGGTGGTGTTACAATAAGCCCAAACTTTGTATAACTCCAGAAGGGAATAGAAATGCCTTTTTTTTCCAAAGAATGAAGCCATAGTAGTGTTGCTAGGGAACCAAAAGGAGTCATTTTTGGTCCAAGGTTACATCCTATAATATTAGCATAAATCATAGCCTTATCTCCTATATTATGTAGTGCTATATCCATAATCATAATAGTAGGTAGATTATTCATTAGTGCCGAAAGAAAAGCAGATAAAAAACCAGTTCCAATAACAGCAATTGTTTGAGATTGATGACTTAGGTACTGAAGTATTAGTGTAAGTTCATTTGTAAGTCCAACATTTTTAAGTCCATACACTATAATGTAGAGACCAAGAGAGAACCAAATAATTTGCCAAGGTGTTTCTTTTATAATCTCATCAGCTTTTACACTTTTTGTTATGCTTGCTATTGTTAAAAAGAGGAGGGAACCACTTAGTGCAAAGAGTGAGAGTGGAAGTTGTAATATTTCTGAGATAAAATAACTACAAAACAAAATAAAAAGGAAAAACCAAGAAAAATAAAACAGTTTTTTATTTTTTAGTACACTTGAGGATCTTGGAAGTAGATGTATAGGTACTTTTCTTGGAATGTCATTTTTGAAAAATAAAAAGAGGACAATCATACTAACAAGTACACTTACAAAATAGGGGAGTATCATATGTGTCATATAAGTTTTAAAGCCTATATCATAATAGTTTGCTGTAATAATATTGGTTAGATTGGAAAAAATAAATGGTAAAGAAGCACTATCACTAATAAAACCACCAGCAAGGAGAAAAGCAAGAATAGATTTTGTATTTAACTTTAAAATTTTCATTTTAGCTAAAAGTATAGGAGTAAGGATAAGTGCTGCTCCATCATTTGCAAAAAGTGCAGAAACTATTGCTCCTAAAAGAATAGAATAGAAGAACATATATCTTCCATTGCCCTTTGAAAGTTTTGCCATTTCTAACGCAGACCATTCAAAAAATCCTATTTTATCAAGAACAATTGAAAGTATAATAATACCTATAAAAGTAAGTGTTGCATCCCAAATAATATCAAAAACAATAACAATATCATGGATACTAACGATACCTAAAGCTAGAGAAGCACATGCCCCCATAATGGCAGTTGTACCTATTTGAAGTCCCTTAGGTTGCCAGATGATAAGAAGAAGTGTAATCCCAAATAAAGCCGATGCTAGTAGCATTAAAGGCCAAGTTCTATTCTTACTATGGGTGTTAATTCCATTTTTATAAGTTTAAGTGTTTTTTGAAAAGCTGTGAAATTTTTTCCATCAGGATCTTCATAGCCTACATGAATAACTTTTGTTTCTTTTGGAAATATAGGACATGACTCTTTGGCATTATCACAAACCGTTACAACTAAATCAAAATCTTCTTCTATTACTTTGTCAAGTTTTTTAGAATGATATTTTTCAGACCATATACCTTCATCTTCTAAAACTTTTTTTGCATTTGGATTGACTTTACCACTGGCTTTAACACCTGAGCTCATAGCATCTACACCATCTAAATAGGCATTTAAAACAGCTTCAGCGATAATAGAACGACAACTATTTCCTGTGCATAGAATTAAAACTTTTTTATTCATGGATATCCTTTTATTTTTGTTTATAGAGGAGAGTATTATGATAACGACCTCCCCAGATGATAAAGAGCAAAAGCCAACTAGAGAGTGTTATATCAAATAAAAAGTTAAATCCAAATCCAAAAGCTATATCAAGACTAAAAAATATTCTTAGAAGTACAATTACTTGTATGAAGTAAAAGATTTTTGTTGCTAGTTTATCACCGTTGGGTGCTTGATTTGAGTGTCCCAAAATAACACGTGTACCAAATCCCACAAGTACTGTTGTAAGAAATCCTAATGCTAGAAGATGTATACCTAAAAAATAAAAAGAGGTATTTAAAATAAGTTCTAAAATTTGACTTATGCCTGTGAAAAAAAAGCCTATAGGTAACCAAAAAAGTGCTACATGTAAGACCCATAAAATAGGAGGTGATTGAAAAGGATGTAGTTGCCAACGCTTAAATTCATAAAATAGAAAAGCACCTAAAATAAGATTGAGAAGAATGCTTAGTTGAAGTATATTGAAAATACTAGTTAGTGTAATAAATAAAAAAACTGTGAAAACAATATTCACAAAATATTTTGTTTTTGGAACAAAAGAATGAGAGAAAAAAGGAATCATTCTTTGTGCAACACTAAATCCAAGGAAAATTGCATACATATAAAATGAGACAAGAATTGCAAAGTTTTCAAGAGGCGTGTAGAATAAGGAAAAAATAAAAAGAAAATGACCTAGAATTCCAAAACTGTTAGCTATTAGAATCCAAAAAGAATCGCTTTTATCAAAAGCAGCTCCTTGTTTATAAATATCTAAAAGAAGAAGAAAGCTTAGCGTTTGTGATAGAAAAAGAATGAAAAGCGCAATAACTACAAGAGGGAATGAAAAAAGTGTACCTCCAATAAAAAGAAGTGTTCCTAAAATATTGATAAAAAATGGTGTGGTGTATTTTTCTTCTTCTATTGGTTTTGTTTGATTAAATCTTGGAAAAGTTGTAAACAAGAATCCAATAAATGCATTTTGAAAAAGAAGAAAAATTAGTGAATAGCTATGAAAAGTTACTGAATCTATAGTAAAAGTTATGAGACCTTTAAAGTTTAGAAGAAAAAGAAGCATCATAATGACGGCATTATAAATAGCTAAGAGAAAAAATGGTTGATGTGGTTGCGATAAAAAGTAACTCTTGGTTGTGAGTATTTTCATATATATTTCCTAGATAAGATAATTTTGGCCAATTTTTTTTGCATACGCACCTAGCATTGCATGTTCAAAATCATTGTTTGTTGCATATTCATAACCAAAAGTTTTTTTCCATAATGAGTGTGGTTCCATACAGAGATAGAAGAAAACCTCTTTGTGCCAAGGTTCAAAACTTTTGTAAGCATGTGAAAACATCTCTATTTTTGTTTCTTCTGGATATGATGTTTTTCCACTTGCATCTTCATGAGGAATTTGTGTTATTTTGGTATGAAATTCTCTTTGGCGTAGTTGTTTTATAACCGGTTTAATGAAAGTAAGTGTTCCAAAACTTACAAGGGCAACTTCTGATGCTTTAAACATCTGTAAAAGTTGTTTATAAACTATACTATACTCTTCTAAATAACCAATATATTCAACAATTGGATGAAAATGAAAACCAACCTTTACACCTTTATCTGCAAGTTTTCTTGCTGCATTTAGTCTTTTTTCTAAAGATGCAGTAAGATGTTCTTCATTTTTAATGATTGTTGGGGTATTAAGACTCCATGTGCATAAAATATTTTTTGGTACATCATTTTCTAATAGATATGAGATATTATCTGATTTTGTTTTAAACTCTAAAATGACATTTGGATATTTTCTTGCAAAATCAAAAAGTGCATCTAAAATACCTTCTTTGTTTCCAAACATTAGAGAATCACTTGCTTGACCAGTTCCAATATGATAAGTTTTATTTTGGTCTAATTTTAGATTTAAAAGTTTTTCTTTGAAGGAACTGTCAAATGTTATAGTATTTTGATTATAAAAACTTTGTATTGAACAGTAAGAACAATCAAAACCACAAGATTCCACAGCATCTAGCGTAAGAAGATTACAACAACGTGTTTTTTCACTAGCAACGGGGCATAATCCTAAGCCAAAACCATCTTTTGCTTCTGTTTTAAAAGTGAATTTTTGTTCTTTCGGAATATTTTTGAGAGTAAAGTTTTCATAAGAATTAGGTTTGTTTCTAAGAGCTTCATATACTGATTTTACTTTTTTAAAAGCTATTTTTTTTGTTGGATGATCTTGAAAAACATCTTGTATAGTAGATTCATCCCAAAGCTCTAAGTCTCGAGCTATATCAATAATTTGTTTTAATTCTTGATGAGAAAATTTATATTCAAAAGCTTTTTGCTGAATAAATTCTTGAGCTTCAGCAGAAAGCTTTGAAAAAAATGTATTTGTAATTGCGTTTTTAAATTTATCTTGATAAGCGTTCATAAAACGCATTTTAGCGAAAAACTTTTCTATTTGATAGGAATAATTTTCGCTTTTGGTTTTTTCTCAGGAACTTTTGGAATACTTATAGTTAAAATACCATCTTTAAAAGTTGTTGAGAGTTTGTTTTGATCAATATTTTCAGGAAGTTGAATCATCTTTTCAAATGAACCATAAAAAATCTCTTTTTTAAGATAATTTTCTTCTTTATTTTCAATTTTTTTCTCAGTTTTACCTTTTATTGTCAGAATATTATTTTCATCAATACTAAGTTTTATATTTTCCTTTGGAACACCAGCTAAATCAAAAGAAACAATATACTTGTCTTTAGCATCTTTGATATCAACTCGAGGATAATTGAAATTACTAAGTTTCGCATTGTCAAAATGGGAAGCTATAAGAGAATTAAAGTATTGATTCATTTTTGCAAACTCAGCATCATAAGGAGTTCCAGAGAGTTCAGCAGCACTGAGAGGGAGTGTTAATGCACCAAGTAGTGCTATCGATGTTACAATTTTTTTCATTGTGTATCTCCTTGAAGTATCGCTACTTGATAGCGATACTTTTTGTTTTTTTGGATTCTACTTTCTCTAAAGTAAGATACAATCTTCCATCTTCAAATTTTGCATGGATTTTATCTCTGTCTATGTTATCTGAAAGGACAAAACTTCTAGAAATAACGCCAAAGTTTGATTCACATAAGTAGTAATCATCTTCTTTGACTTCATTTTTATATCTTCTTAGAGCTGTTACTGTTAAGTAGTCATCCTCTACTTTCAATTCTATATCTTCTTTTTTAACACCTGGTAAATCAACCTCTATCGTAAAAGTGTCATTTTTATGTTTTGCTAGGTTCGCAAGTGGCAAATGAGATGCCACATTGTGAAAAGTATCTTTTACAACCTCTAAACCTTTTTCAACTTTATCTTCTACTTTATTTACAAGTTCTTGTGTTGTTTTTGTTACATCCATTATAAACTCCTTTTACTCAATTTCAATTTTTTTCGTTGTTTCTTTAAGTACTGTAAGTTTAGGAATAGTAATTTCAAGTACACCATCTTCTGTATGGGCTTTAACATTATCAACATCTACTTTTTCTGGAAGAGTAAAACTTCTTGAAAAAGTTCCATAACGACTTTCTACTCTGTAGTAGTCAGCCTCTTGAACCTCTTCTCTTACTTCTCTTTTACCTTTGATAGTTAAAATATTTTTATCAATGCTAATATCAACATCTTCTTTTTTTACACCAGGTAAATCAACTTCAATATAGTAAGCATCTTTATCTTCTCTTGTATTAACTGTAGGTGTAAAGTCAAAAACTTCTTTTGGCTCTTCTTGGTCAAGAGCTTGAAATGTATTGAAAAATTCGTTTAGTAAATCAAATCGTCTATCTTTTCTAATTGGGTTTGAATATTGTGTGACTAACATTGTGCACTCCTCAAATCAAAATTTTTTATTTGAGAAATGATAGTAAAAATTAAAAGAAAGAATTGCTACTCAAGTAGCATTTGAGAACTTTTTTCTAAAAGTTTGTCGAAGTTTTTAATTTTTATATTACGGCGACTTGTTTCGATGAGGTTATCTGCCTTAAGTTGTTTCAATGAACGTTCAATAACATGACGTACTGTACCTAGAAGTTTTGCAATTTCACTGTTTGAAAGATTATGTAAAAGTTGGTATTTAAAACGTTTATTTGGATTAAGATTATCAATGAGAAGATTAATGAGCCTGTCTTTTGTATCAAAAAGAGATAAATCAGTCGCAAGTTCTTCAGTATGACGCATCTGAGCAGCTATATAAGGAAGAAATTTTTTATTAAATGTTACATCATTTTCTAACCAATAGCGAACACGTTCTATAGGAAATTCTAACACTGTAGCTTTTTCTATCACTTCATAACTTACATCATGTTCCTTATTATCGAGAAGGGAAATAACATCAAACATATCACCTCTTTTATAAACAAATATAGTTTGTTCCTTTCCTGTTTCTAAGTTTAGCTGGTATGTTTTAATACGTCCATCAACAACAACATAAAAATGTTTTAATAAGTCATCAGGGAAAAAAGGGGAAGAACCTTTATCATATGTGATAGTTTTTGCATACTGATAAAATTCATCTTCAAATGATTGGTTTGTGTTGTTGAGAATTTCAAGTTGTTTAGCCATAGTGTTAAACTCTTTTTTTAAAAATTATAACTAAAATATGACAATATGTAATAGTTCATTTCAAGAAAGAAGAAGAATGTGTATAATAGTAAGAGTTTCAAATGGAGAGTTATATGTTTCTTGGTAAGTGTCCTTATTGTGATAATGGAATGATAGAAGTAAGAGATAAAGAAGTAAGAGGAAAAAAAGTAAAGTTGTATGCATGCTCGAATGCTCACTGGACAAGTGAAGATGGGGAGATGTATGAACTTACATCAGAAGCTACATGTAACTTTCGGATTTGGCAAAATTCTTTGGCAAGATATGGGAAATGGCTTTCATATCAAGAGGTAAGAACTCTTTTAAAAGAGGAGGAAATAGAATTGAGTTTTGTGAGTAAAAAATATGGAAAAAAGATAGAATATACTAAAACAGTTATTCTAGATAAAGAGTATGGCGTTAGCGTACTTTGGGATACTTAATAAAAATTTTACATTTATTTGGATATAATTCTCATCCGCTTTGCTGTTTTAACCAAAATAAGAGTGTTTTTATCTTTATATATCATGTATAGATAAAAGTATTGGCAAGCGAATATTTCAAATAAAGATTCTTTGCCTAAAAACAGTAAAGACAACAAGACAAGGACTTACGATGAAAGTAAGAGCTTCAGTAAAGAAGATGTGTGATGACTGTAAAGTTATCAAAAGAAGAGGTATTGTAAGAGTAATTTGCAAGAACCCTAAACATAAACAGAGACAAGGATAACCATGGCTCGTATTTCTGGTGTAGATTTACCTAAGAAAAAACGTATAGAGTATGGCTTAACATACATTTATGGAATTGGTCTTCATACTGCACGTCAAATTCTTGACGCTACAGGTATTGACTATAACAAAAGAGTTTATGAACTCAATGAAGCTGATGTAGCTGCAATTACTGCTGAAATCCGTGCTAACCATATGGTTGAAGGTGATTTACGTAAGAAAGTTGCAATGGACATCAAAGCACTTATGGATTTAGGAAACTATCGTGGTCTTCGTCACCGTCGTGGTCTTCCAGTTCGTGGACAAAAAACTAAGACAAATGCGCGTACTCGTAAAGGTAAGCGTAAAACTGTCGGCGCAGCGTAAGGAATTATAGTATGGCAAAAAGAAAAGCTGTTAGAAAAAAAGTAGTAAAGAAAAATATATCTCGTGGTATTATCCATATCGCAGCATCATTCAACAACACATTAGTAACTATTACTGATGAAATGGGAAATATGATTGCTTGGAGTTCTGCTGGTTCTTTAGGATTCAAAGGTTCTAAAAAATCAACTCCATTCGCTGCTCAAGCTGCTGTTGAAGCTGCTGTTGAGAAAGCTCAAGTACATGGTATCAAAGAACTTGGTATTAAAGTACAAGGTCCTGGTTCTGGTCGTGAAACTGCAGTTAAATCTGTTGGTGCTATCGAAGGAATCCGTGTTACATTTATGAAAGATGTTACACCATTACCACACAACGGTTGTCGCGCACCTAAGCGCCGTAGAGTTTAAGGAGATTACTGATGGCAAGATATAGAGGTCCAGTAGAAAAAATCGAAAGAAGATTTGGAGTAAGCCTTAACTTAAAAGGTGAGCGTCGTTTAGCAGGAAAATCTGCATTAGAGAAAAGACCATATGGTCCAGGACAACACGGTCAACGTCGTAAAAAAGTTTCTGAGTATGGTTTACAACTTAATGAGAAACAAAAAGCAAAATTCATGTATGGTATTTCTGAAAAGCAATTCCGTGCATTATTCGTTGAAGCAAAACGTCGTGATGGGAATACAGGTACAAACCTTATTTCATTAATCGAACAAAGACTTGACAATGTTGTTTACAGAATGGGATTCGCATCTACTCGTAGATTTGCTCGTCAACTTGTAACACATGGTCACATCTTAGTTGATGGTAAAAAACTTGATATTCCTTCTTACCGTGTTAAACCGGGTCAAAAAATAGAAGTTCGTGAAGCAAGTAAAAACAATGTTCAAATTGTTCGTTCTTTAGAACTTACAAACCAAACTGGTGTTGCTCCATGGGTTGATATTGATGCAGATAAAAAATTCGGTATCTTTACTCGTTTACCAGAGCGTGAAGAAGTTGTTATTCCAGTTGAAGAGCGTTTAATCGTTGAGCTTTACTCGAAATAATAATTTAATAAAAAGGGCGTAAAAGATATGAAAAAAATTAAAACTACTCCACTCGCTCCTCAAGAGTTTGAGGTAGAACAAATTAGTGAGAATGAAGCTAATATTATGGCTTACCCGTTTGAGACGGGTTATGCTATCTCTTTAGCACATCCACTTCGCCGTTTTCTATTAAGTAGCTCAGTTGGTTATGCACCTATTGGTATAAAAATTGAGGGTGCTAAACATGAATTTGATTCAGTTCGTGGTATGCTCGAAGATATTTCAGATTTTATTTTAAATCTTAAAGAGATTCGTTTTAAACTTAATAATGATGCAACTGAAGCAGAAATTAATTATAGTTTTAACGGTCCTTGTACTATTACAGGTAAAGATTTAACAAATGATGAGGTTGAAATTGTAACTCCTGATGCACCTTTAGCAACTTTAAATGAAGATTCTGTATTGAATTTTACAATTAAAATAGCGCAAGGTATAGGGTATGTTCCAAGTGAAGATACTACAGAAGAGTTAGATGATGACTATATTGCATTAGATGCATACTTCACGCCTGTAAGAAGTGCAACTTATAAGATTGAGAATGTACTTGTTGAGGATAATCCATCTTTTGAAAGAGTTGTAATGAACATCAAAACTGATGGTCAAATCTCTCCAATTGATGCTTTTAGAAACTCATTAGAAGTGATGTATGCACAACTTGCTGTGTTTAATTCAGAGATTAGCATAAAAGCTCCAACTACTATTGAGAGAGTTGAGGAGTCACCAGATCTTAAAAAACTAACTACAAATATAGATAGTTTAGGATTGAGTGCTCGTAGTTTTAACTGCCTTGATCGCTCAAATATCAAACTTATAGGTGAAATTGTACTTATGAGTACAAATGATCTTAAAAATGTTAAAAATCTTGGAAAAAAATCTTACGATGAAATCGTAGAAAAAGTTCAAGAGTTTGGTTTTACAGTTGGTGCTGATTTAGCTGATGATGTAGTTACTGCACTCAAAAAGAAAATTGAAGACGCTCAAAGCGTTTAAGAAAAAGAGGAAAAGATATGAGACACCGTCATGGATATCGTAAGCTAGGTCGTACAAGTGCTCACCGTAAGGCACTTTTAGCGAATCTTAGTATTTCGTTAATAGAACATGGTAAGATTGAAACAACTGCTATTAAAGCAAAAGAGCTTCGTTCTTACATTGAAAAATTAATCACAGTTGCTGGTAAAGGTGATTCTAATGCTCATAGAGCAGTATTTGCATCTTTACAAAATAAAGAAGCAACTAAAAAACTAGTAAATGAAATAGCACCTAAGTATGTTGATCGTGCTGGTGGTTATACAAGAATTACTAGAACTCGTATTCGCCGTGGTGACGCTACTACTATGGCATTTATTGAATTAGTATAATTCAACCTTAGTAAAGACAGGTTTTACCTGTTTTTACATCTCTACAATTTCCACATTCTAAAATACTTACAATTACAAGGACATTTATTATGAGTAGTTTCGCATTTGGAACTTATAGAGTGAGTGATTTAAATCCTATCCATATTGAAGCTCTTAAAGAGGCTATTGATGGTGGTATTAGACTTATTGATACATCAACAAACTATATGGATGGTGGAGCAGAAAGAGCTGTAGGTCAAGTTCTAGAATCTTTTGACTATGGTATTAGAGAAGATGTGAAAATAGTTAGTAAGTATGGATATATTCAAGGTTCTTTACTTGCAAAACATAAGGAAACACCTTTTGAGGATGTTGTTGAATTTTCACCTACATGCTATCATTCTATTGCAAAATCTTTTCTTCAAAATCAATTAACACTCTCATTGGAACGCTTACATGTAAGTACAATTGATTGTTATCTTATTCACAATCCTGAGTACTATATTTATGATGCTTTAAAAAAAGAGATAGATAGAGATACTATGCTTGATACCATGTATGCTAGAATTTATGAAGCATTTATTGGTTTGGAAGAGGAAGTAAACAATGGAAGAATTAATTCATACGGTATAAGTTCAAATTCTTTTAGTAAGCCGCACAATGATCCAGAGTTTTTACCTTATGAAGATTTAGTAACATTAGCTGAAGATGCAGCTAAAGAGGTTGGTAATAAGCAACATAGCTTTACGACAATTGAACTTCCTATAAATATGCTTGAAACACAAGGTCTTAAATGTGCTCAATGGGCTAAAGAACAAGGTTTACGAGTATTGTCAAACAGACCATTAAATGCTCAAAAGGGTGAACTTATGTATCGTTTAGCTGAGTATGATGAGCCAAAAGAGTATTACTATGCATTAAATGAACTTTTAGAAATATGTGATAATGATTCATTGAAAAACCTTTATAATCTCATACAGCAGATGGATACAAATAAACATAAGTTTGGGTGGATAGGGGACTATGATAGCTTCTTGTACTCACAAATTATTCCACATATTAAAAAAACTATAGAAGATATAAATGAAGAGGTCGTGGAAACTTTACTTCAGTATATAGATACATTTCTAGTAGCATATCGAGAAATGGTTGCTTATGAATGTTCAAAGTTAACAAAGACAGCTTTAAAAGAAGAATTTTCTACATGCTCTGAGAAAATGCAGATATGTGCTTTGGAATTCTTGCTTGAAAAAGATGAGATAGATTATATTTTAGTAGGGATGCGAAAACCATCATATGTGCAGGAGATTTTAGCTTTAAAACGATAGATAAAATTTTATTTTATTACTTGTTAAGCGATTTTGTCCTATTTTATGATAATTAAATATAAGGTGAGAAGATGATACCATTTACAGATGAAGAATTGATGGAACCGGTAAAAAATGTTATAGATAAAGTAAGACCTTCACTAGCACTTGATGGTGGAGATATAGATTTTATAACAGTTAAAAATGGAAATGTGTATGTACAACTAAAAGGTGCATGTATAGGATGTGCAAGTAGTGGCTCTACATTAAAATATGGTGTAGAAAGACAATTAAGAATGGATATACACCCAGAGTTATGTGTTGTAAATGTTCCATTTGGCATGGAAAATGATATAGATAATTTATAAAATATATAAAAAAGAAGAAGATGAGTACAATAAGCAAACATAAAATATTATCACAAGCAAAAGAACATTTTTCTAAAGAGGACTATAAAACTGCACTTGCAAAATTTGCCGAGGTATTACAAAACTTTCCAAATTCAAAAGAAGCTTATAATGGTGTAATACTTTCTGAAATGGCTTTAAGTGGAGAAGGTGGTGCTGAGGCTCTTTTTGATTACTATGAAATTCTTCAAGAGGAAGACAAAGAAGAAGCTGATGAAATAATGAGTGAAATTTTGCAAAACATGGATGGAAGTTTAGAAAAACTTTCTCAAGTATTTGCAGAACCTCTTCGTGATAGATTAGAATTTGAAGATGGTATTTTGTATAGTGACTTTAAGAAACTTCTTCAAGAAGGAAATGATTTTAAAGAGACTTTTGAAAATATTATGTTTTCAACACGTGTTATTATTACAGATAAAGAAGATTTTATAGATTTTTTAGATAGATTAATAGAACATGGTTTTAATGAGATGGCACTTAACTATTTAGAAAATGCATTGAGTGCTTACCCTGCTGATAAAAAACTTAGAAAATTACTAAAAAAACTTGCAAAAGGTCTTCGTATTGAAAATTGAACTTCCAAACCAACCTTATAAATATGTTACAGAAAATTCTCAAGAGTGTGATGAACAAACAGCTTTTGTCCTAACTTCTCAAAATGAAAAATATTTAGAAAATGCTAAAGAGAACAGAACTCATTCAATTATAAATATTACAGACATTGCACCTCTCTTTGGAATTGATAAAATTAAGATTATTGGTATTACAGGAACAAATGGAAAAACGACAACAGCGAGTGCAATTTATTCTTTTTTACTAGATTTAGGGTATAAAGCAGCGATGCAGGGTACACGTGGCCTTTTTATGAATGATACAATCGTAGAAGGTAAAAGTCTTACAACACCATCTGTTTTAAATACATATAGACATATATATCAAGCTGTTGAAGCAGGTTGTGAATATTTTATTATGGAAGTGAGTTCCCATGCTATTGTGCAGAAAAGAACTGAAGGTTTGTCATTTGAACTAAAAATTTTAACAAATATTACACAAGATCATTTAGACTATCATAAAACCCTTGAAGAATATATACATGTAAAGAATTCTTTTTTTCAAGATAGTGGGAAAAAGCTTATAAATAAAGATGAAACAAAAGCAAAATTTAATTTCAAAAATACGTATACATATGGAATTGAAAATCCTGCAACTTATAGACTTATTGCTTACTCTTTAAATAATGGTAGTAGTGGTATCATCCAGCATTTTCAAGAGGTTGTTCCTTTTACTGCATCATTACATGGTTTTTTTAACCTTTATAATCTTATGGCTGCTATTTCAGCTACACACCTTATTACAGATAAAACACTTGAAGAAGTATGTGATGTTGTTGATAATTTTGCAGGGGTTAGTGGACGAATGGAACAGGTATGTGCTGCACCTAATGTAATTGTTGATTTTGCACATACGCCAGATGGAATGCAACAGGTACTTAATGCTCTAAGAGAAAAAGAACTTCTTGTTGTTTTTGGAGCAGGAGGTGATAGAGATGCACTTAAACGTCCTTTAATGGGTAGAGTGGCTTCTTCTCTTGCAAAAAAAGTTTATATTACAACAGACAATCCACGTTTTGAAGATCCTCAGGCCATTGTTGATGATATCTTAGCTGGTATAGAGCATAAAGAACATATTGTTGTTGAACTAAATCGTAAAAAGGCGATTGAGATGGCACTTGAGGAACAAGAGGGAGAAGAAGTTGTTGTCATCTTAGGAAAAGGGGATGAAGATTATCAAATTATTTATGATAAAAAATTCCCTTTTGATGATAGAGAGGTAGTGAGAGAGTTTTTAAATCTTTAAATACTCTCTTTATTCAATGATAAAAATCTTACTTTGAGGAGCAAGAGGGCTACTTGTATTTGTCTCATTAAAAACTGTTGTTGTCACGTTAGTTTCCCCTGAAATAAAAGTGATATGAATAATACCTTCATTACCAACTTCTATAGTTGCATCATTTGTAGCACTCCATTGTACATTATTGACAAGAGTACGATTTGTTTCATTATTGTCAAAATCTCCAACAGCGTAAAAATCATAAGTTCCTGTTACATTTACATCCGAAGGGTAAACTACCTGAAAATTTGTAAGTTTGTGTACATGTAAGCTTTTTGAGTCACTAAACTTATCATAAGATGCTATAACATTTGTATCACCACCATTTCCTTCTATCTCGATAGTATTGACTGACATATGTACTAAAGAGGAATTTGTCTCAGACCAAATGAGGTAGGAACTTACATCTTGTGTGGAACCATCTGTGTAGGTAGCTGTTGCATGTAATGAGGTGTATGTATCTGTTGAATACACTGCAATATTTGATTCATCAATAGCGATTGCAGTGATATCTGGTGTAAGTAATGTTGTTGTATTATCTCCGCCACAACCTACAAAAAAAGATGCTGTAACACCTAAAATAAAATGTTTTATATATTTCAAGTAAGACTCCTAAAATCTATAGTTAATACCACTGTAAAGAACACTTACATGAGATTTGTAATGTATTCTTTGTGCAATAGTATTGATTGCTTGGTATGATGTATAGCGGTATTCATAACCTAGTTCAAGATCAAATGTTTTGTTAAGAGGTATAAAGATACCTCCAGCAAGGTTATATGAACCATATGAAAGTTTTTTTTGTAAAGAACGTTCTATTTCTAAAAAACCTGTTCCAAATCCAGCTTTTATAAAAGGTAAAATAAAAATATTGTAATCAAAACTTTTGACTAGATTGAGGTTAAAACCATACTTATCTCCATCATTTGTAGTTGTTGATGAAAATACTCTTGAATCGTTTTTTGTGTAATCAAAAGAAAATTCAATAGCATATGCTTTTTGTTGTCCATAACCCATTTTAAAGTTAGCTATAACAGTATTTAAGACAACATTATCTTGGTCAACAAAACTTTCGTGAAAAGCACCTGCAGAGGTACCAAAGTAAAAATGAGACTGGCTATACAATGCACTACTAAAAAGTAGGGTAAAAAGTAATTTTTTCAAAGTAAATATATTTCCTGTATATGAAATGATAGTGACAAAATTATATCTAAATTGTTGCAAATAAACTTAAAAAATAAAATTTATTTCTTATGCTTAGAAAATAGGAGTATATTTTTGATATAATTGCACAAAAATTTTAAGGAGAATTTCTATGGGAATTCCACAACCAGCATATTATATATTTAAATGTGAGCAATCTGCTCCTCCAGGTATGCCAAAACCTTCATGTGTAACACCACAAACACAAGACCTTTTTCAGTATCTTGCACAGTCTTTAATGCAACAAGGTATCATGGGGACGGTACAGCCAATTCGTACATCTTGTATGAACAGATGTCAAATGGGACCTGTTATGCTTGTTGAACCAGGGCATACAATGTACGCAGGTCTTACAAAAGAGAAGATTGATAGAATTGTTGAAGAACATATTTTAGGTGGAAATGTTGTTGAAGAGTTTGTTATAGATTCTGAGATGTGGGATGAACCAATTTCACCTGCAGATATGAAAAAACAGATGGGTATGTAGGAACTCTCATGACAATTGAGATGTTATACAGCAAAATCCATCGAGCTACTGTAACAGATGCAAATCTTAACTATGTAGGTTCTATTACTATTGATGAAGAGCTTTTAGAAGCTTCTAATATGAGAGTAGGGCAAAAAGTTGAGATTTTAAATATCAATAATGGTGAACGTTTTACAACCTATATTATTTTAGGTGAAAGAGGTAAACGTGATATCTGTTTAAATGGTGCAGCGGCAAGGAAAGTACATAAAGGCGATAAAGTAATTATCGTTGCATATGCTACTTATGATGAAAAAGAGCTTGAAAATTATAAACCGACTGTTGTTCTTCTTAATGATGAAAATAATATTGATGAAATAGTAGAGAGTATATAATGTTTGGTGATATGGGTGATTTGAGTAAAATGCTTGAAGGTTTTCAAGAAAATGCTCAAAAACTAAAAGATGAATTAGCAAGTAAAACTTTTTCAGTGAAGAGTGGTGGTGGTATGATTGAACTTACTCTTAACGGTAATGGAGAAGTTATAGATCTTAACATAGATGAAGAGCTTTTAAGTGATAAAGACTCTTTACAAATTCTTCTTATTGGTGCTATTAATGATGCCAATAAAATGGTACAACAAAACCAACAGCAATCTGCTTTAGGAATGTTAGGTGGGATGAAGTAGGTGAAATATCCTCTTCTTCTACTTTTTCTTTTCCCTTTTCCCCTTTTTTCATGTAGTGGTATTTATACAAGTTGTGTCTCAAAAGTAAAAGATGCACATGTTATACAAGGAAACACTCTTTTTGTTCCTATCTCGACAAGCCTTCATTTAGTTTATAGTAGAACAAAACCAAAAGGGAAAATTCTTAAATTTGATCCTTTCCTTTCTTTATATCTTATAGAAAAGAAGCATACTTTTGCATATCCGTTTACTATGAGTATGCCTAAAAAATTAAAAACTTCCCTTATCACACAACAAAAAGCATGTTCTGGAAAATTTATATATCATCAAGTAGGATTAAATCATTTAGGAAGTTATAGTGTCTCACACCCTCGTCCTGCTCTTATAACAAACAGTTGTTGTGTATTAGAAGCACTAGCTACTCAAAATGGTGTAATTGAAAAACCCTATTTACAACATTTTTTAAAAGCAAAAGGGAATCTATATGGTGATATAGGTATTCGTGTTTCTGAGGAAAAAAAAGGTATAACTGTTATTGCTCGAGATCCTTATTATAAAAATAACCCTTTTTATAAGGGAGATATTATACTTTCATATGATGGTCAAAAAGTATACTCTGCAAGTAATTTTATGCAAAAAGTCCTTTTTAGCAGGTTTGGATCTTGGCATAATGTTAAAGTGCAAAGAGGTGCACATGTTTTGAAATATCATGTTCAAATTAGAAAAAGATATGGTGGAGGAATGATTAGTGATACTTTTTTAGAAAGAGAAGGTGTCTATTTTGATAATTCTTTACATTTTATAAAAGTTTCAAAGAGGTTTAAAAACTATGGTTTATCTACTGGTGATAAACTTCTTGCTGTGAATGGTCATAGAGTAACAACGCAAGAGGAACTACGTAGTTACTTGGCTGATTTTCATAATTATTCTCAGCTTCTAATTGAACGAAATAAATTCCAGTTTTTTGTAAATATTAAGTAGAAAGTGACTAGAATTGCGTATGCAAAATTTTGAAAAGTTTTTAACCCAACATTTACCAACATCTAAGAGTATCCATCCACATTATGAGGATGCTTTATCTGAAATGCTCCAAGCTGGTGGTAAGAGATTTCGACCGGCATTACTTCTTGGAGTTGTCGAAGCATATAATCCTTTGCTTCTTGAATCTGCCTATCATGTGGCATATGCTATTGAATTATTACATACATATTCTCTTATTCATGATGACTTACCAGCGATGGATAATTCTCCCTTACGTCGTGGTAAAGCAACCTTACATGTAGTGTACGATGAGGTAACAGCTATTTTAGTTGGTGATGCTTTAAATACATATGCTTTTGAGGTTTTGGCAGATGCACCTTTGAGTGATGAAGTTAAAATAAAACTTGTACGCGAATTGGCAAAAAATGGAGGTTTAAATGGAATGGTATTAGGTCAAGCTATTGATTGCCATTTTGAGAATAAACCTTTAGCTCTTGAAGATATTAAAGTGCTTCATACAAACAAAACAGCAAAACTTATTGCAGCATCTTTAAAAATGGGCGCGATAATTGTTTCAAAAGAGAAAGTTGCAGATGAGCTTTATGATTTTGGTATCAAGCTTGGGCTTTTATTTCAGATACAAGATGATATTTTAGATGTTACACAAAGTAGTGAGGAGGCTGGAAAGCTTACAAATAACGATGAAGACAAAAATAGTTTTGTAACCATTTTAGGACTCAAGAAAGCAATGGAAGAAGCAAATCTTTTAGCAGATGAGCTTTTAATACAGATGGATGGGTTTGATGCGACATTAGCTGAAAAACTTTCACCACTTTTAAAAAAATATATAACTCGACATAAAGGTTAAGCAATGGCAGATAATAACATGCGTCAAAAAATGGCAAATAGTATAAGATTTTTAGCAGCAGATATGGTACAACAGGCAAACTCAGGTCATCCAGGTGCACCTATGGGGCTTGCTGATGTTGCAGTAGTGTTAAGTGAGCATCTTAAACACAATCCTAAAAATCCATCATGGCTCAATCGTGATAGATTAGTATTTTCTGGTGGACATGCAACAGGACTTATCTATTCACTGTATTACCTTTGGGGTTATGGTTTAGAGATTGAAGATTTAAAACAGTTTCGCCAACTTGATTCTTTAACTCCTGGACACCCTGAGTTTGGTCATACTGCTGGTGTAGAGATAACAACAGGACCACTAGGTCAAGGTGTTGCGAATGCTGTAGGTTTTTCTATGGCTTCAAAATTTGTAGGTGCACAGGTAAACTCTGAAACAGCTAAACTTATAGATCATAATGTTTATTGTTTATGTGGAGATGGTGATTTAGAAGAGGGGATTAGTTACGAAGCATGTTCTATCGCTGGACATAACAAGCTTGATAATCTCATTGTTATTTATGATTCTAACCGTATCACTATTGAGGGGAATACTGATCTTTCTATCTCTGAAGATATTCGTGCGCGTTTTGAGTCTCAAGGTTGGGAAGTTTTAGAGTGTAATGGGCATGATTATGATGAGATTGATGCTGCTATCACACAAGCAAAAAAAGCTGATAGACCCGTACTTATCATCGCAAACACTATCATTGCAAAAGGTGCTGGTGAACTTGAAGGGAGTCATCACTCTCATGGTGCGCCACTTGGTGAAGAGATTATTGCCAATGCTAAAAAAGGTGCAGGGTTTGATCCTGAGAAAAAATTCTTTGTGCCAGAAGATGCTCTTGCAAGATTTAGATGTGCCATTGAAGCTGGTGATTTAGCTGAAAGAGAGTGGATACACTCTTTAAAAACAGCACCACTAATGGAGCAAAATGAAGCGTTAGACGCATTGCAAAATCCAGATTTTTCTCGTATTGAGTACCCTACATTTGATAAAGCAGATGCAACAAGAAATACAAACGGTAAAATTTTAAATGCTATCGCTCGTGCACTTCCTAGCTTCTTAGGTGGTAGTGCTGATTTAAGTCCATCAAACAAAACATACCTTAATGATATGGGAACATTTCCTAAAGGGCGTAATATTTACTTTGGTATTCGTGAACATGCAATGGCATCTATTGCAAATGCGATGGCACTTTATGGTCCGTTGATGCCATTTACTTCTACTTTCTTTGTGTTCTCAGATTATCTCAAACCAGCAGCAAGAATTGCAGCACTTACAGGTATTCAACAATTTTTTGTATGGACACATGATAGTATAGGCGTAGGTGAAGATGGTCCGACACACCAGCCAATAGAGCATCTTTCACAGTTCCGTGCATTACCAAACTTCTATGTATGGCGTCCTGCTGATGGTCGTGAAAATGTTGCAGCATGGCAAACAGCTTTAGAGATGAGAAAATCACCTTCAGCTTTTGTATGTTCAAGACAATCTTTAGCACTTTTACCTGAGGGTGTTGTAGGTGATGCTTCTCGTGGTGGATATCTTTTAGCAAGTGATAATGATGCCGTTATTACACTTATGGCTTCAGGAAGTGAAGTGGAACTTGCCTTAC
>Ga0256828_1000763_pt1 | contig 20837 bp, 21 predicted proteins | sample CV88metaG_FD_185993 | JGI IMG/M metagenome (GOLD analysis project Ga0256828, IMG submission 185993) | Hydrothermal vent microbial communities from East Pacific Rise, Pacific Ocean - CV88 | ecosystem: Environmental > Aquatic > Marine > Hydrothermal vents | place: Pacific Ocean: East Pacific Rise...
TCTGGCTTACTAAACCGTAAATCTCACTAGATGGAAAAGTAGAAGTTAGCCTATATACATCTTCTGCCAACTCCATACTTTTTTGCCAAACTATTAATCTAGAGAACATAATTCATAGCTCTATGCTCTTTGCTTTAAGCTCTAAGCTTATTTAGCTTGTTTCGCTGCCTCTACTGCTTTTTTAGCTCCGTCACCCAAATCAGTAGCTGGGATAACATTGTCTATTTTTGCGTTTTTAAGTATCTCTGCTGCTTCTGCTGCGTTTGTACCATCAAGTCTTACTACAACTGGTACATTTACATCTACCATTTTAGTAGCTTCTAAGATACCGTTTGCGATACGGTCACATCTAACAATACCACCAAAGATATTTACAAAGATAGCTTTTACATTTGGATTTTTAAGGATAATTTCAAATCCTTTAGCAACAGTTTCAGCGTTAGCTTTACCACCAACATCTAGGAAGTTAGCAGGAGTTCCACCCATATAGTTGATAGTATCCATAGTACCCATAGCAAGTCCAGCACCATTTACCATACAACCAATCTCACCATCAAGAGCGATATAGCTTAATCCATACTGTGCTGCTTCTCTCTCATCAGCATCTTCTTCACTGATATCTCTCATCTCTTCAATCTCTGGGTGTCTATATAAAGCACTATCATCAAATCCCATCTTACCATCAAGTGCTAGGAAATCTCCTGCTCCTGTTTTGATAAGAGGATTAATCTCGATAAGTTCAGCATCATTTTCCATATATACGCTATATAGTTTTGAAGCGAAATCGATGAATTTTCTCTGCTCTAATTTATCTGTGATACCCAAACCAAACACAAGTTCTCTACCGTGGAAACCTTGGAAACCGATAGCTGGATCAACTGCTACTTTGATAATCTTCTCTGGAGTCTCTTCAGCTACTTTTTCAATCTCCATACCACCCTCTGTACTAGCCATGATAACTGGCATCTCTTTCGCACGATCAAGCACAACACCAAGGTAGAGTTCATCTTTGATATCAGCACCCTCTTCGATATAAACTTTTTGAACAAGCTTACCCTCTGGTCCTGTTTGGTGAGTTACAAGAGTCATACCGATAATCTCATCAGCAAGAGTTTTTACTTCATCTATACTCTTAGCTAGTTTAACACCACCACCAAGTCCTCTACCACCTGCGTGGATTTGAGCTTTTACAACCCAAATATTTCCACCAAGCTCTTTAGCAGCTTCTACTGCCTCATCTGGTGTAGTCGCAACGATACCTCTAGGTGTAGGTACGCCATATTTCTTAAATATCTGCTTTGCTTGATACTCATGAATATTCATGTGCACTCCTTTTTTCAATAAGTTCCATTATTATACGACTTGTTGGGATAAGATAAGATTAATTTTATATTTGAAAAGATGAGAAATTAAAAAAGTGGGGATTTTTTACACAATGAAACAATAAAGAGCAAAAAAGCTCTTTATCATAAGGGAGATTAATCTTTAACTTCGTACTGCTCTCTACCCATTTGATACAAATCGTTACCATGAGTATCATTGATAACAGTTACTGGGAAATCTTTAACAGTTATCTTTCTAACAGCCTCTGGGCCAAGCTCTGGATATGCGATAACCTCTGCTGATGTTATCTTTTTACCTAGTAAAGCTCCAGCTCCACCAGTAGCACCAAAGTAGATACCATCATACTCAACACAAGCATCTTTTACATCTTGGTTTCTTTTACCTTTACCTATCATACCTTTTGAACCATACTTTAGCATAGTTGGAGAAAAACTATCCATTCTATAACTTGTAGTAGGTCCAGCACTTCCTATCGGGTCACCTGGTTTAGGAGGAGTTGGCCCTACGAAATAGATAACACTTCCCTCTATATCAAACGGTAAATCTTCACCTTTTTCAAGTAACTCTACAAGTCTTTTGTGAGCAGCGTCTCTAGCTGTAAAGATTGTACCATTTAAAAGTACAGTATCTCCAGCTTTAAGTTTTTTTGTATCTTCTGCTGTAAGTGGTGTTGTTAGTGTATATTGTGCCATCTTACTCTCCTTATATAGTGATATGTGTGTGTCTTGAACTGTGACATTGAACATTAACAGATACTGGTAATGATGCGATATGACAAGGGTTAGACTCGATATGAACAGCTAAAGCCGTTTTTGTTCCACCCATACCCATAGCACCAATTCCAAGTTTATTTATCTCTTCTAAAATCTGCTCTTCCATCTCAGCCATCTCTGGATCTGGATTTACTGAACCTATATCACGGAAAAGTGCGTGTTTAGATGAGATACAAGCTTTTTCAAATGTACCACCAATACCTACACCTACTGTTATAGGAGGACAAGGGTTTCCACCAGCATCAGAGATAACCTCTTTTACATAGTTGATAATCCCCTCTTTTCCTGCTGCTGGAGCAAATACTCTAGCACGGCTAACATTTTCACTTCCACCACCTTTAGCAGCATACTCGATATCTATCTTATCTCCAGCTACTAAATCAAAGTGTATAATTGCTGGTAGGTTATAACCTATCTTATCTTTTAAGTTTGCTCTACTAAACGGTTCACAAGTTGAAGCTCTAAGATAAGCATCTGTATAACCTTTTTCTGTACCCTCATTGATAGCATCTTTTAGTAAGCCACCTTTGATTTTAACATCTTCACCAACTTTTACAAAAAATACTGCTAAACCTGTATCTTGACAAAGTGGTCTTTTCTCATTTTTAGCGATATCAGCATTTTCAAGAATTTGTCTTATAACCTCTTTACTTACTGGTGATTTCTCATCTTCCATAGCTTGTTTAAGAGCATCATAAGTATCTTGTGGTAAGTCTGTACCACAATATACAATCATATCTCTAACTGCTTTTACAACATCTTCATAAGCAACTTCTCTCATCTCTACTCCTCATCAAAAAAATTTTTATCTTTAAGTACTTGTATCATACTCTTAACAGACTCAACACTCTTAGCAAATCTGCGTTTTTGCCCTTCACTTAGTGTCATCTCAAACAGCTTTTCAACACCATTTGCTCCAAGTGCCACAGGTACTCCTGATACTACATCATAGTGTCCATAGTGTCCATCAAGATAAACAGCACAAGGGTGTATCTGTCTAGTATCTTTTAAAATGGCCTCTACCATTATAGCAGTAGCTTTTGCTGGAGCATAGTATGCTGAACCTGTCTTTAGGTAGCCTACTATCTCTGCTCCACCATGTTTTGTTCTCTCTACAACTTCAAGTATCTCCTCTTCATCAAGAACATCTGAAAGTGGCACGCCTGCTACTGTTGAAAACTTTGGAAGTGGCACCATATCATCACCGTGTCCTCCCATAACTGAAGCACGGATTTGCCCTGCTCCATACCCTAGTTTTTCATATATGAAATGAGCCATTCTAGCACTATCTAAAATCCCTGCCATTCCTACAACTCTCTCTTTAGGAAAACCTGAAACTTTTAGTGCTACATAAGTCATAACATCAAGTGGATTTGATACCATAATGATAACAGCATTGGGCGCATAGTTTTTTACATCAGTTACTACTTGCTTTGTAATCTCAGCATTTATCATAAGAAGGTCATCTCTACTCATACCAGGTTTTCTAGGACTTCCTGCTGTGATAACTACAACATCAGAATCAGCCATATCTGAAGCATCTTCAGCAACTGAAACGATAGTATGCATTCTAGCAGCATTAGCAGCTTGACTCATATCAAGTGCTTTTCCTCTAGCTACATCTATATCTCTATCTCTTAGAACTATCTCATGGCAAATACCTCTCATCGCTAAAGAGTAAGCAACTGTTGCTCCAACATTACCAGCTCCAATGATAGATACTTTTTTACCTTTCTTTTTTCCCATTTATATATCCTTTCTTCAAAGACACTACATATCTCACCGCAAAACATAAAACATATATCAACGATACATCAATTATGCTTTGCCAACAGTGAGTCTAAACAATTATGTAGGGTCTTGTTTAATATTATGTGGGCAAATGCCCACAAGAAGTATATCTAAAAAATTAGATATTGTCTATAATTTCATTCAAAGTTTTTGATGGTCTCATAGCAGTAGCTGCCTTTTCATCATTTGGATGGAAGTAACCACCGATATCTTGAGCTTTACCTTCAACAGCTAAAAGCTCACTAAGAATAGTCTCTTCATTATCTTTAAGAGCTTTTGCTACTGGAGCAAACTTCTCAGCCAACTCTTTATCTTCACCATTTGCCAACGCTTCAGCCCAGTATTGTGCTACAAAGAAGTGAGATGCTTTATTATCAGGCTCTCCACACTTTCTACTTGGTGCTTTATCATTATCAAGATAGCCTTCATTTGCCTTATCAAGAGCAGATGTGATAGCTTCTATTTTAGCATCTTTAGTTTTTTGAGCGATAAATCTTAAAGACTCAGCAAGTGCCAAGAATTCACCCAGACTATCCCATCTTAAGTGTCCCTCTTTTAAGAATTGATCAACATGCTTAGGAGCAGACCCACCAGCACCTGTCTCATACAATCCACCACCAGCTAAAAGTGGAACGATAGAAAGCATTTTAGCAGATGTTCCAAGCTCCAAGATAGGATACATATCTGTAAGATAATCTCTAAGAACATTTCCTGTTACTGCGATAGTATCAAGCCCTTTTCTTACTCTCTCATTTGTAAATCTAGTAGCACTTGTTACATCCATAATCTGAATATCAAGTCCTTCTGTGTTAAACTCAGGAAGGTATTTTTCTACTTTTTTAATCATTTGAGCATCATGCGCTCTGTTTTTATCCAACCAGAAGATAACAGGGATTTGCTCGATTTGTCCTCTCTCAACTGCCAATCTAATCCAATCTTTGATAGGGATATCTTTAGCTCTAGACATTCTCCAGATATCACCAGCTTCACACTCAAAGCTCATCAACTCTGTTCCATCTTCAGCTGTTACAGTTACAGTTCCACTCTCTTCTAGGATAAATGTAGTTGGGTGAGAACCATACTCTTCAGCTTTTTGAGCCATCAAACCAATATTTTGCATAGTACCCATTGTTGTTACATCATACTGACCATTTTTAACACAATCATTAATCATCTCTTCATAGAATAAACCATAAGTCGCATCAGGAATAACAGCTACACACTCAAGAGCATCACCGTTTCTATCCCACTGTTTGCCACCTTCTCTTACAACTACTGGCATAGAAGCATCGATAATGATATCATTTGGAGCATTGAAGTTTGTAGTACCTTTATCACTATCTACCATAGCAATTTTTGGATTATCACTATCTACTACTGCTTGGAATGCTGCTTTGATTTCAGCCTCTTTTTCGTGACCAGCGATTTTTTTCTCTAAATCACTCATACCAAGATTTGGATTTACACCTAGTTCAGCGAAAAGCTCAGCATACTTATCAAATACTTCTTGGAAAAATACTTCAAAAGCGTGTCCAAACATTACAGGATCACTAACTTTCATCATAGTAGCTTTAAGGTGAATAGACCAGATAACACCTTTTTCTTTAGCCTCTTCAATAGTTTTTTGAACAAATGCTCTTAGTTTTGATACTGACATAAATGTACCATCAAGAACTTCACCATCAAGAGCATCGATAGTAGTAAGCTCTTTACCATTTAATGCGATAGTCACTTTTTGAGCTTTTTCCATAGTAACTGATTTTTCGTTACCATAGAAATCACCTTCACCATTCATATGTGCTACATAAGCTTTTGAGTTTTCAGAAAATGCTTTAAGTCTATGTGGGTGATTTTGAGCATATTTTTTAACAGCTTTTGCTGCTCTTCTATCTGAGTTACCTTCTCTTAGCACTGGATTAACAGCTGAACCAAGACAAGTGTTGTATTTTGCTCTGATAGCCTCTTCTTCTTCATTTTGAGGATTTTCAGGGAAATTAGGGATATCATAACCTTGACTTTGAAGCTCAGCGATACAATCTTTCAACTGCCCTACTGACGCAGAGATATTTGGTAACTTGATGATATTTGCTTCAGGCTTAAGTACAAGCTCTCCAAGTTTTGAAAGTTCATTTTCTGCTAGTCCCATAGCTGAAAGAACTCTACCTGCTAAAGAGATATCTCTCTCTTCTACATTTACACCTGCTGCTTGTGTAAATTTATTTACGATTGGTAACAATGAGTATGTTGCCAAAGCTGGTGCTTCGTCTATTTTTGACCAGATAATTGTTGGTTGAGACATTAGTTATTTCCTTTTATTGGTATAATATTGTAGAGAGATTGTAACACTTATTTACAATATAAATGATAAAATTGCTATTTATCGAAATATTATATCTGTTTTTTGTTTCTATACTACACATCTCCTATCATTTATCTTAACTAATATAAAAGTAATGTAGCTGGATTATAATATCACTGTTCAAAACAAGTTGAACAAGTTCTTTTTTAAATTATCGGGTTAAGAGATTTTTCAATCGTGACTATATAAACTCCTTTTTTTATAATCGCACATAGACAAACTCCCCTTTCCTTACAAATCGTCTATCTCTTTCCCGAGCCAACAAAGAAATAACATCAAGGTTTTAAGCCGTTTCAACCCCTAACGGCTCTTGAACCTCAACCCCTATCTTAGAAATCTCTTTTAAAATTAAATCACTCACTTTTGTATTTGACTCTATGATAACATCTGCCTTCTCAGACTTGATGTGTAACTCAAGTGGTCTCTGCCCTGGATACCTATCTACTAGACATAAAAGCTCTTCTATCACTTTACTATCTGGCATAAGATTTATAGATAAGATAAGTGGTGGAGCATCGGGTTCTTTTGTATGTTTTGTCTCTTTTTTAACCTTAACTTTCTCTTTTTTGGCATCTTTTAAAGACTCAATTTTTAAGATATTCATCTTTGTAAAATCACCATCTTTAGTTATTTTGACTTTAAATGCTATCGGTTTTGATAAATCAAAATTCTCCTCTAACTCTTTTAATCTACTCTCAAATAACATCAATTCGATATTGCCGTGTAAATCCATAATATTTGCTATACCAAATTTGTGACCCTTTTTTGATGTCTTCTCAACGATATTTTCTATCTTACCGATAAATAGTGCTTGTGAACCATCAGCCAACTCATCAATCTCTGAACTAAGAGTATATTTTATCTCATTTAATACATCTCTATAACTATCCAAGGGGTGTCCTGATACATAAAACCCCAATGACTCTTTCTCCATCTCAAGTATCTCAAGAGGTTCAAACTCCTCTAGCTCTTGAAGTTCTATCTTGACACTTATCATCTCCTCTTCATCACCGAAAAGTGAGCCAACAGCCATCTTTTTTGCCTCTCCAGCTTTTTTAGCACTCTCTACTATATCTTCAATTTGAGAAAGCATAGCTTTTCTACTATATCCAAAACTATCTAATGCTCCAGCTTTTATAAGTGACTCAATAACCTTTTTATTTACTTTTTGGGAATCTATGCGAGATACAAAATCTGATAAATCTTTAAACTCACCATCTTTTCTAACCTCTAGTATGGATTTGATAGCTACATCACCAGCACCTTTGATAGCTCCCATACCAAACAGTACAACCTCTTCACCATCTAAGCTTTGAGCATCAAACTCCAAATCTGATAGATTGATATGTGGTGGTACCAACTTGATACCCATCTTTTTCAACTCATCTACATACTTAACTACCTTATCAGTATTGTTTTTCTCAAGAGTTAAGATAGCTGCCATAAACTCTGTTGGGTAGTAGTATTTTAAAAATGATGTATAGAATGTCACCATCGCATAGGCTGCTGAGTGAGATTTGTTAAATCCATATCCAGCAAACTTAACAATTAAATCAAATAGCTCTTCGGCCTTTTCTCTATCAAATCCCTTTTTCTCAGCACCATCAGCAAACTCACCTTTGAGTTTATCCATCTCCTCTTTGATTTTTTTACCCATAGCTCTACGGACAAGATCAGCACCACCTAGACTAAATCCACCGATAGTCTGAACGATTTGCATAACTTGCTCTTGATAGACAATTACCCCATAAGTAGGTTTAAGTATAGGTTCAAGCTCTGGAAACATATATGTAATCTCAGCTCGTCCATGTTTCCTATCAACAAAATCATCAAGCATACCAGACTCCATTGGCCCAGGACGATATAGAGCCAACATCGCAATAACATCTTCAAAAGCTGTTGGTTTTAACTTCTTTGCCAAATCTTGCATACCAGATGATTCTATCTGAAACAGTCCTAGCGTATCACCTGTTGAGATATAATCATAAACTTTTCTATCATTTATATCCTCTTCGATAAAGTTAATCCTCTTTGAGTGTCTCTTCTCGATAAGCTTTAGAGCCTCTTCTATAACAGTAAGAGTTTTTAATCCAAGAAAGTCAAACTTAATCAAATCCACATCTTCTACATACTTACCACTATACTGTGTCGCTATCGTATCTAGCCCTGATGGCTTAAAGAGTGGAGTCTTTTGCCAAAGTGGCTCATTTGAGATTACGACTCCTGCTGCGTGAGTTCCTGCGTTACGATTTAGCCCCTCAAGAGCTAAAGCATACTCCCATACCCGTTTTGCCTGAGGGTCTTTATCTAAAAGCTCTTTTATCTTTGGCTCTTTCTCGTAAGAGCCTTTTAAATCAATACCTAACTCATCAGGTATAAGTTTTGCCATAGCATCAGCTTTAGCATAGGGCATATCAAGCACTCTAGCTACATCACGAATAACACCTTTTGCCAAAAGCTTACCGAAAGTGATAATTTGAGCCACATTCACACGCCCATACTGCTCTACCACATAGTCGATAATCTCTCCTCTTCTTGCTTGGCAAAAATCCATATCAATATCGGGCATACTTACCCTCTCTGGATTTAGAAACCTCTCAAATAGCAAACCATAAGGCATAGGGTCAATATCTGTAATTCTCAAAGAGTATGCTACCAATGAACCAGCAGCAGAACCCCTTCCTGGCCCAACAGGTATCCCCATCTCTTTTGCTTTATCTACAAAATCCCAAACGATAAGCATATAACCTGGAAACTTCATAGAGTTGATGATATCTATCTCTACTTGAAGCCTATCTCTATACTCTTGATGCTTGGACTCATCTATATGCTTTAACCTCTCCTCTAACCCTTTTTTAGACTCATGTATAAAAAGAACTTTATCATTCTCCAAAGAATATTCAAGTTCTGGTTCAGGAAGTTCAAGCCCTACATCTTTAGCTCTATCTCTTGTAAATTTGAAGTTTGGTGGTGTTGGATTACCCAGTTTTATCTCAAGATTACACTTAGATGCTATCTCTTGAGTATTTTCCAACGCCTCAGGAATATCAGCAAACAATTCAGCCATCTCTTGAGGAGATTTTACATAAAACTCATGTACCGAGTGTCTAAGTCTATTGGGGTCATCATAGAGTTTATTCATCGCGATACACATAAATGCTTCATGAGCATCAGCATCTTTTGGATTTGTATAGTGTGTGTCATTGGTAGCTACAATCTTGATACCAGTATCTAGTGATAGTTTGATTATCTCATCATCAATACGGTGCTGGTCACCTATACCATGACGCATAAGTTCAAGATAGAAATCATCACCAAAAAGTTCTTTATATCTAAGGGCTACTTTTTTTGCCTCTTCATAACCCTTAGCACCAAATTTTAAGTTTCTCTCACTCTGATTTAAGTGCCAATTTATCTCACCTTGAAGACATGCTGATGAACAGATAAGCCCTTCTGAATGCTCCTTTAAAGTATTCCAGTTTATACGAGGATAGTAGTAAAATCCGTTTAGATATGCTTGAGAACTTAGATACATAAGATTTTTATACCCTGTCTCATTTTTGGCATATAGACATAGGTGAAATCTAGCTCGAACTGATTTATCTCCTATATCTTCCATATTGTGTAGATATGCCTCCATACCAATAATAGGTTTGATACCCTCTTTTCTCATCGTATTATAAAAGTCAATAGTACCAAACATATTACCATGGTCTGTCATAGCTACGCTATCCATACCCAACTCTTTAACTTTTTTTGCCAACACCTTTATTTTATTAGCACCATCAAGTAGTGAGTACTCTGTATGAAGATGTAAATGTGTAAATTTCACCTCATTTTCTATATTATCTGACATCAAAAACCAATCCTTTCTTTAACTAGACAAAAAACCAATATAAAAATAGTATTCCCAATATTATATTAAAATAACTTACGCCATCACTATATGAACTCTCTAACATCTCATACATTTTTCTCATCACCAACATAGGCTCTTGAAGTGCTTGAGCGTGACTCCAAGATACAATCTCACCACCCCAAAAAACACCAACTATCTCTGGAACGAAAAAAAACAAGATTATACCTAAAAAGCCCCAAATACTCTTTTGTGGTTTTAGTGAATTTAAAGATTTTTGAAACCTCTCATCATTTGCCAACTGCTCTTTTATCTTTTCTACTTTCTCTTTCATACTACAAATATAACCTATCTTTACTAATAAAATAGAAACTATCGAGTATAATACTCTATAAAAAGGCATTATATGATAATTTATGGTATCAAAATAGATAGTGATATAAAACTATCATATAGATTTCCAAAATATGGCAATTATAAATATAAGATATCCCTCTCTTCATATAAAAAGAGCTGTAAAAAATACAAAACTTATAGGGTATATCTACATAAAGCCCATCAAAAAGATATATTTTTATACTCAAATAAGATATTGAAAAATTATAATAAAAATGCCAACTACGCATATGTAGTCAAAGATACTGTTGAGTTTTTTTTCAGTATGAGAGATAACTCTATATACTATAAACCTCTAAAAGAATATAGTGTTGAGAAGTTTAGTTTCTGGTTTAGCCATTTGATGCTACCATTTTATATCTCTTTAAAAAAATGGTACTATTTTCTACATTGTAGTTCAGTAAAACTCCATGGTAAATCAATACTTTTTTTAGCACCTTCTATGGGTGGAAAATCTACTATGAATAGTCTGTTTTTATCTAAAAAAGCCAGATTAATTTCAGATGATAAATTAGCTACATTTATCAAAAATGATAAAATATATCTAACCTCATCTCACCCATACTATCGACCATATCGTAAATTTGAAGAGCTAGGATATAGAGCAGATAAATTTATAGCTAAATTTGATAGAATAGATATCATATACCATTTAGAAAAAAGTGATAACAACTCAATTACTATTACAGAGATAAAGGGGTTTCAAAAAGTTCATATTTTACTAAATAGCTATATATTTAATATTTCAATAAAAGAGATTGATAAATTTAACTATATAAATAGTATATCTAAAGGAATTAAGATGTTTAGTATAAAGATACCGTGGGATTTAAAGAGGTTAAATGATGTTTTCAAGTATATTGAAAAAGAGATAAAAGAGGTAAAATAGACTTAAAAAGTTAAGCCTATTTCATTGTAAAACTATACTTAGTTTCTGATACCTAGAGCATCTTTGATTGTATGCCATCTTTGAATATCAACTTTTTTAAGATATCTCATAAGTCTTCTTCTTTGACCAACTAGTTTAAGTAGTCCTACTCTTGAAGAGTGGTCTTTTTTATTGATTTTTAAATGCTCTGTAAGATATTTAATTCTCTCTGTAAGTAGAGCAACTTGTACTTCTGTAGAACCTGTATCGTTCTCACCTCTTGAATATTTAGCGATAATTTCTGCTTTTTTCGCCTGATCTAAAGCCATAATGACCTCCTGATTGGTATTTTAATTCTCAAATTTTGAGTCCGTAATCATACCATAAAAAACTTATTGACTACTTATAAGAAACTCAACTAAGCGATTATTTTATGAATTTAGAGTAAAATACTCTTAATTAACAAAATAGAAGGTTCAATAATGCTATTAACTAGAGCTAGTGAGTATGCCCTACTCTCACTTGATAAAATAAGAAAATCTGATAAACCCGTAGGGGCTGAGATATTAGCAAATGAGTTGAATATACCAAAAAGCTTTTTGGCAAAAATCCTACAAAATATGGCTAAAAAAGGTATTTTAGAGTCAAAAAAAGGGGCTCATGGTGGATTTGTTTTACTACAAGATGTAGATACTATTCGTATTAGAGATGTAATTATGGCAGCTGAGGGAAAAGCACCAACAGTTTTTGACTGCCTAAGTTACTCTGATAGTTGTCCTTATGGTGCTGTTGGAACCTGTGCCATATCTCCATTTTTAGCAAACTTTCAAACTAAAGTAGATGATTTTCTACATGATTTAACTCTAGGAGATATCTTATAATGAAAAATATATACCACCTTTCACATATAGATTTAGATGGTTATGGGTGTCAATACCTCACAACAAAAAACTTTAAAAATATAAAATGCTATAACGCAAACTACGGTCAAGAGGTTATGGCTAGAGTTGATGAGATAATTCAAGATATAATAAACTCTGATAATAAAGATAATTTAATTTTAATTACAGATTTAAATTTAACTACAAAAGAGTGTAACTACTTAGAGAGAGAAGCTGATAAGATAGGTGCTAAAATCACTCTTCTTGACCATCATGGTACAGGAATAAACGCTTCTAATAACTTTACATGGTACAATCTTGATACAACAAAATGTGCTACAAAAATCACATATCAATGGTTACAAGATAATTTTAATTTTGATAAAGAGAACCAATATGCTCCTTTAGTTAAAGCTATCAATGCCATAGATATCTGGGTAAATAGTGATGAGTTATTTGAGTATGGAAAAGTTATGTTAGGTATGATTTCTGGAGCAAAAGAGATAAATCGCATACTATTTCCTACTCAAGATAGAGATTACAAACTATCTCTTATAGAAAAAGCAAAACCACTTATAGAAGAGGCTGATGCTCCAATTTTACTAGATGATAATCTACATAAAAATAAAAAAAGTTTTTTCAAAAAAGAGTTTAATGATACAAAAGACAACTTAGTTGCTAACTATATTACAACACTTCTTACTTCACACAGAGATAAACTAACAATCACATATAGAGGTCACAAAGGTATTCTTGGGTATCACATAGGTAGTGCCTCAATCATAGGGAACAACTGTATGGTAAATAATCCTGATTATGATTTCTATATGGATATTAACTCTCGTGGAAATTTCTCTCTAAGAAGTAACAACAAACTTGATGTATCAAAAATGGCATCAGAGATAGGAAATGGTGGAGGACACCCAAATGCTAGTGGAGGAAAGATAGATAACTATAAAGACTCTTTCGTATATGAAGATATAAAAGAGTTTGTACAGCAACATATAGATTTATCCACAAGAAATTAACTATTTTTTATATTTTTGTAGTTTTTTATCTTATTTTGTTAAAATAAAATAAAAAGGACTCAACTAATGATAGCTAAACTTATAATTGTAACTATATTAACGGGTATTATTAGTGGTCTCTTCATCATTATATATGAGAAACTCATAGGACTCTTCTCCTATATTATTTTTTTAGGTTACCCTCTAGAGAGTATCTCATCTCTACCTACTTGGTATCTATATTTAGCACCAACTATTTCAATTTTAATGGTAAATTATATGATATCGTATGATAAACATATACGAGAATATGGTGTAAATGAAATAGCCGAGTCTATCATTGAAAATAAGATAGTATTTAAAATAAAAACACTATTTTTAAAAATAACAGCTTCAGCACTCTCCTTAGCTAGTGGTTTCTTAGTAGGAACAGAAGGTCCTAGTGCTAGTATTGGAGCTATGATAGCATACCAAATACACAAATTTTTTAATATTCCAAAACTTCTTATAAAAACTATCATAAGCATAGGTGCTAGTAGTGGAATAGCTGCTGTCTTTGTATCTCCACTAACAGGTATAGCTTTTGCCATAGAAAATATTGCTTATCAGTTTATAAAACAGTATATATCATATGTCATTTTATCATCTGTTATAGCATTTTCTATTACTGCTAATTTTTTAGACTCTATCGTATTTAACCACTCTATCGGTAAAAGTATTGACTATGACTACATTATAGCTAATACAATTTTTATACCTTTTATAACTTTCTTTGTATATTTTTATCTATTTTTGAAAAAAAAAGTTTTACATTTTATTAACTTAGAACTTTTCAAAAACTTCTCAAAATATAGAAATATTATCTTTTCTATTATTGGTGGTCTTGTAGTTGGAACAATTTTACATATAGAACCACATGCTGCTTTTAGTGGTAAAAGTATTGTCATACATCTGATAAATCAAGATGCTCATATTCCATTAGTATTTATACTATCTATCATTTTACTAAGAATTATAGGAACAACAATATCAATATATGCTAATGCTGTCGGTGGTATATTCTTACCACTAATGAGTATAGGAGCATTAATAGGATATGCCTTTGGAGAAATTTTATTTATGTATAATTTTCAAATAGAACCATACTATTTTGCGGCTATTGGCTCAGCTGTATTTATGGGAGTTATTATGAAATTACCATTAACAGCTATTGTTTTAGCAATGGAGACAACATTTGATTATAATGTAGTTATATCCGCGGGTGTAGATGTGGCACTAGTAGCATACTTTTCAAGTCTATATTTTGACATTAAGAGAGGATATGTTACAAAAGCTGATAAAATTTAAATTGTTATTCTATCCTCTAACGCACGAGACAAAGATAATATATCAACACTATCTAATGCCACACCTGTTGGAACACCCTGAGCTATTTTTGTAAATTTAAGATTAAACTCTTTTAATCTATCTTCAATATAGAGTATCATAGCATCATTTTCTATATTTGGAGAGAATGCGAATATCACCTCCTCTACACCATCAATTGCGTAAAATAGATGTGTCTCATCTATTTGATGAATAGATGGAATTATATAATATAAACCATCATATCTACCGCTATCTTCTATCGTTATGATATCTTTAGCACTCTGAACTATACATATTTTAGTGCTATCTCTATATGAGTCTGAGCATATACTACACAACTCATCTTCACTCATATTATTACACCTGATACATCTAGAGATAGAGTTAATAGCATCTTCAATAGAGTGTGCTAACTTAACACCCTTATAACTATCTTCCATCACTAAATGATATGCCAATTTTGTAGCACTCTTTTTTCCAATAGAAGGTAGAGCATTAAACGCATCTACTAAATTTTCAAAACTATCTAATCTATATCTTTTCATATATGATAATCAACAACTTTAGAGTACTCAACTACATTTTTAATAAACTCTATCACTTCTAAATGAGCAGGAGCAATGGCATACTCTTTTAACGCTTCTTTAGAGTTAAACTTTGTAATAATACTTAAATCCATAGCTCTCTCTTCATTTGAAAAATTAACACCAACTTCTATACTATCTAAAGCTTCAACCTCTGAAATTAAGCCTTCTAACATCTGTTTTGCTTTTTGTATATTTTTATCTTTATTTTCATCTTTAAACTTAAACACTACGATATGTACTACCATGACTTTAATCCTATTTTTTCTACTATTATATCAAAATTATGGTAGAATTCGACAAATTTTTTTGAAATGGAGTATTATAAATGAGTGAATTAGACTACTATGAGGTATTAGAAGTTAGTAGAGATTGTAGTGGTGCTGAATTAAAAAAAGCATATAGAAAATTAGCACTCAAATACCATCCAGATAGAAATCCTGATGATAAAGAGGCTGAAGAAAAGTTTAAAATTATAAATGAAGCCTATCAAATACTAAGTGATGAAGAGAAAAGAAGTATCTATGATAGATATGGTAAAGCTGGATTAGATGGACAAATGGGTGGTGGCTTTAGTGGTGGTAGTATGGATGATATTATGGATATCTTTAACTCAATGTTTGGAGGTGGTATGGGTGGTGGAGGATTTGGAAATTCTCGACGCAGAGACCCTAGTCAAAAATATGCTCTTGATTTTGAAATAGAGTATCAAATAGAGTTTAATGAAGCTGTATTTGGTTGTGAAAAAGAGTTAGATATCACATATAAAACATACTGTAAAGATTGTGATGGTACAGGGGCAAAAGATGGCAAACTAACAACTTGTGACTACTGTGGTGGTCAAGGTCAAGTGGTTATGAGACAAGGATTTATGACTTTTGCTCAAGAGTGTCCAAAATGTCATGGTGTAGGTAAAAAAATTGAAGAAAAATGTCAATCTTGCCATGGAAAAGGCTATGAGACAAAAGAAGATAGTGTAACTGTCAAAATACCTGCTGGTGTAGATAGTGGTAATAGACTAAGAGTTCAAGGTTATGGAAATGAATCTAAAAATGGTAATAGAGGTGATTTATATGTAACATTCTATGTCAAAGAAGATGAACATTTTATCAGAAATGGTAATGATATATATATTGAAGTACCTGTTTTCTTTACTCAAGCCATACTTGGAGAGAGTATCAAAATACCTGCTTTATATGGAGAACTTGAATTAAATTTAAAACAGGGAACAAAAGATAGAGAGCAGTTTATTTTTGATGATGAAGGTGTAGCTGATGTTCATAGTGGAAGAAAAGGTAAACTAATAGCTCAAATCAAAATGATACTACCTAAAAAGATAAATGAAGAACAACAAGAGCTTCTTGAAAAATTACAAGAGAGTTATGGAGTAGAAAGCAACCCACATAAATCAAAATTTGAATCTACATTTGATAAAATCAAAAATTGGTTCAAATAGTTATTTATAGATAGGATAATAGCCTATCTATATTAACTTTTTTTAATAAATTTTTTATTTTTAGGATTATTTAGTAGTGCCTCCATCGAGTTTTTAATTTGACTATCATCTTTATTCTTCTTAGTAACTTTTTTCTTTACACTACTAGATGCCATATTAATTAAAATTGGTATCTCATTAACTAGAATCTGTTTGATATTCAATAAAGGTACATTTACAACAGTTCCTATATTCTCACTTCCAAAACCAGCCTCAAATAAAAATATATCAGAATTTAATACAGAACTTTCAAATGAATAACCAACAATAGAAAAGAGAATATGTTCTCCAAACATATCTGTGATATCTGATGGTAACTCTGGTTTAAACTCTATATTTTTATATTCACAGACTATATTAAATGGTTGATTATTTTCCAAAAGATAATATATAACCTTATATATGTTATTCATATTTATCTCTTGAAACTCCTCATTATGTGATATATCTAACATTATAACCTCTCATATTATTCTCTATCGCTTTATTGTAACATTATTTTCTAAAATTTGAAATCCAATCATAGCATTAAAGATAGCTACTCTGGAAAAACTATCAATATCCTGTGGTTTAATATCTGCTAAGGATAATAGACCATTTTCCAATAAAAATTCTCTAGCTGTTCCTTTTAATAAAGGTTTTTTAGGAGTAATCCATATATTATCTTTTAAAAATGCTATATTAGATATCGTTGTATCTGTAATTAAACCATCTTTTATAATGATAACTTCATCACAAGAAGTTCTATTTAATAAAGCATTTAACTCATCTCTGTTTTTATATTTAAAAGAGTAATCAATATCACTACTTATACACTCTAAAGAAGTTATTTTTCTTCTTCTGTAAGGAATATACTCTATACTTTCAATATCTCTATTATATAAAACTCTACATCTATATAACCCAGATTTTGGTGCTTTTATCAAATCTGATAAAATAATTGATGAAGAGTTATCCCATAACGACTTTTGAGTATAATTCAATCTTTTTTGATGAGCTAAAAGATTATATATGACACCATCATCTATACGAATAGTCTCTATACAATCTTTACTCATTAAACAACTCTGTTGATATATATCTTTCACTACTATCACACAATATAGTAACTACTCTTTTACCGTAAAACTCTTCTCTTTGAGATATTTTATATGCTCCTGCCAAATTAGCACCTGAAGAGATACCGACTAAAAGCCCATCTTCTTTTGCTACATCTCTAGCAAACTCTATGGCTGTATTATCATCAATACATATAACTTCATCATATAAAGTAGTATCTAATACTTTTGGTATAAAACCTGCTCCAATTCCTTGTATATTATGAGTACCTGCTCTATTTCCAGAAAGTACAGCAGACTTACATGGCTCAACTGCCACTATATAAATATCAGGATTTTGCTCTTTTAATACCTTTGCCACACCACTTAATGTACCTCCTGTACCAACAGATGTGATAAAAACATCAATATTACCATCACAATCTTTAAGTATCTCTTTCGCTGTTGTTTGAGTATGAGCCAATGGATTATCCATATTTTCAAATTGAGATAAAATAATAGAGTTATCTATTTGAGAGTGTAAATCTTTAGCTTTTTGTATAGCTCCAAACATTCCTAAAGATGAATCTGTTAGCTCTATTTTAGCTCCCATATATAATAATAACTTTCTTCTCTCAATACTCATAGATTCAGGCATTGTTAATATTAACTTTAAACCTTTTGTAGCACACACCATTGCTAAACCGATACCAGTATTTCCACTTGTAGGTTCAATAATTATCGTATCCTTATCTATATCGCCTCTACTAATAGCCCTTTCTATCATAAATAATGCTATTCTATCTTTTACAGATGATGCGGGATTAAGAAATTCACATTTTCCTATAATCTCAGAGTATCTTGATAAAGAGTTGATTTTAACTAAAGGTGTATTACCTATAACCTCTGTTATATCACCATAAATCTTCATCATTCATCTTCTAAAAGTGGCTTAAATTCATAGTTTTTTTCATCATAATACTCTATCTCTCCACTCTCCATATCATAATACCAAGCATGTATAAACAAACTTCCATCATCTACCTTTTTCTTAACAGCTGGATAAGTTAAAAGATTATCTATCTGATAAATAACAGAAATTTTTTCTGTATATCTTAGCATCTTTTCTTTAGAGTCATTTTTATATGCTAACATCGCTACTTTTTTTGCTTCAGTACCAAGCTCTAACCATTTAAAAGTATGAATATTTTCATCACACTTCGGAATATCTTTATATAGTGCCTTTATCGCTCCACAATCAGAATGCCCACATATAATAATATCAGAAATTTCTAAAACACTAACAGCATACTCAATAGCCGCAGCCGTAGCATGATAATCAGAATCTGGACTATATGGAGCTACAAAATTACCAATATTTCTAACAATAAACAAATCCCCTGGTTTGCTACCTGTAATCATTGCTGGCATTACTCTAGAGTCACTACAACCAATAAATAAAGCTTTAGGATTTTGTCCCTCATCAACAAGTCTTTTAAACCTTCTTTTATTTTTACTAAATGCTACATCTTTAAATGCTTGATGACCTGTACTAAACTCTTTTAGTCTATCATCCATCTACTACCTCCTTAATAGAGTAAGATATCTCTTCATTAGCAAACATTGGAACTACCCCATTATAAGAAGATGGTACTCTAAACTTCTTCTTCTCTAAAATAACACTCTTTTTTATCGGTTTTATATTATATATTTTTTGGGAATTTGTAGAGATAAAGTCTTGAAGTTTATCCAAACTATTATTTTCTTCAAAAAGTTGAGCTAATAACTGTAAAGCAATAGGTGCCGTAAAAACACCAGCAGCACAACCACAATTCTCTTTAGCATGTTGTGGATGAGGAGCAGAATCTGAACCAAACATCACTTTAGGGTGACCACTCAATGCTAACTTCAATAAAGCATCTCTATCTTCTGGTCTTTTAGCAATAGGTTTACAAAATAGATGTGGATTCAACATTCCTCCAGCCACATCATCTAAAGTAATTAATAAGTGATGTACTGTGATAGTAGCATATAAATTTGGATACATATCAAGTGCTTTCGCACTCTCTTTTGTCGTAATATGCTCCATAATAATTTTCAAATTAGGAAAAGATTTAGCTAACTTCTCATAAATAGAAACAAACTCTGCCTCTCTATCCATTACAAAACCATTTGTTTCTCCATGAATACATAAAGGTATCTCCAAATCACTCATTGCCTCTAAAGTTTCTCTCAATTCATCTATATCAAACCCCTTTAATCCACCTTCACTATTTGTTGTAATTCCTGCTGGATATAATTTAATTGCTCTTATATCTTTTGAGATATCTTCTAAAAACTCTCTTGTATAAGTTGATTTAAAAAAAAGTGTCATCATAGGTTCAAAATCAATACCATGAATAGCCTCTTTGATTCTACTTCTATAAGCTAAAAGCTCATCTTTTGTTGTTATTGGTGGAACTAAATTAGGCATAATAATAGCTCCACTCAGCGTTTTTATAGAATCATAAGCTATATTTTTGAGCATTTGCTCATCTCTTAAGTGTAAATGCATATCAAGTGGTGAAGTTAATTTTAGTTCCATCAAAATCCTTTATTACTAAAAATTTATTTTTATATGGCACAAGCCAATATCTTATATAGATTTTGCCATAATTTGCTTTAGATTTACACAGAATAGATGCTTTTCTTGGAGAAAAATCTACTAAAGGATAGTCAATCCCACCAATAAAAAGTTGATTACACCTTAAAATACGATTTGTTGAGGCTATAAAAGCCTTATAAGGAGAATTAAATTCAAACTGCCACTTAGCATATTCTGAACAAGTTGGATAATACCTACAATTTGCTGGTAACATTCTCGAAATATATTGATAGCCCTTAATTGGCATAATAAAAAAATATTTAATTTTCATAATGGTATTATATCATAAATAAGAAAAAAGAGTAGTAGATTAAGAAATAAAAACAAGATAAAGAATAAAAAAAGACTATGTGAATTATATAGGAAAATGAATAGGAAAGTAAAAAAACTCAAAGTGGCAGCGACCTACATTCCCACCAGGGGACCCGGCAGTA
>Ga0256828_1000764_pt1 | contig 20831 bp, 19 predicted proteins | sample CV88metaG_FD_185993 | JGI IMG/M metagenome (GOLD analysis project Ga0256828, IMG submission 185993) | Hydrothermal vent microbial communities from East Pacific Rise, Pacific Ocean - CV88 | ecosystem: Environmental > Aquatic > Marine > Hydrothermal vents | place: Pacific Ocean: East Pacific Rise...
ATTGGCTCATTCATAAGGGGATTTCACTCTCTACTATTAGTGGAGAGGAGCGTCATGGAATTGTCCATCGTATAGACAAAGAGACGACAGGGGCTTTGGTGGTGGCTAAAGACAACAAAACCCATGAAAAACTAAGTGATCAACTTCAAGACAAGAGTATGGGGCGTTACTACCTTGCGTTGATTGATTGTCCTTTAAAAGAGGATTGTGTGGTGGATAAACCCATAGGGCGTAATCCAAATAACCGATTGAAGATGGATGTGGTGCCTCATGGGAAGGTGGCAAAAACAGCTTTTAAAAAACTTTTAACTACCCCTCACAATACAGAATTGATTGTCGCAAAGCTCTTTACAGGGCGTACCCATCAGATACGTGTCCACCTCAATAGTTTGGGTCGTCATATTTTAGGTGACGATTTATATGGTTTTAAGACCAAAAGAGATAAAATTTCAAGAGTTTATCTACATGCATATCTACTATACTTAGTCCATCCTCATACGGGTGAAAAAATGGAGTTCTTAGCCCCACTTTTTGACGATATGAAAACATACATGAAAAAATATTTTGACGAAGGTGACATAGATGAAAAAATTAACCCTCTTACTCTCGGTAGTGGTTTTATTGGGACTTAATGGGTGTGGTGCAGTCAAGGGACTCTTGATTTACGATACAGACCCTACTTTAAAACCTATCAATAATGTACATGCTTTAGCAACTATGAATGCTGTTGGGTTTGAGTGGGAACGCCTAAAACAGAAGAGACTACATGGTATCAATATCTATAGAGGGTTAGCAAAAGAGCGTTTTTTACCAAACCAGCATGTCAAACATATTGGTACGGTAGATAACCGTTACGCAACACACTTTGTCGATACGCATGTGAAGCCAAATACAGCCTACCTCTATACTTTTACTACTTTCTATATGGGAAAAGAGTCTAAGCATGGAAAAGTACTTAAAGTAAAGACACCAGCAACATTTAAAGGGGTCTCTTTTGTACAAGCCTACAAAGTAGCACCTTATGTGGTAAAGCTTCTTTGGCAGCCTCATAGCAATGAGAGTGTTAACAGTTACGTCATTGAACGTTCAGTCAATGGGGGTGAGTGGAAATTTGTAGCACAAGTTGAAGGACGTTTAATGGTAGAGTATATTGATAGCTATATCCAACCTACACACCGTTACCAATACCGTATTTTAGCAAAGCGTTATGATGGGATTGTCTCTAGACCAAGTCCTGTAACGAAGATTGCATTTTAAAGGGAAAATTGATGCCACATTTAAAAGTAAAACCATTTGATTTTAAGTTATTGGAAGAGAGAGTTGCTCAGAGTTCTCTTGTGACTTTTTTTGCACATGCGACCAATAGAAGTGATGTATTGCTTGGTATTGACTACAAGGGGGAGGAGTTTTTGCTTCAACTCAAACCCGATACACAGAGTGTATTGTTTAAGTACGATAAGGTGACACGTCCCTTGAAGGTAAACCTTCTAAAAGAGGCGTTAGGGGAGGTCTCTAAAGCATTAGATTTTGAGGTACTAAGCTCCAATATCGCACTCTCCAATACAAAAGCGACTCTCTCTTCAGACTATTTTAAGAAGATAGAAGATTTTGAAGATATTACCTTTCCTAAAGAGAAAGTCTCTGTGGAAGTAGGCTTTGGATCAGGAAGACATCTGCTCTATCAGGCAAAGAAAAATCCAGATACTCTTTTTATTGGGCTTGAGATTCATACCCCTTCAGCACAACAAGTCTTAAAGCAGATTGCGTTACAAGGCTTAGAAAATATCTGGGTTGTCAACTATGATGCTAGACTCTTTTTAGAGATGCTTCCTTCAAACCTTTGTGAGCAGATCTTTGTACACTTTCCTGTCCCTTGGGATAAAAAGCCTCACAGACGTGTCATTAGTCCCTCATTTTTAGAGGAGTCTATGCGTGTTTTGGGTGTAGGAGGACGTTTGGAGCTTCGTACCGATAGTGACAACTACTTTTGGTATGCACTAGAGACATTTTTTGCTGTACCTAAAATTGAGGTTGAGGTACGAAAAAATGAAGCGTTAGAGGTAACAAGCAAATATGAAGCCCGTTGGTTGAGACAAGAGAAAGATATCTACGATGTCTATGTCACTTCTAAGGTGGAGTCTAAACCAAAATCTTTTGAGGTTGATTTTTCATTCCCTCCGTATGAAGGTGTTGAGAATTTAGAGGAGAGACTCCCTAAAAAAGCAGAGATATTTGATGGCTATTTTGTCCATTTTGAACGTATCTATACGTTACCTAACGTAGGAGAGTACCTTATTAAGTGTGCGTTTGGTAGTTTTGATAGACCTGAACATAAATATCTTCTACTACAAGGTGGGTGTGTGCGTTATTTTGTTGCTCCTCCTGTTAAAACTGAGGTGAATGCTTTGGCACACAAGAAAATAGTGGAGATGGTTTATCATGGCTAATGTGATTAGTGCGTCGCATCTTAATTTGAGTTACGACAAGGGAAGAAAAGAGGTGATTCGTGATGCGAACTTTACCATTAAAAAAGGAGAGTTTGTTTTTATTACGGGTCCAAGTGGTTCGGGTAAATCTACTTTACTAAAAGCACTCTATGGAAAGATTCGTCCTTCGGAAGGTAACTTGATTGTTGGAGGGATGGATCTCTCTACCATTAAGCCTAGAAAGCTTCAAGAGTTACGTACCCATATGGGGATTATCTTTCAAGATTATCGTTTGGTCAATGAGTGGACAGTAGCTAAAAATGTGGTACTACCGTTGATGATTTCTGGGTACTCTATGGAGGTACAGCAGACACAAGCTCAACGTCTTTTAAAGCATGTAAAGTTGGCTGAGCATGCGGACAAATACCCTTTAGAGTTGAGTGGTGGAGAGCAGCAACGTGTAGGGGTGGCAAGAGCTTTGGCAAAAAACCCTGTAGTGATTTTAGCCGATGAACCTACAGGTAACCTCGATGAGTACTCCTCCAATGTGATTTGGGATCTTATGGAGAATGCGTGTCAGCAACTAGAGACGACAGTGTTGGTTGTAACCCATAAAATACCTACCATTTTTTCATTGCCATATCGGCATTTTATTATTGAGAGTAAGGGTGTCTATGAAGTTCATTAAAAATCACTTAATGTTTATTTTACCACTGATGGTTATTTTGCTAGGTGTAGAGTTCTACTTGGTCTTTGAACGTACAACAAACTCTTATGAGAAAGGGTTACGTGAGGGGTATACGATGTTGGTTGTGACCAAAGAACCTATGACATTGTCCGATTTAAAGGCGTTAAGTCCCCATATTAGTAGTAGTGAGCCTATTGAAAGAGAAGAGATTGTACATAAGGTTTTAAAAGGGGTTACGAAGAGTAGTACCGAGGGATTGCTTCATGCGTTACCCTACTTCTACAATGTAGGGTTAGATGCCTACTTAAAGGTCTCTGTCTTAGAAGAGATTAAGCAGGGGCTAGAGTCCTCCCCTCAGGTAAAGAGAGTAGAGACTTTTGGGAGTAGCTATGCTGACTCTTATCGTCTCTTTAGTTTTATTAAGTTGGTGTTGAAGCTCTTTATTGGGTTTATGTCTGTGGTGAGTCTTTTTCTTATTATTAAGCAGATGGAGATTTGGAAATATCTCCATAAACAACGTATGCAGATTATGGAGGTGTTTGGGGCACCGTTAATGTTGCGTAGTGGGGTGCTTTTTAAAGTGGCTATTTTTGATGCGATTATTGCTACAATGATTACAAGTCTTATCTTCTTTTTTATCAAATATAAGTGGGCGGCACAAAGTGGCATTGAGATTATGGTACAAAAGCAAGAGGCACTTTTCCGTATGAGTGATATTGGGCTTTTGTTAGGGGTGGCATTGAGCATTGTTATTTTAGCTGTTTATATTGTTGTCTTTTCAAGTAAGGGAGTACAAGAGTGAAGTTGTTTGTATGGTTTCTTCCACTTTTAGCATGGGGACTTCTTTGGGGTGCGTCAACAAGTAGTAAAATTGAAGCGTCAAAAAAGACACTCTCTACTGTGGCATCTCAGAAAAAATCAGCCAGTCGTAAATTGAGTCGTATTGCAAAAGATATTAAGCAAGCAGAAAAAGAGATTGCGGCACTAGATGCAAAAATTGAGCTACTCTCACGTAACCAAGAGGAGAACCAAAAGACCTACCATCTTTTAAAAGAGAAAGTGGTGCAAACAACAAGGGATTTTGAAGAGATTTCACGTGATTTAGAGGAGAAAAATAAGCGTTTTTTAGAACACCTTTCTCAACAATTCTCTATTGCTTTTGCTATGGAGAAGACGCATGAACCTACTCGTAAATCGGTCTTGTCTTATGAACTTTATGAGGCATATAAGGCATACAATACAAAACTTTTAGCCTCTTTACGTTTTGAAATTATGAAGCTTACAAAGCGTAAGTCCGATACACTCTATCAGCGTAATAAGACACAAAAGAAGATAGAGTCTTTGGTAAAAAGACAAGAGGAGCTTAAAACTAAAAAACTTGCCAAAAAGAGACTACTTAAGCGATTGGCACAAGATGAAGAGCGTTATACAGCCCGTTTACAGAAGATTGAAGATAAGCAAAATCTCTTAAGACGTACCTTGGCAAATTTACATATTTTACAGCAAAAAGAGGTAGAGGAAGCACGTAAAAGAGCCCTTGCACGTAAAGAGGCAATGAGGTTAGAGCGTGAACGAAAAAAACGGCTTCGTAAAGCCAAAGCGCTTGCTGCTGCAAAAGAGAGAAAAGCCAAAGAGGCACTTGCTAAAGCCAAAACAAAAGCAGCAAGAAAAAAGGCTAGACTCGCAGCAAAAGAGGCAGCAAAAGAGGCAGAGATATTGCGAAAAAAAGGGCAGAAATCCAATGAAAAGATTCGTAAAATCAACTCCTCTTACCAAAAATCAAAAGTCTATGCTTACCGTGGAGGAAAGACTATCTCTCCTATTGCTGGAGCAAGAGTGATTAAGAAGTTTGGTACCTATGTTGACCCTATCTATAAGATTAAAATTTTTAATGAATCTATTACGCTAAAAGCACCCAAAGCCAATGCAAAAGTACAAAATGTACTCAATGGTAAAGTGGTCTTTGCTGGAAAGAGTAGTATGTTGGGAAAAGTAGTAGTGGTTGCCCATAGTGGAAAGATGCATACCGTCTACGCAGGACTCTCTAAAATCGCACCAACAATCCATATTGGAAGTAAGATTCGTAAGGGATATGTGGTAGGAAAAGTCAATAGTAAGTTAATGTTTCAAGCGACAAAAAACTCTAAACACATTAACCCACTTCGTCTGATACGTATCTAGTTTAAACCCCTCCTAACCAACCTTTAGATATAATCGCGAAATTATATAAAGGTGTAGCTGTGACAAAAAGAGTATTGGTAAAATTTTCTGGTGAAGCATTGGCTGGTGAAGAGGGGTATGGGATTGATACTCAGATTCTTAACTTTATTGCAGGTGAGATTAAAGAGCTTGTAGACAATGGTGTTGAAGTAGGTATCGTTGTTGGTGGTGGTAATATTATTCGTGGTGTGAGTGCAGCAGCAGATGGTATTATCAAGCGAACCTCTGGAGACTATATGGGTATGTTAGCAACCGTTATTAATGGTGTTGCTATACAAGAGGCATTGGAGCATGCTGGGGTTACAGCACGTCTACAATCAGCGATTGATATGCAAGAGATTGGTGAAGCATTTATTGTACGTCGTGCTAGACGTCATTTAGAGAAGGCACGTGTTGTAGTATTTGCCGGTGGTACTGGTAACCCATACTTCACAACCGATACAGCAGCAACCCTAAGAGCCTCAGAGATTGAAGCAGAGCTTTTAATTAAGGCAACCAAAGTAGATGGTGTTTACGATAAAGACCCCAATAAGTTTGATGATGCGATAAAGTTAGATACACTCAGTTATGATCAAGCCTTGACAGAGCATATTAAAGTAATGGATGACACCTCTATCGCCTTGGCAAAAGAGAATGGTTTACCTATTGTTGTGTGTAATATGTTTGAAAAGGGTAACCTCTTAGCAATCATCAAAGGTGATATGAGCCTTTGTTCCATTGTAAAGTAATAGAATAAAATAAGATAAGTAGTAAAGGAAGAAAAATGAGAACAGAACAATTAACAGCAAAAGCATTAGAAAAAGTAGATTTCGATAAATACCTTTTGGCAAATGCCGTAGGAAAGAGAGCAGAAGAGATTGCTAATGGCGCAGAGGTGCTTTTAACTGTCGATACTGCTGATATGAAATATACAGATATCGCATTGACTGAGATTGCTGAAGGTAAACTTAGCGTCAGTTTAGAAAGGTAACCTATTGTGGATGCTTTTTTAGCAAAAGCCAAAGCAATAAAGACTATTGAAGAGGCAACAGCCTTTTTGTGGGAGTATCTTCCCACCCCTCACATTGCAACCAAGGATGCCTTGGAATTTGCACTTCATGCCCATCAACATCAAACACGTAAAAGTGGTGAACCCTATATTGTACATCCTATTGTAGTAGCAACAATTACAGCAGCATTTTCTAATGATGAGACTATGGTTCAAGCAGCACTTCTCCATGATGTTGTTGAAGATACAGAGCATACTATAGAGGAGTTGGAGGAGCGTTTTGGTAAAGATGTGACCCATTTGGTAGAGGGATTGACCAAGATTGTTGAGATTAGAGATGAGGAGTTGGTACCCTCTGGTTCTGATGAGCGTTTAATCCACTCAGCACTTAGCTTTAGAAAGATGTTGATTGCTTCTATTAAAGATATCCGTGTTTTAGTCATTAAACTGTGTGACAGAATGCACAATATGCTTACGCTAGATGCCTTACGTCCAGAAAAGCAAAAGCGTATTGCCGAGGAGACATTGGTTGTCTATGCGCCTATCGCACATAGATTAGGCGTATCTAGGCTTAAGAACAATCTTGAAGATTTGAGTTTTCAATATATCTATCCTGATGAGTATGCCAATATTGATACCTATATTCAACATAATGCACAAAATTTACAGTTTAAACTCAATACCTTTATTCAAAAAGTATCAAAATATATGTTACAAAATGGTTTTGATGAAGATGAGTTTAAAATCTTTGGACGGGTAAAACACTACTACTCTATCTATATGAAGATGCAACGTAAAGGGGTGAGTATTGATGAAGTGTTGGATCTTTTAGCTGTACGTATTATTGTCAACGAGCCTATAGAATGCTATAAGGTGTTGGGGTTAATGCACCTGAAGTTTACACCCCTTATCTCTCGCTTTAAGGACTATATTGCTGTGCCTAAAGAGAATGGTTATAAGACAATCCATACCACACTCTTTAATGAAGAGGGGATTGTAGAAGCCCAAATTCGTACAGAACAGATGCACCGTTTAGCAGAGTTTGGTGTAGCAGCACATTGGAAATATAAAGAGGGTGGTGAGAGTGTAAATCTGACATGGTTAGAGTCACTACACTACCAAAACGAGTCTGTAGAAGAGTTTTATGAGTTGGCAAAGAGTGATCTCTTTAGTGAAGATATTACAGTATTTTCTCCCAAAGGAGACTACTACACCCTTCCTAAAGGCTCTACGGCATTGGATTTTGCCTATGCCATACACTCCGAAGTAGGAAGTAATGCGATGGATGCTTTAGTCAATAAGCAGAATGTCTCACTACTCTCTATTTTGAAAAATGGTGATATTGTACGTATTATTAAAGATGATAAACTACACCTACACTGCTCATGGCTTGATACGGTAAAAACCTCTAAAGCCAAAGAGGGGATTCGTAGTGATTGTCGTGCACGGATTAAAGAGTGTGATCTTTTGAGTGCGTACAATATCTTGACGACACTCTTTGAGAAGGAGCGTAGTGCATTGGAACCACTCATCCAAACCCTCTCTTTGGAAGAGAGCCTTCACAAGCTTCCCGATCAAAAAGATTACTTTAAAGAGGTTATTCGGCAAGTGGCTGACTACCTTGGTACCAAAGAGGTACGTTTTTGGGAGTTACTGAAAAAAGGCTATAAAAAACCTATTGAGAAGGAGATAGAGCACTTTATCTTCTTTACCAATAAGAGTATAGAACGTGTAGAGTTTGATTATTGTTGTCATCCTAAAGTAGGAGACAAAATCGTTGCCTTCTATAAGGATAGTAAAGCTATTATTCACCATAAATTATGTAAAAAAGCCTATGAGAAGATGAAAGCAGGTGAACCTATGCTTCATGTACGTTGGAGTGGATCAAAGCTCTCACGTTATCGTCTTATTGTAAGTTTACAAAATCAAAAAGGTGTTTTGGCAGATTTACTAGCAAAACTCTCTGATTTGGATTTGAATGTATTAAGCATCGCATTGGGGATTCAAAATTCAGAAAATGCTGAGTATTGTCAAATAGAGGTGGAGAGTCGTGAATCAAAAAAGAGTATACTTTCAGAAAAAATTTCACAAAGATTTAAACTGATTGAAATTATTAGTTTAGATGATGCGTATAATAAATAGTTGGAGAGAAAATGTCGGTTAAACAAGCATTAGAAGAGATAGCAAGAGGAACAGCAGAAATCATTGATATGGAGCGTATTGAGAAGCTTCTTACAAAGTATTATGAAGAGGGAAAAACCTATACGGTAAAAGCTGGTTTTGATCCGACGGCACCCGATTTGCACTTGGGACATACGGTACTTCTTCAAAAGTTGGCAACCTTTCAAAAGTTTGGTGGGCGTGTACAATTTCTTATTGGTGATTTTACTGCGATGATTGGTGATCCTACAGGAAAGAGTGCGACACGTAAAGTCTTAACCAAAGAGCAGATTGTGAAAAACATTGCCTCTTACACAGAACAAGCCTTTAAGATTTTGGATGAGTCAAAAACAACTATTGTTTACAACAATGACTGGTTAGAGAAGTTGGGGGCTGCTGGTATGTTACAACTTGCTTCAAACCTTACGGTGGCACGTATGCTTGAGCGTGATGACTTCTCTAAGCGTTATGCGTCAAACACACCTATTGCTGTGAGTGAGTTTATGTATCCTCTACTTCAAGGGTATGACTCTGTACACCTTGAGAGTGACATTGAGATTGGGGGAACTGATCAGAAGTTTAACCTACTTATGGGAAGACAACTTCAAAAAGCCTATGATATTAAAAAGCAGCAAGCTGTCTTGATGATGCCTATTTTAGAGGGACTTGATGGGGTTCAAAAGATGAGTAAATCTTTAGGTAACTACATTGGGGTAACGGAAGCACCTAAAGATATTTATGGGAAAACACTCTCTATTTCAGATGAGTTAATGTGGCGTTACTATGAGCTGCTTAGTGAAAAATCACTCCAAGAGATAGAGCAACTCAAAGCAGATGTAGCATCTCGTACCGTTCATCCAAAAAGAGCCAAAGAAAACTTGGCATTGGAGCTAACTACTAGATTTTATAATGAAGAGTTGGCTAAACTTGCCCAAGAGGAATTTAACTCTGTATTTAAAGCAAGAAATATCCCTACAGATATTCCAGAGTTTGAGATGGAAAGTGGTATTTGGATTTGCCAAGCATTGGTTGATGCTGGTATTGAACCCTCTACCTCTCAGGCTAGACGTGATATTAAACAAAATGCAGTGAGTATTAATCAAGAGAAAATTAGTGACGATAAACTAAATCTTGAAGCAGGGGAGTACACACTACAAGTAGGGAAAAAGAGATTTGCAAAAGTGAAGGTAAAGTAATGGAATTTAAATCTTTTAAAATTGGAAACTATACAATAGAAAAGCCTATTGTTCAGGGGGGTATGGGGGTTGGTATCTCTTGGGATCAACTCGCAGGAAATGTAAGTAAAGAGGGTGGACTTGGCGTTATCTCAGCTGTAGGTACAGGAGTCTATAAAAACAGAAAGTATCTTGATGAAAAAGAGATGGCAGGTAAAGGGCATCGTCCACTAGACGATATTAACTTCTATTCAGCAAAAGCACTTAAACACATCTTTGAAAATGCTAGAGCTATTAGTGGTGATGCTCCATTGGCTGTCAATATCTTGTACGCACAAAGTGGCTATGACCGTGTAGTGGTTGATGCGTGTAAAGCAGGTGCCGATATTATTATCACCGGTGCTGGACTTCCCTTGACTATGCCAGAAGCTGCCAAAGACTATCCAGATGTCGCCCTTGTGCCTATTGTCTCTACGGCGAAGGCACTTCGTATTTTGTGTCGTCGTTGGAAAAAGACACACAACCGTCTTCCAGATGCTGTTGTGGTTGAAGGACCTCTCTCTGGAGGGCATCAAGGGTTTAAGTATGAAGAGTGTTTCTTAGAAGAGAACCAGCTTGAAGCCATTTTACCACCAGTGATTGAAGAGGCTAAAGCGTGGGGAGATATTCCAGTGATTGCTGCTGGAGGTATCTGGAACCATGATGATATTGCCAAGTTCCTTGAGATGGGAGCAGCTGCTGTTCAGATGGGTACACGTTTTATTGGTACAGTAGAGTGTGATGCTAGTGAGACGATGAAACAAGTCATTCTAGAGAGTACGCAAGAGACGATTAAACTCTTTAAGTCACCAGTAGGCTACCCTGCTCGTGGTGTAAAGACACAACTTCATGAAGACATAGAAAAAGGTGTAGCCCCAAAAGTAGCATGTATCTCTAACTGTGTCGCACCATGTAAACGTGGTGAAGAGGCGAAAGTGGTAGGGTATTGTATTGCCGATAGACTTACAGATGCCTATGATGGCATTAAAGAGTCAGGGCTCTTCTTTACTGGAGCAAATGGGTATAGACTCAATGAGATTATTACCGTAAAAGCATTGATGAAGAAGTTGATGCAAGGTGAAGAAGCATAAGCTTATGAGTCTGCTTCATAGAATTTTCCTCTTTTTCCTTTTAGGGAGTACTCTGCTCTTCTCTTCTGTCAACGTAATGAAGAGAGCCATTGTACATAAGGGTGAGCTGAACCTCTTCTTTGCTAAATCGTTCAATACACAGCAAGTAAAGCACTTTGTCTTAAGCCACCCCTATCGGGAAATTTATGATTTTCAAAATACACGTTTGGCCCATAAAAGAGTTCCTCTTGGATTGGGAAGTCATGTACGTATGGCACAATATAAATCCAATGTGGTTCGTGTGGTTATCTCCGATATAAAAGGATACAAACCCACAGGTTATCAGCCTCTTTTTGATGCTAAAAAGTATTGTATCTCTCTTCCTCATCATACTACTACCTCAAAAGTAAAACACTCAAAATCTAAACTATCTAGTAAGAAGAAGCCTTCAAGAAAGTTGTTACATCATGATGAGTTGATTGTGATAGATGCTGGACATGGAGGGCATGACAGTGGGGCTGTCGCAGGAGGAAAAAAAGAGAAAGATTTGGTATTACAAATCTCTAAACGTGTAGCAAAGCAGTTGAAGAGACGTGGTTATAGAGTAGTTTTAACACGTACAAGAGATAGATTTTTAAAGCTACCACAGCGTACACGTATTGCCGATAAGAAGGATGCGACACTCTTTATCTCTATTCACGCAAACTCTGTACCTAAGCGTAAACGCTATAAGGTACATGGTATTGAGACCTTCTTCTTACAAAATACACGAGATGCAAAATCTCAAAGGATCGCTGCAAGAGAAAATAAATCTGTACTCAAAGGTGCTGGAAGTCGTTTGAGTAAAAAGGTTATTATTGATTCTGTTTTAAGTGGTCCAAAGATTGTAGAGTCCAATAAATTGGCTATTTCGGTACAAAGACGTATTATGACCAATGTACATCGTTACGCTAGGGATGTGAAAGATGGAGGGGTACGTCATGCGCCATTTTGGGTATTGGTAGGGGCAAGTCGCCCCTCTATTTTAGTAGAAGTAGGGTATATATCTTACCCTAAAGAGCGTAGAAGACTCTTCAATAGAAACTACCAAGAGCTCATCTCTAATGGTATTGCTGAAGGGGTAGATAACTACTTAACCAATAGAAAAAAAGAGATAGAAATCGATTAAAAAAAAAGGGGGGGAAAGATGAAAAATATTGTTTTATCTATAGTAGTACTTTTGCTACTTGTAGGTTGTGGAGGACCTGATCGTTCAGATACACTCATCGTGATTGATGCTGGACATGGAGGGCACGATAGTGGAGCTGTTTGTGCAGGAAAACAAGAGAAGAAACTTGTTTTATCTCTAACGAAAAAATTGAGAAAAGCATTTTTAGATCAAGGGTATCGTGTCTATTTAACACGGGGAGATGATACATTCTTAAAGCTAGGAGAGCGTACACGCATTGCCGATAAAAAAGAGGCAAAAGTCTTTATCTCTATTCATGCCAATGCCATTGCAAATCATAACCGTTTTGAAGTGGTAGAGGGAGTAGAGACCTACTTCTTACAAAAAACAAGAGATGCTAAGTCTCAACGTATTGCAGCTAGAGAAAATAGTGCTGTTTTACAAGGGGCTGATAGTTTGAGTAAAAATGTTATTATAGACTCTGTCTTAAATGGTCCTAAAATTATACAGTCACACAAATTGGCAATTGATGTACAAACACAGATGGTAGACTCTTTAAAAAGTAGATATACAGATGCTAAAGATGGTGGGGTAAGACCAGCACCTTTTTATGTTTTAGTCGGAGCAAGTCGTCCCTCTATCTTGGTTGAAATAGGGTATATTACCAATACAAAAGAGCGTCAGAGACTCTTTACCTCTGACTACCAAGAGCGTATTGCTCAAGGGATTGTCAAAGGGGTAGGACGCTACTTAGACAACCGTAAAAGAGAGATGGGCTTTTAGTCTTCTGTATAGGTGACTTGGTAGGAGACCATTTTATGAAAAGGGCGTAAAAATGTTTCAAGTTCACCCTTTTTAAATGCTTCAATCTTCTGTTCTTCTAAGCGTTCAAGCAGTATATGGGTACTCTCCATTGTACTTAGACAGTAGGTTTGGGGTTGTTCTTTAAACTGAAATGCTGAGCGTTTAGTATGGCTAAAACTAATCTTAGGCAATGCATTGAGATTTGAACTTGCTTTAAGCATCGCACGAGAGCATGGCCATGTCGCATCAATGAGAAAGATAATAGGGGTTTTACCGTTTGTTTCTAGTGGTGTATCGTTAAGGTTGATACTTCTCTCTGAGGGGTAGAGTACAAAAGAGATATTATTGGGGTTTTGGATAATCTTATTGATACGAGTATGATTTGTAAAATCAATACCTATAAAGATTTCACACTTTTTAAGTGAGAGATTGGTAAAGTGTCCTGTCCCATTTTTGGTACGCTTAAACTCTTTAGGGTGCATAAGAAGAATAAACCGTGTCTTTGTCTCTATAGGTTCAATATAGTGACACATACAAGATGTTTTTGGACGGTAGCATTGGTAGCATACCTCTCTATGGAGTTTAGGCATCATTAAGCGTATAGGCAATATGGTTTTTTTCTAAAAGTGTGAGATATTTCTCAAATGTCTCTTTCGCAAGTGAGGCACTCTCTGAAGCTATGGAGATAGTGGTTTGCCACGCTTTTTTCTCTTCTAAAAGTTTAGGTAAAGAGGAGACTTCAACCCCTTTTGGTGTCTCTTCCATAAGTTCAATAAAGAGGTTCTCTTTTGTAAGTGCTGTAAGGGAGTATCGTACATATTTTTTTGCAACAGGGATAAGTTTTTCAACAATCTTTGTAACCATAGGGTGGCTCATTTCAGGAAATCCTGGCATAAAGAAAAAACGATCATCTAGGCTAAAGGCAGGCATATTATTGACAGGGTTTTTTAAAAGTTTTGCCCCTTTAGGTAGCATTGCCATCTTAATAGGGTGTGGGTAAGCATCCTCACCTAAAGTCTCTTCTATAATCTGTTTTGCCTCCTGATGGAGTACAAATGCGCCATTTTTAAGTGCGATGGCAGCACACTTACGGGTATGGTCATCAGGTGTAGACCCAATACCTCCAAAGCTAAAGAGAATGGGGTTAGGATGTGAAGCAATAAATTGTAAACTCTTTACAATGAGTGCTGGATCATCTTCAATGACAAAAGAGCCACTGAGTCTATAGCCTTTGGTAGCTAATATATCTGCAACAAATTTAAAGTGCGCATCTTGACGTCTTTGGTTTAAAATCTCTGTTCCTATAATGAGAGCAAAGAATTGGATAGGGTGTGGCATTTTAGACTCCATAGATTAAACTTGAAAACCAATGAGTGTAATATCATCGTTTTGTTCCTCTTGTGCCTTATAGGCTTCAAAGAATTTGAGAAAAAGAGCTTTTTGATCTTTAAGGGTATAGCTAGATACCTCTTGAAGTATCTCTTCAAAACGTCTTCTTCCTAAAGGAAAGCCTTTTTTACCACCATTTTGGTCAATGTACCCATCTGTAGTAAGGTAAAATTGCATATTTGGTTGAAGACTAAGGGTAAAGTTTTGGTAGCAATCATTAAGGTTTGCTTGTTTGTATCCTAAGGATTTCCTATCACCTTTTATTCGGTGTACCATACCCTCTTCTTTGTAGAAGAGTGAAATATTCGCACCAGCATAGTGTAGAAGTTCCTCTTTTTTATCGATGATGACTACACCAGCATCAGCCCCTACATTGCTGTGCGCATTCTCTTGATTGAGTAGCTCTTTAAAGGCTCTATTGATATATTGTAAAATCATATCTGGATGGTAGGTTAATCCCTCAATATCTTGAATGAGTTGTTCTTGTATCGCTTTCATGAGCATTGTAACAAACGCACCAGCAACCCCATGTCCAGTACAATCAATAATGACAAGCAGGAAGATATCTTTTTCAATTTCAGTAAAGAAGTAGATGTCTCCACCAACAATATCTTTAGGTTTCCAGATAATAAAAGAGTCTTCAAATGCTTTTTGAAAGAGTGTAGGCTGCGGTAGAATACTACTTTGAATTAAAGAAGCATAGGTAATACTGTCTTGTATATGTTGATGTGTCTTTGCTAACTCTTTGGTACGCTCTTGTACTTTCTCTTCAAGGTTTGTGTTGAGTTCTTGAAGCTCTTTTGTCTTCTCTTTTACAATTTTTTTAAGTTTTTTATTGATAAGAAGAAAGATAATCACTAAGAGTAAGATAGCAAGTCCAATAAAGAAGAGAAGTCTTCCATTGAGCTCTTTTTGAATCTTAATAGAGGTCCATTTGTGGTAAATAGTATTGAGTTGACTTTGTGAAATGTCTGCTAACGCATGGTCAATACTAAGCAGAATCTCTGGTTCAATATCTTTTTGTAAGGCTAGTTTCAAATGAAACATATAGGGTATTTTAGTATAGATTTTTGTATGGTTAAAGCCTAAAATATTGATATAGTAGAGAGCTGTAACACCATTAATAGCAAAAAAGTCAACTTTTTCCTCCTCAATAGCTTCTAAGGCATCTTTGACATTAGGAAATGTTTTGAATGTTGCTTGAGGATATTTTGTTTGTACCCATTTTCCTAAAGAGTTACCCTTAACAATGGCAATAGTTGAATGAGAAAAGTCTTCATTAAGACTTAAAGAACGACGCTTATGTGAGACTAAGACAGCTGGGTATGAGTAGATATTGTGTTTGGTAAAGCGTAGGTATTTTGCTCGCTCTTTGGTGTAGGGGATGGCACTAAACATATCGGCTTTATGCTCTTTCATAAGTGTGACGGAGGTCTCCCAATTGGGTGTAGGAATAGGCTCAAATTTGATACCTGTTTTTTGAGAGATAATATTGAGTAAATCGGAGATAATCCCTACATGGATATTGCGCATCTCATCTCTCCACTCAAATGGTCTCCAGTCAGGGTCATAGACATAGGAGATAGTGTGTTTTATAAAACGATTGAGGTATCCATAGTAGCGCTCTGACTCATCTGATACCCACTTGGCTTCAATGGCTTTAAGTTGAGGGGTTTTTAGCTTCTTAAAGCCTTCATCAAAGAGAGCAATATTACTCTCTTTTGCACTAATAGCGTGAATTTTAGAGCTCTCAATCAGTTGGTTAGATTTCTTAATAAATGGGGTATATTGATGGCTAATGGCAAAATAGGAGAGGGCTAGAGCATCATCATAGATAGCATCTACTTTATGATCTATAAGGGCTTGAAAGAGGCTATCGTAGTCATTGTATGTGTGGAGTGTAGATGTAGGAAATTTCTTTTGAAGGCTCTCTTTATAATCACTGCCAATAAGTCCTATATGTGAAAGATTTTTAGGTTTTTTATGTAAAGTGTAGAGTGCTGTTTGGGTTTGATAGTAGGGGATACTCTTTTTCATCCAGCTCTCATACGGAGTTGTACCTAAAAAAAAGGCTACTTTATGCTCTTTGGCTAAAGCAATAGCATCATCCCAATCTTTGGCTTTTACAAAAGTAATAGTATGGTGGTTCTCTTTGGCAAAAAGTCTCCAAATATCGATGAGAAGCCCATAGGGTTTTCCATCGATAGCGTAGGAGAAAGGAGCATAATCTGGATCGTAAGAGACCTTAAACTCTTTGGCATCTAAGAGTTGTATGCTTAGTAAGAGAAGAAGAATGAGTTTAAATAGACGCACTAGGGAACCTCTCTTAGAGTGTAGTACAGAGTTTAAAGTAGAATCTATCTTCTTCTAATGGGGTAAATTCAAATTGTAGTGATGCTACCTTGCGAGCAATCTCTAAAAAGCCTAAGCCTCCACCTTTGCTGTGACTCCCTTTCCCACTACGACGTACCTCTTTGTATTGTGCTTTAATCTCCTCTTTTGTAGCATTTTGTATAAAGTGAAGTTTCTCTTCTAGGCGTTTTTTATCTTCACTTGAGACAATATTGTGGCTACATACAAAGTATTCGTGCTCTTTTTTCCCTACAAAGATAACCCCTTTTGGGTCAAAGTGTTTACTCTTTTTTATCTTTTTAGAGTAGTTCATAATGTTTTGTGCCAACTCAATAAAGACAATAAAAATATGGTTTGAGATTTTCATAGAGAGTTCATCGGACTCTACCTCTTTTTCCAGAACGCCAGTCATTCCAGCAATAAGAGATTGTGTAAATGTCCCTCCATAAGCCAAAAAGATAATACCCTCTTCAGTAAGTATAGACTCTAGTTTTTCTATTGAAATCATTGTGTATCCTTTAGCTCAAATGTAAATGTAGCACCATCTTTGGTATTGGCTACAGAGAGGAACCCTTGGTGCTTTTTGGCAATTTGTTGGCTCATATAGAGCCCTATGCCTGTGCCAGCATCACCTTTACTTGTGACGTGAATCTCAAAAAGAGTATCGAGAATCTCTTCTGGAATACCTCCAGCATTATCGGTAACAGTCAGTTTCTTCTCTTTTCCATCAATCTTAATATGAAGTTTTCTATTGAGAATTTTTTGTTCTAAAAAGGCATATTTCGCATTGTTAATAAGGTTTAGAAGAATATGTTTAAACTCATTCTCATGTCCTTGAATCTCAAAATCTTCTTCTACTTCAAAAGAGACTTCTATGGCATACTTGACTAACTCCTCTTTAATAAGCATAAGCACACTCTGTACCATAGGTTTAAGGAAGAAAGGTTTTGCGGCCTTAATAGGTTTAAAGAAAGAACGGAAGTTCTGAAGGGTCTCTGTAAGGTGTTGTATTTGAAGAAATCCATCCTCTTTAAAACGTTTGATTGTCTCAGGAGAGACCCCATTGTTTTTGTTTGCTTCAAGAGATAAGATATTCATCTGCATAGAGAGAATGTTGAGTGGTTGTGTCCATTGGTGTGCTACAGCATTCATCATCTCAGCAATAGCAACAAGACGTGACTGTTCAAAGAGTAACTCCTCTTGTGCTACACGTTTTTGAATCTCTTGCGCAACCTTCTCTTCTAGTTGTGTTTTGTAACTCTCTAACTCTTCATGTAGTTCAACAATTGCCATCTGTTGGCTATCGGAGAGTTTGATAATCCTATCGAGTCGTTTATCTTTTTTTTTGTAGATAGAGAAGAGTGTCATCATCTCTTCACGAATATTTTGACACTCCTCATCTTCAATACTAGAGAGTTTATCGATGATTTGGTTGAACTTTTTATTGTATTTCATGGTGATGAATCCTATGATTTCATAATAAGTTTAATGGGTAACTCTTCAAAGTCTTCAATAAAGTCTTCTCCTGCTTCTAAGGCACTCTCATTCTCTTCATCATAGATCCATTCAATAGTAAGCTTGGTTTTCTCTTGATGCTCTTCTAAGAGGTCAAAGAAGTCAAAAAAGAGTTTAGAGCTACTAGAGTTAAAGTAGATAATTTCCATTTTTATGGTGAGGGTAGGTTTAGGGTTTTGAAAAAACTCTTCCACCCATGCTAAGAGAGGTTGATAGAATTCAAAAGTATTCTCAGGGTAAGATTTTCCTATAAGTGTAATAGCTGAATTTTTGCTATCAAGTATCATTTCTGGGGTATATTTGCTTGCTTCTATGTGTATGTTTTCCATGACTTCTTCCTAAATCTGTTGGCACTTATTATAGTCTTTTTTTTCTATCAAAAACTTAATCTGTATCAAAGAAGTAGGAGAATACCTACTCTTCAATATAGTTTTTGAGTTTACGTCCTACTTTAGGGTGCTTGAGTTTTTTAATGGCTGAAGACTCAATTTGTCTGACTCTCTCACGTGTGACGGAGAGCTCTTTTCCAATCTCTTCTAGGGTTCTGTCACTCTCATCTTCTAAGAGTCCAAAACGCATACGAATCACAGCTTTTTCTCTCTCATTGAGTTGGTCTAGTACTTCATCAATTTGGTTGTTTAAGTCATCTTTTAAGACAATGTCTGTTGGGCTTGGTGTGGTTTTATCCTCAATAAAGTCACCAAATCTACCATCATCTTCATCTCCTACAGGGGTCTCTAGTGAGACAGGCTCTTTGGTAATTTTAATGACATTTTTTACTTTGTCTACAGAGAGACCTACCTCTTTGGCAATGGTATCAAGGTCTGGCTCTTTTCCTGTCTCTTGAAGGTATTTTCTAATGATTTTATTGATACGGTTAATAGTCTCAATCATATGAATAGGGATACGAATGGTTCTAGCTTGGTCAGCAATAGCACGAGAGATAGCTTGACGAATCCACCATGTGGCATAGGTTGAGAACTTGTACCCTTTTTCATACTCAAACTTATCGACAGCTTTCATCAGTCCAATGTTACCCTCTTGGATAAGGTCAAGGAATGGTAATCCACGGTTAGTGTAACGCTTAGCAATACTTACAACCAATCTAAGGTTAGACTTTGCCATACGTGTTTTAGCCACTTCAGATTTTGCTTTACCTTGGCGAATTTGCCCTAAAATATCTTGAAGTTTCTCTTCACTGAGGTCAAATCCACCTTTAGAGGCCTCACGTGTCTCAAAAAGTTTTTTTATCTCAACATAGGTTGAAACCATGGTGGTCTCTGGAACAGCATCAATAATATCTTCTTTATCCATATTGATAATGTTATCTAGAATCTTTTGGTGATTGGCTTTGAGGGTATCGTTAAAGAGGGGGAGTTTGTACTCAAGTCTCTTTAACTCTTTGTCAAAACTGTCATCTGATGTGAGGGCTGTCTCCATCGCTTTTACCAACTCATTGATAAGTTTTGATGTAGGTCCAAGGTCTAAAAGAGCCAGTTTAAGTTGCTCTTTTTTAAAGGCTACCTTAAGACGCTCATGTAAAATTTTAACAGGATCTGTCTCTGTCTCTAAAAATGTCTCTAGTTCATCACGAACTTTCATCCACTCTTTTTTGGCTTTCTCTAACTTTTTAAAACTCTCAATCACTTGTTTGACACGTTTGTTGTCTTTAGGTGCCTCTTTTCCTTCACCCTCTTCAGCATCCTCTTTCTCATCACTCTTCTCATCTTCAAATGATTTAAAGAGCTCTTTTACCCTTCTTTCACGATTTAGTAGAGGTTCTTTGTAGTTAAGGATGTATCCAATAAGGTAGGGGACAGAACAGATAGCATCAATGATAATATCTTCACCCTCTTCAATACGCATAGAGAGGTCTACCTCCTCCTCTTTGGTAAGTAGGGGGATTTTACCCATCTCACGAAGGTACATACGTACAGGAGAGTCTGAACGGCTCCACTCAAGTAGCTCCTTCTCTTTATGAAGATCAAATTCATCTTCAGCACTACCCTCTTTTAGCTTTTTACGTGCATCATCACGTCTCTTTTTCTCTTTATCTGTAAGATACTTAGCATGCTCCGAAGCAGAGATGATTTCTACTTTCGCATCTGTGGCAAGTTTGTGTATCTTCTTTGCTTGTGCAGCTGTAGGTTGCTTTGAAAACTCTTTGGCAATATTTTCAAGGGTAACTACGTCGCCTTTTTTCTTAGACTGGAAGAGTGCTTCTATATTTTTCATACTATCTTTTGCTGCTGCCATTAAAAACCTTTGTGATGTGTGAAGTGAATTACTTCAGATATAATTAAGTATGGATTATACCGAAATTTTTTTAGAAAAGTGTATGAAATTTGTTAAATTTGATTTTTTTAGCTATAATCGCGAAAATTTTTAATGAGGGAAACCTCTATATCAAGGATATGATTTGCAAGGTAAAGTTTGGAAATTTGGCGACAATATCGATACCGATTTAATTATCGCAGCAAGATACCTCAATACATCTGAGGCTTCTCAATTGGCAAAATATGTCATGGAAGATGCAGACCCAGAGTTTGTCTCTAAGATGAAAGAGGGTGACATTATTGTAGCAGGTGAGAACTTTGGATGTGGTTCAAGTCGTGAACATGCGCCTATCGCACTCAAAGCAGCAGGGGTCAGTGCAGTGATTGCGCCTACTTTTGCGCGTATTTTTTACAGAAATGCATTCAATATGGGACTTCCAATTTTTGAGCTTGAAGAGGCAGCAGAGATTGAAGAAGGTGATACAGTAAGAGTCGATATGGAAGCAGGGGAGATTATCAATGTCTCTCAAGCTAAAACCTATAAGTTTACACCTATTCCTG
>Ga0256828_1000765_pt1 | contig 20831 bp, 18 predicted proteins | sample CV88metaG_FD_185993 | JGI IMG/M metagenome (GOLD analysis project Ga0256828, IMG submission 185993) | Hydrothermal vent microbial communities from East Pacific Rise, Pacific Ocean - CV88 | ecosystem: Environmental > Aquatic > Marine > Hydrothermal vents | place: Pacific Ocean: East Pacific Rise...
CACTAGCTGGATCAAAGCCAAGGACTCAGCAGAACGTTGGACTAAAATAAAAAAGAACATGGATGCTTACGCTGGACGTAAACTTCCATTTAACCAAAAAGTATATGTCTCTGAAGTCAATGACAACAAAAGTAACCAAGCCATTGCAAAACTACTTGATGCCAATAACCTTATGGGTTCTGACCCACTTGAGGCAACAACCGTCTACACTAAACAATGTTCAGTCAACGTTGCCGCACATGACCTTGGTATGATGGGTGCAACACTTGCTAACCATGGTGTCAATCCAAAAACTAAGAAACGTGTTCTTAGAGAAGAAAACGTAGCACCGCTTCTTGCTGTTATGGCAACAGCAGGACTTTATGATAATGCTGGTGACTGGCTCTATGTAACAGGAACTCCTGCTAAAAGTGGTGTTGGTGGAGGTATCTTAGCTGTTATCCCTGGTAAACTTGGTATAGGTGTTGTTTCCCCTCCTCTTGATAAGTATGGAAACAGTGTACGTGGTCAAAAGGCAGCCATCTACATCATCGAGCAATTGGGTCTAAACCCTTACGCACAGTAACCTATGTTACCAACCAAGGAGTATAAAATGAAGTATTCTATATTAACAGCGATACTAATCACCTCGACTTCATCTTTGATGGCACAAGAATCCATTCAGATAGGTAATGTCTCACAAGACCATACCTTTGAGAACTCAGTCGGTGAAAAAGGCATTAACCTAGGTCACGACTGGTTAGTCAATGTTGATCTAAGAACAGGTTGGTTGCAATATGATTATGGTAACCAACCAATAGGCAATACAAACAGTGGAGACCCTACTATCAGCAAGGGGCATACTGATTCAAAAGGTTTTTACATTATTCCTAAGGTCTCATTGACCACACCATCTTTTGGTGGTTTTGCCGCTAAGGTTACGGGTATGTACAGCACTGACCTTGGTTTTAATGACCCACGATATGAGACACGGACCTTTGTTCCAAACCCAAGTGACCCTAAAGCATTTGGCATCTTACAAGAAGCCTATATTCGTTTTGAACACAAGGAGAACAAGGTACTAGTAGGTCGTCAAGAGTTAACTACACCAATGATCGATGCAGATGACTGGTACATGCAATCCAATTCATTTGAAGTGGCTCACTATACCAATACGATGCTAGAAGACAACATGTTTGCACTTGGTTTCTTCCATAAAATGGCTGGTGTTTGGGATTCTGGTGCGTATGATTCTACTATAGCCCCAAAAGGTGGTACAGACTTTTACAGTATGGGTCAAGCCAGTTTTGTTAGCCAAGCAGACAAAAACAATACTGATCCTGACGCAGGTGTCCTTTTTGGAGCATACGAGTACCATCATAAACAACATAATGTTCAAGTATGGGAGTACTATGCGACAGACCTTTACAACATGCTCTTTTTACAATATGACTTTAAGGGTGGTGGTGACAGTTTTAAATATGTAGTCGGTGCACAGTTTATAAACTGGAAAGAAGTTGGTGCATATGCTAAGACCAGTGACAAAGCAGGAGAAGGTGCTCGAATTGACTATTCTCTCTACTCTGCCCGCTTTGATGGACATTTTGATTTTGGTCTTAATTTTGCAACAGGTGTAGCAAAATATACAGACGGTGCGGGTCAAGGAGATACACTAGGAGCTTGGGGTGGTTACCCTTACTTCGCAAACGGTATGATCTTCCACTTCTTTGAAGCAGGATCACTACAAAATGCCGCTTCTTACAAAGCACAAATCGGTTATGACATCCTTGATAATCTATGGATTGGGTATCGTTATACATTCTTTGACTTAGATCCTAGTTATTCATTTGCAAAAATGATTGATCCAACAGACTCAACAAAAACAACAAATGATCCCAATAAACCTCAAAATAGCATGCAATTAAATGGTATTCGTATCAGTTATGGTGGTAAAAAAGGTACCTACTTCACTGGTACATATGAAAGCGTTAGTCTAGACCATGAACCAAATACTTATTCCCTCCGCCTTATCGGTGGGATTAAGTTCTAAACAAGGGGTTTCCCTTTGTTTAATTAGACGACTTCACATTTAAACTTCTTATAACGCTTCCTTTTTGCTACTGATCTACCTACTTGTAATAACTTTATCATTTCTACTTACCAACATAATAAGCATGTTTTATAATCTTTCATCTTGATTGATTAATGAGAATAAATAGAAGTTTTCTTTTAAATTCCAGTGAAAACCACTGCCCCACAACTGAAAACTACTCTTTCATTTTTTAAAACAATAACTTTGTAATAAAAAATTACCAATATATGGATATACTAATGCCTTATAAATATAGGTTGCTATAAATTTCACACCTATTAAAGGACTTTTTACACCTCAATGGACTTACTAATACTCTTTTTCTTTCTATCCGTGAGCATCTCTTTTCTCTGCTCTATCTTAGAATCCGTACTCCTCTCTGTTAATATGTCATATGTCTCTGTTTTAGAGAAAGAACGTCCAAAAATCGGTCAGCTTCTTAAAAATCACAAACTTGACATCAACAAATCTATCGCCTCTATCTTGATTTTAAATACCATTGCTAATACATTGGGTGCTGCTGTAGTTGGTGCGCAAGCTGCTATTGTCTTTGGAAATGAAGCGATGGTCATAGTCTCTGTTGTTTTGACTTTTGCCATTTTGTTCTTCTCTGAGATCATCCCTAAGACCATCGGTGCGATCTACTGGAAACAGTTGGCACCCATGGCAACACAGATCATTCGTGTCTTTATCTGGATCACTTATCCTATTATCGTCTTAACACTTTTTGTCACAAACCGTATCTCTAAAGGTCAAGACGATGCCAACACCTTTACTAAAGAGGAGCTTCTAGAGAGCATGCTCATTAGTGAAGATGATGGTGTTATTGATGAAAAAGAGTCGGACTTTATTGAGAACATCTTAAACCTTGACAAGATCAAAGTTGGTGATGTCTTAACACCACGTAGTGTTGTTTTTGCTTTAGATGAGAGTATGACCCTTAAAGAGGTTATAGACAATGAAGAAGATATCTACAAGTTCTCTCGTATTCCAGTTTTTAAAGAGTCTATTGAAGATGTCACAGGTATTGTTATGACCAAAAAAATCTTTAAATATGCGCGCCAAAATGAAAACCAAACCTTGGCAGACATCAAAAAAGAGATCTTCGTACTTAATGAAAACATCCCTGTTTCCAAAGCACTTGACCTCTTTATTGCTAAAAAAGATCATATGTTTTTGATCCAAGATAGTTACGATCAGACTGAAGGTATTTTAACCCTTGAAGATTGTGTTGAGACGATCTTGGGTGTTGAGATCGTTGATGAGAGTGATAGTATCGATGATATGCGTGAGCTTGCTAAGCTCAAGATGAAGATGAAACGTAAGGCTAAAGAGCATTCGTAAAATCTTCTTTTTCTACCGTACCATGTCATTCTGAACTTGCACCCAAGGGTATTTCCTTTGGTCATTCAGAATCTACTCCTTCATTGCTTTTCTAACTTTTTTAATTCCTTCACATCAATAGTATTCAACTTTTTCTCTCTACGACTCGGCATTTCACGATAAGCCATTTAGTGGCTTCCTGTATGGAGCTTTAGCTCTGTAAGTTCCGTCTTGTACGGCACTTTAGTGCTGTGTGTTTCTCTTTTTAGCGAAGTAAAAAGAGAAAGGGTAAGTCAAAAAAGTTAGAGTACTACCATCATCCACGCTGTTCCAAGCGTCAAAAAGACAATAGTATTCACTAAGGTCACAAATCCACCATACTTATAGATCTCACCTGATTCCAAGTACCCACTACCAGCATAGATAACATTGGCAGAAGAACCCTGCGGTGTAATCAATGCATTGAAATTGGTTGCGAACAACAACATATAGGTCATCATCTCTGCTGGCACACCTGCTTTGACCGCTACACCAAGAAAGACACTAAACAGAGCTAGCATCTGTGCTGTCTGAGAGACAAAGAAGTAGTGGATTAGTACGTAAGCGAGCGTAATTAAGACATAGACCACTGGCCAACTATATCCTGACACAGCCTCAGATATAAACGCACCCACCCAAGCCATAAAACCTAAAGACTCAAGGTTAAGACTCAAGGCAAAGAGGATGGAGAACCAAACAAGTGTTCCTAATGCATTACCCTCTTGTGCTAGATCTTCTAAGGTGAAGATCTTAGTGATCATTAAAACAGCCAAACCTAAAAAAGCAACGGCCGTCTTGTCTAGATTCCAAGCCCCCGACATCACCCATAAAAAGACCATCACGATAAAGACAGTCATCATGATCCACTCATTTCTACTGACACGACCCATCTTCGTCAATGCTTCTACTGCCATCGCTGGTGCTTGTGGTGTCTCTTTTAGTTCAGGGGGGAAAACCTTATACAAAAGCCAAGGGATAACGACAAAGAGTGTAAGAACAGGAACAGAAGCGACCGTCGCCCATGAGCCAAAACTAATGTGCACCCCAAACTGTTCAGCCATCTTCGCACCTGCAGGATTAGCTGCCATTGCGGTAAGCCACAAGGTAGAAGAAAGCGTCAAGCCTGCCATCGAAGAGAGCATCAAAAAAGCACCTAGCTTTTTACGTGTACCATCAGCTACTTTAGAGCCACTGTCATGCGCAAGTGCATTAATAATAGGGTAAAGTATCCCTGAGCGCGCTGTATTACTAGGAAATGCAGGAGAGATGAACATGTCGGCAGCTATGACCGAATAGGAAAGCCCCAAGCTGGACTTACCAAAACGCTTAATGATAAGAAAAGCTATTCTTCGGCCCAATCCAGACTTGATTACCCCACGTGCAATAAGAAAAGCCACAATAATAAGTAAGATGAACTCTTGAGAAAAACCACTATAAGCATCTTTCGTCGAGAGTGTTCCCGTCAAAACCGCCGCAGAAAGTGCCAAGATCGAAGACGTAAAAATAGGTAAGGCATTGACCATTACCGCAATAATGGCAGTAATAAAGATAGCAAAAAGATGCCATGCTTCTGGCTTCAGACCTTCTGGTGAAGGAAAGAACCAGAGTACTAAACCAAACACAAAGACACCTGCTTGCAGATAGTGCTCTTTTTGTATAGACCGTAGGTGTTGCTTCATAGGCATACCCCTCTAAAAATAGCAATTTTTAACATAATAACTCTATAATATATCTTTTAACATATTATCTTTATAAAGGACATTACTGTGCCTAAACAACTTCTCTCTTTTTTACTCTTCTTTACACTCTTTTTAACACCGCTAACAGCGATAGAGAAAACATCTTCTATCGTTCCAGAAGCTGAAGTCAAAGAACAAAAGCCTCTTTACATTGAGTTAAGTGACATTCCTGCAGAAGCTGCACAAACAACCATTAAATTAAAAAAAATCAAAGAAGAACTCACTGAAAGTGCTGAAGTTCGTGAGATCCAAACCGTTATAGACTCTTATATCTCCTCTATCGATGCACTACTTAAAGACCCTGTATATAGTGACCTTAAAAATCAAAACATCAGAGAACTTCAAAAACTCCGTCAACAGTGGAAGATCTATAATCAAGAGCTCAAAACAGCGGAACAGACGATCAATAAACGGATCAAACTTTATGATGAACGCCGTCAAACACTTAAGGCCTATTCTACCCTTTGGAGTGAGACACATGTCAACGCTACTAACGTATCAGCACCACCTGCCATTCAAGAACACATAGCTAATGTCATCATCGCTATCGAAGAGTTACGAAACCATGCTAAAACAAATTACGATAAGTTTCTTACCGCTTCTAACCTTATTACAACACGAATTCTAGCTATTGATGAAAAGCTTGAGCAAATCGATAAGGCGGAAGCCCAACGCGCCACACAGGTCTTTTATCAAAACCAAGTACCTCTGTTTGCTATGTTCTCACAACATACGCTCTCACCAATAGCTTATGTTGCAAGCATAGGTAAAAGCCTATCTGAAAAATACAGTGAGTTTTTGATCTACAACCAAACTCATCCTGAGCAGCAGATCAACCTTTTTATCGGTGCACTTCTGATCATCCTTTTTGTCGGTTACTTTAACTATCTCTATCGTAAAAACAGACTCTTTGTCTCCAAGACATCGATGAGTAAAAAAGAGTATTTCTTTATTGGTCTTCCTTTTTCAACGATCATCCTTCTTATTGTATTGCTCAGCGTATTTGCCTTTCCTGATGCCCCTCGTTCAGTAAGAGAGATCTTACTCTATATCATCATCATCCCAACCCTTCGTATTATGCTGACCGTTGTACATAAAAGAGTAGTGCCTTACTTATATGGCTATTTTTCTCTCTACTTTTTTTCATTGATGGAAAAGAATGCTATTGGATTTGACCTCGACGATCGTATTTTTAACATCCTAATCAGTCTCTCTTTTATACTTCTCATCGTCACCTTTGTTCAGAAAAAGGCAGCCGACTTTATAAGCTTTGGTCTTATTAAGACAATTATCTACCGTTCATTACCACTTGTCTTACTTTTTTTAGTTATCTCGATCGTTGCCAACATCTATGGTGCCGTCTTACTCTCCGAAAAGATATCTCAAGGCCTCTTTACCATCATACAAGCTAGTATTATCTTTTATGTCCTTACCATCATCCTCTCTGGTTATGTCATCATCTTATTACGCCGACGTATCTCAAGTTCATCAAACATCTTAGATCAGTATGCTGAAAAGATAGAACACACTACAACCGTTGTCATTAAGTTTTTTATGATCGTTTGGTGGTTTAAGATAGTCGCGCGTATCTTAGGGTTAGAGGACGATATTAGTGAACTTTTCACCTTTATTCTTGAGCAGTCATGGGTTGTCGGTTCCACCACTATCTCCATATCTTCCATGGTCAGTTTTATCTCTATTCTTGTAGGTACTTGGCTTTTAGCACGTTTTGTTCATGTCTTTTTAGATATTGAAGTCTTCTCACGTGTCAAACTCTCACGTGGTATGCCAACAGCCATCTCAACTGTTCTTAACTACATCATAGTCATCAGTGGTGTACTGATCGCCCTCTCTTCACTTGGTGTGACTACCGAACAATTTGCTCTTGTCTTTGGTGCACTTGGTGTCGGTATTGGTTTTGGTCTTCGTAATATTATCGCGAACTTTGTCTCAGGTGTGATCATGGTGTTTGAGCGTCCCATTCAGATCGGTGATACGATCGAGGTTGATAACACAATGGGCAAGGTCATGAAGATAGGAACACGTGCTAGTGCTATTCAGACCTTTGATGGCTCAGAAGTGATCATGCCTAATGAGCACTTTATCTCTAGCAAGATCATCAACTGGACACTATCAGATGAGCGTCGTCGTAAGACCCTTAACATCAAAGTCGCCTTTGACAGTGACATCGAAACAGTCTTACAGATCATGCTTGATGTTGCTCTTGCTCATGAAAGTGTTTTGAAAGATCCAGCACCATTACCAACCTTTCAAGGTTTTGGTGATTACTACTTAGAGTTCAAACTCTACTACTGGTTAGCAGACAACCTTATCGTGGCACAAAGTGATATTGCTATTGGTGTATACAAGCAGCTTAAAGAGGCAAATATTGCGACACCAATGCCTATCCAAGAGCTTGTAATGCCTCAAGAGAAAGTATAAAAAAGTAGTATATTTACTATAAAATAGTACTAAATATAGTTTATTATAATATTTTTACTATTTTATTCAAACCTATTTATAGTTGTATAGGTTCAACTTATCGTTCTACCAAAAACTCTGTGAACACATAATCGTAAGGGTTATTATCATCTTTTTGATGCTGTTCACTTGCTATCTTTTTGGTGTTAAGATGCTCAAATGCAGGAAAGAAAGTATCTCCATCAACCTCAAGATCGATGAACGTCAAGTAGAGTTTATCAACCGAATCAATAGTCTGGTTGTAGAGAAAACCACCACCAATGATAAAGATCTCTTCCACATCACCTGCTAGCTTTACAGCCTCATCTAAAGAGCCAACTACATCACAACCTTCAACCTTATAATCACTGTTTCGACTAATGATAATATTATGACGTTTAGGGAGTGGACGACCAATAGACTCATATGTCTTTCGCCCCATGATGATAGGTTTACCAGTAGTCACTTTTCTAAAGTGCTGCAGATCTGCTGGCAAGTGCCACGGCATATCATTATCTTTACCGATCACACGATTATTTGCCATGGCAACGATGATGGAGACCGTAGGTTTTTTAGCCATCACGATCACACCGAAAAAGGATAAGCAATAGGATCATGATGCTCGTAACCTGTCACACTAAAGTCATCCATCGTTACCCATGTCTCTAGATCTTCAAGTGATGTGATCTTAGGATTAATATGAAGCTGTGGTAAAGGGAAAGGCTCACGTTTCATCTGTACGTCACGCATTAACTCTAGTTGGTCTTCGTAGATGTGGGCATTGACGATCTTATGATATGCCTTACCGGCCTTGTGTCCTGTGATCTGTGCCATCAGTGCTAAAAAGACAAAGACCTGTACTTGATTAAAGTTCAGACCCAATGGGACATCACATGAGCGTTGATAAGAGGTAAGGTGTAAAGTATCACCGACTAATGAGAAGGTATGCGTATGCATACAAGGACGCAGACAACCCATATGAAATTCACCGGGATTATAGAAACTAAGTATCTCACCACGGTCATCGATCCCTTTAGAGAGGTTATCAACGATCTTACGAAGTTGATCTATATGACCACCATCAGGCTTCTGCCATGAACGACCCTGTACACCATAAACACGCCCCATGTCATCTTCACCCTTACGGTAAGGGTTCTTCAGCCACGCTTCATTTAAGTTGGCATTAGCATCCCATGTCTTCGTTCCAAGGGCACGAAAGTCAGCAGCATTATCATAACCACGGATGTAACCAATAAATTCTGCAATAGCTGACTTAAAGTAGCTCTTGCGCGTAGTAATAAGTGGAAATTGATTACCGCCAACGTCATACTCAAGGTCAGCATTGATCAACGTCAGACAGTTTTTACCCGTACGCTCATTGTTAATCCACGTACCCTCATCAATGATCTTGTTACATAGGTCTAAATACTGCTTCACTTCACTACCTTTTTAAGAGCTTTTGTCCACGAATTACGCGAATTTACACTAATTATTTTATTATTGTGCGTAGATTCTACCATTAATGAGATTAAGCCAAAACTTTCACAAAATTCCGTTACTGTCATTCCTGCGAAGGCAGGAATGACAAGAAAATACACGTATATTACAATCTACTATATACGACCAAATAGTTCATTATGCAGACTCAACGCATATCGATCACTCAGCGAAGCGATGTAGTCTGCGATGACACGATGCTTGTTACGTTTACTAACTTGTTCTAGATAGTAAGCTGGAAGGATCTTCTCCTCTTCCATCATCGCACTGTAAAGTCCTTTGATAGCCTGCTTTCCAGCGTACATCTTACGGACGATCTCTTTATGTTGGTACAGCTTTTGGAAAAGGATCTTTTTAAGTTTTTTGATCTCTGTCTCTAACTCTTTTGTAAAACCGATCGGTATCTCTGTTTTTGAGTCTATGACACCTGCTAATACTTTAGAATTATCAACCTTACCTCGAGAGTTATCTAACAATGCATACACCAAGTAGTTTATAAGATGAGAACTAAAACGGTAACGGAACATCTCATCACCATCATCTTGTGTCACACCCTCTTCAGCTACCATTGCCAACACATCTTGGATGATCTTGCTCTCTTTTAATAGCTCAAAACTGATCAGTCCTGAGTTTACACCATCATCAATATCATGGGTCATATAGGCAATCTCATCTGCCCTATCGACAACCATCGCTTCAATAGAGGGGTGTGTATCTAAGTCAAATTGTTCTTCTATACTCTTGGGTAAAAAAGACTTTTTATAAGGATAAGAGTGTTTCAGAATTCCTTCGAGTGTTGCATAGGTAAGATTCAAACCTAAAAAGGGTTTATAACGCTTTTCAAGCTTGGTCACAACACGAAAGCTCTGGTAGTTATGCTCAAAACCATTACTGAAACCATCTGCTTTCAGACACTCATCAAGCGTATCACCACCCACATGTCCAAAAGGGGTATGTCCCATGTCATGCGAAAGTGCTATCGCTTCAGCTAAAGACTCTTCCAGACCAAGTTGAGAGGAGATAGAACGAGCGATCTGTGAGACCTCAAGAGAGTGTGTCAAACGGGTACGAAAAAAGTCTCCCTCTTGATTCAAAAACACTTGTGTTTTGTACTCTAACTTGCGAAATGAACCAGAGTGAATGACCCTATCTCTGTCACGTGCATAGGGGGAACGAAAGTCATCGTTTATACCGTAAAATCTCTCATGGGCTTGCATTGCCATCCTTTATTAACCTGGTATCTTACTCAAGCGCATCGCTTCGGTAGGATCTTTTATGAGTATTGTATCACTTTGCAGTGTTGTCTCTCCAAGTATCATCGTGCCGCCTTGAATCACCTTAGCGCGAAGACCGCCACGACCCTTCATCTGTCTATAAGTGCCTCTCTCTATGACAGCATCCATCCAGGTACAAGGGTTACAATGCGCCATCCCCTCAAAAACAACCTCACCTATTTTAAACTTCTTCCCAATAAGTTCACAAAGGTTAATACCAGAGATCGTGATATTACGACGATACAGTTTAATATCAATAGCACGTTCAAAAGCCACTTCAATCGCTTCAGCTACTTCTAGTGAAAAAAACGTGACAGGATAAAGGCTCTCTTCAAATCGATCACCTTTGATCCCTCTATCTGCCGTAAATAATAATATTTCAAGTGAACGTGTTGCTGCTGTCCCTACTTCAAACTTAGGACGGGTGAAGTAATTATGTTGGTGAGAGGTAAAAAAGTGGTGAAGCGTAATAGGGTAGTCCAAAGACTACTTTCCAAGTTCAAACTGTTTGTTGACCTCAATCGGTTTTTCTCCCGGAGGATACGTTGCTTTTGCCGCATCTTCAGCTTTATAATCTCGACACTCTTGTGGAATGTTCTGCATATTTGGATCATTACGCATAATGTCCTCACAGTTGCTTGCGTTCACACTAAAGTAAGAACAGCCTGTAATGAGTAATAGAGTAGAAAGTAGTACATATGATTTCATTTTATATCTTTTTCATTTTAATATTTTCAATTATACAGTGTTAGGTTAAAAACCTCATTTAACGGTGGTTCTCTCTATCAATAGAGAAGTTAGCAAATGCACCCTCGACACTCAGAACACTTCTATATCGTGCTTGCGTCAGTCGCACTCGCTTGGTTTTTAAGTCACACACCGCGATACGAAAATTTGCACCCATCTGCGGTTCAACAATACAGATGATCTTATCTTCTAATTGTCGTGTAGCATGAACCGTGCCTTGAAGGTTATGAAAAAAATACTGCGGGTAACTTAATGGGGTGATCTCAACGATCTCAACACTTTCACGTTGCTCAAAGCTCTCCGCAATAATAGCCGCATCGTCATAACTTTCAAACTGTACACACCACTCATCAAAATGTTTATTAAAGTGTGCCATGTCTTCATCTAAAAAACCACCTGCAGGTGATTGAAGGGCAAAAATACTCATCTAAACAACCTTCTTCGCATGTTCATCTCTAAAAAAGTGATTTCCCACATCCTTGCATATTAACACCATCAAAATTGATGTAAACAGTTGATTCATATATTCTATCGACCATAGTGTCGTTGCAGACTCTATTTTCTATCCGTATATACATCGTATTATATGTGGAGACAAGCTTATACTCCGTTGAGACATTATCTGAAAACTTTTCAAGGACTTTAAATGCTATTTTACTCTCTCCATGATTTGTAATCAAGACTACTTTTTCATCTGCTGTGATTTCCAAGATCCAGTCTGGTTCATTACCGATCGCCCGAAATGCCACACCCTCAAATTTTGCTTTTTCAAATGCAGCTGCAACACTATCATTTTTACAATGAAATTTTTTCGTTCCTATCTTCAACCTAGCTTCATCTCTTTTGTACCAATATAATATCTCATTAACACGATATTTTGAACCCTCTACACTGCTCACCTGTTTAGCTTTAACTGTTTTAGATGGGAGAAACAGCCAGGCTTCGTTCGTATTTATTTCTGCAACAAAATCATAATCGTTCTCACAGTGATAGACAAACATATTGCTGTTCAGTACTTTAGCTGAGAGTGTTAATGATAAAAAAAGTATTAATAATAACCTAGTGATCATCTTCGATCTTTCTACTCTTAGCCCGCAAAACAAGGTATGCTAAAAACCCATAAACGACTGTTTGTAACCATAACAGTCCAAACTGATCTATAACTTGAGAGAAATCAGCACCCATCTGGTTGAGACGTAAAAAGCCCTGTATACCTGGTGTACTCGGAGAGAGGTTTGAGAGCCATATTAACCACTGAGGCATCATCTCTAGCGGCCAGACAAAACCTGCTGTAAAGACAAGAGGCAGTGACGATAGTAAGATAACAGGTGTCGGATAGATTCGCTCTCTAAAAAGGGATCCCAAGAAAATTCCTAACGATCCAACTGCTATTAAAAAGCTAAAGCTATAGAGTAACAACTCACCTATTTTCGCAATATGCGGTACACCAAAAAAACTAAATGAGAACCCAAAGAAAAAGAGTATATGTACTGCATAGATAAAACCAAACGAGAGATAACGGACCCCCATAACAGCTAAAACACTTTCACGATCATAATAACCATGTACTCCTCTTTTACTCTTCTCGTTTTGCAACGCACCCATCATTGCCATACCGATCAACATGGTCTGCTGTAAGATCAAGATAAAAACAGCTGGTAACACATAGTTAATGTATGAACCCGAGACATTAAAGGTGTTTATGAACTCTGTTTTAAATGGAGTGTACTGCATCTTAGCCGTGATCAAAGGAACACTTTTTTTAAGAAGTTCACCAACTTGTTGCTGTGCACTCTGTGTTAAGACAGAGTGCATTGTCGCTCCGACAACACCACCATAGATCAAGAAGTAACTAGCATCTGCGCCTACACTAATAACAGGCTCTTTACCTAAAAGAAGATCACGTTTAAAGTGAGAAGGGATAATAACCATGGCGGTCACCTTGTTGTTAATGATCGCCTTTTTTGCATCTTCTTCACTCAGGTAATGACTATCGACTTTGATCTGTGGACTTGCATCTAACATGAAGGTTATCTTACGACTTAAATCACTTTTATCATTATCAACAACTGCAACAGGTAGTGCGGTAACCGACTCTTTAAGGTAAGGTTGCGGGTATAAAAATGAGTACAGCAATACTCCACCGAAAATGGTCAGTATAACGTCCATATCACTTAATAGGGCCTTGAACTCAGCTTTTAAAAGCGTAAAAAAACTCATCTTATCCACCGTGTTGCCATATTTTTATAGCGCCAGTAAACAGGAGGTGTGATAAGTAAAAAGAGGAGTAAAGCTAAAAAAGATGTTCCCACAGAAGCTAACGAAGCACCATAGTTGGCTTGTGAGATCTGCACATGAATATAATGTGAGATAGGAAGGATATCATGCCATGCTACTGCAACACCACCCATATTCATCAAAGGAAAGGTGATACCCATCGCAGCAAAAGCGGGCGCCGTAAAGACAGCACCAAAACTCAAAGCCGATGCATACTCAAACTTTATCCCATAAAAAGCCAGTGCAATGACCTGATAGACCACAATAGTCAGTAACATCGCTCCAGCCAAAATACTCCAAGAACCTGCGAATGGCCAAGGCATCACACCATATACAAAATAGACTATACCTAAGCCCCACAACATCTGAATCAATATATAAGGAAGCATCTTACCTATAAGTGCTGCACTCAATGATCCTCCTGCGGAGCTCATCCACTGACCTTCTCTACCATTTTTAAACATCTCACCTAAAGCGATCAGCATTGTCAATACAATAAAGATCGACCAAAGCGCTGGCAACATCGCACTAATTAAAAAGAGAAAGTAGTTATTATAGGTATTAAAAAAGGGGGTGATCTGCATTTTGATCGGGGCAACTGCACTTTTAGCCATCTCTGGACGCTGCTCTTCTGCCAAGGTCGTCACAAAATCAATAGTAGCCGCACTCTCAAGTAACACCTGAGTCAATGCAGAGTGCAAGATCTTACTCATCAAGATAAACTGTGTGTTTAACATGACAGTTATGGAAGGTTGCATCCCTTTTCGAAGATCATGTTCAAAATGTTCAGGGATGATGACAAAGGCATAAATACTGCCATCTTTAAGATCATGTGCAGCACTTTTGACACTGTTATACTGTTTTTTGATCTGGAGTGTTGATGAACTCTCTATGCGAGAGAGCTGCATACGAGAGAGTTGAGAAGCATCATAATCAACAACACCGATTGGAAGTTCACGAGGAACACCCTCTAAAAAGATAACAATAATAAGAGCAAATCCAAGCAGTGGTATCCAGCTTACAAAACCAAACATATACCAGCTTGAGTGTATAGCTTTTATCTCCTCTTTAGTGGCTCCTAATACTTTTTCAACGTAATTCATGGCAGTTGGATTAGAACACTCATCCCAACACGGAGACCTGATATAGGCTCTTTTGGTCTTAATTCGACCTCAAAACTTTTCAGATCAAACCCCTTGCCAGCTTCTGCTGCACGCCATGTTGCATACTCACCCATCACACTAATATGAGTCACAGTAAATGGATAACTCTTTTGTAAAGCAGGGATCTCAAGCTCTATATCTTCACCTTTTTTAAAGTAATGTAAAAGATCTTCACGAACATGGAACTTTGCCCATGAATCATTGATATCAACTAAAGTGACAACAGGAAAACCTGTGGGTGCAAGTTCCCCCTCATGGATAAGTATCTGTGACACTTCACCAGCATGAAAAGCGTACTGTTTTGTCTCTTTGATATAAGAGTTGACCTCATCGACTTTACCAGCATAGACCTCTTCTTGTGCACGTGCCGCCTCTTTTTGCTCTTCTCTTGCACCTTCTTTTGCCATCATATACATCTGCTTCGCAGCACTAGACTGATACTGCGCTGCCCTGTACTTGGTGTAGACCTCATCACGTTTTTGCTCAGGCAGTACACCCTCTTTGTAAAGTTTTTCAATACGTGTGTACGTCTTAGCCAAAAGCTTTTCAGCTTCAACAGCTCTTTTCCATTGATCTTTTGCTGCAGCGATCTGCTGCTTGCGTGCACCCTTGTCTGCCTCTTTAGAGAGTGCTCCTGCCGCATTTTTAGCTGACTTCGCCTGTTTTAGCTTCGCCTCAACCTCAGGAGAGTTAATGCTAAAGATAAAGTCTCCAACACTGACTTCATCTCCTTTTTTAACACCAATATGGTCAATACGCCCAGGAACTTTCGAAGAGACTGAGTAGTATTGTGCATCGATCTCGCCTTGAAGACGAATAGGTTTAGGCTGATATGCCTCATAAAAGACATAACTGACACCACTGACGATCCCTATCACAACAACTGAACCAATTACTTTTGCTAACATACTCATTGTTCTACCTCTTCTCCATTTGCTGCCATCTCCATGAACCGCTCGCTGTTCTCACTCAGTATCATTAAGTAAGACAACTTCTGAACATAGTCATAAGCCACTTTTAGACGTTCCGTCTTCTTTGCTGCTAAAAAAAGCTCAGCATCATTTAACTCTAACGAAGTTGATAGTCCAGAATTAAAAGCTATACGTCTTAATTTTACATTTTCCTCTGCCATCGCTAACGAAGAGTCAATTGCTTTATACTCATCAAGATATAAAATAACTTCATTATAGGTTTTTTCTACCAAAATACTAAGATCTTGTTTTGCCTGTTGTTGTAAAAGAACTAACTGCTGATCAACGATCTTAGCTGCCTCATACTTCTCACTACGTCCAGTTGCTGAAAGAAGATTGATGTTAACCGCAACACCCGCAAACCAATCAGGCGCTGAATTAGAGAGAATTGAGTCATCTCTATAAAGATTATAGTTTCCAAAAGCTACTACCGTTGGCATATAGTTTCCACGTTCCATTCCAACTACAGACTCTGTCTGCCTGTGTTTTGCATCTAAAAGATGAAGTGCTGGATAATTATCAATTGCTCGTTGAATATAATAATCTTTGTCTCTCATATTATCATTTATAAAAAGTGGTGAGGTCACATTAACATCTTGCTCTTTTAACAACATCCGCAGTGCAGAAGTGGCAATAGTAAATTTATGGTGAGCTTTAACTGTCTCTGTCGTTGCCTTATCATACTGTACTTGAGCATTTAACAGTTCAACCTTGGCGATCTGCCCCTCTTCTTGAAGTTTTTGGGCATGTTCATAATGCTTTTTAAACACTTCTTCAACTTCTATCCGTGTCTCATAATAAACACGCCCCATCTCAGCACCATAATAGTACTTCACCAGCTGAATAAAGGCTTTTTGTTGTGCTAACTCTTGTTTGGCTTTTTCTGCCTCTATTTGAGCATCTGCTATATCTGAAAGATACAATGTCTTTCCACCTGCAAAGATCGGCCACAAAATCGAGATGTTTGCTAAAAAAACATCTTGTTCGCTCAAGTCAAGAGTTGCATCATCAGATGTCGTTCGCGGTAATGATCCTGATGGTAGACCTAATCCTGATTCTAACGAAGCTTGAAAACCATTGATAGGCTCACTCAGATCAAGGTCAATAGGCTTAGAAAGATGTGTATACGAACCATGAAGATCAATACTTGGCATATACATCATGGAGTCAGCCCCATCTTTCATCGTTTGTGAATGTTTCACACTACTCTGACTTGCCTTTAGACCATCATTACGTTCTTGCACAAGTTCCCATGCCTGATCCACCCGAAGATCTTTTGCCTGCACCAATGTTGCTAAAAGTATTAATATACCTGCTCTAATCACTACAAATCCTACTTTTTATTCAATTTTACACGTTGCGAATGGGTGATAGCTACCGCCATAGCATCGGAAATATCCAGAGGTCGTATCTCTTTTTTTATACCTAATAGACGTTGTACCATAAAAGCAACCTGCTCTTTGGCAGCTTTAGCCTTACCTGTAAGTGCCCGTTTGACTTGCAGAGGCGTGTACTCTGAAAACTGCCCAAACTCTTGTAAAAGTTTTAACATTATAGCACCACGAAATTGTGCTAGTTTTAAGACAGTCTGAGGGTTATGGGCATAAAAGATATCTTCCATCGCTACCTCATCTATGACATGATTAGCGAAGATCATGTCCAAACCCTCTACCATCTGAGGTATTTGAAACTGTAAATCCTCTTGTTTCATCTTTATAAGACCTGCTTCGACTAAGGCAATCTTTCCTTTGTCTAAAGAGATAACTGCATAACCCATATTTCGTGTACCTGGATCTATTCCCAATATTTTTATCAATTTGTCTCCAACAAAAAACGATTATTTTCATCTTATTCACAATGTGAATAACTTTTATTCACATACTGATTTTACCACAATATAGGAAAAGTAGTGTATTATTCACATTCAATTTCACAAGTTATTCACAGTGAATAACTTTAAAGGCGTGTCATGAATATTGGTCAAGAGATCTTACTAAAACTCAAAGATGAGATATCAGAGATAGATTATAATCGTTATATCAAACAGTTAAACTTTTCGACTTCTCAATCTAAAAGTAATTATGCTGTCTATCATGCACCCAATGCACTTATTGTTAACTATATCAAACGTAAGTTTTCTGAAAAGATCGCTCACCTTTTTGAAGTTAAGACTGGTACTAAGACCATGGTCTCAATCGAACTAAAATCAGCTAAAAAAGGTAAGGCTGCCGTCAAGACACAGGCTACACCCGAAAAAGCACAACACTCCCTGCTTAACCCTTCTTATACATTTGAGAACTATGTACCTGGCTCATCTAACCAATTTGCTTACTCTGCTGCCAAAAGTGTTAGTGAAAAACCAGGTGAACTTTATAATCCTCTCTTTATCTATGGAGGAGTTGGACTTGGTAAAACACACCTTATGCAAGCCGTTGGTAATGTACTTCAACATCAAGGTAAAAGTGTCATCTATACCTCGGTTGAACAGTTTTTAAATGATTTTACTGCGCATATGCGTAATAAGACAATGGATCGTTTTAAAGACAAATACCGTAAGTGTGATGTACTTCTCATCGATGACATCCAGTTTTTAAGTAACAAAGTACAGACCCAAGAAGAGTTTTTTCATACCTTTGAAGCGCTACGTAATGAGCACAAACAGATCATTATGACCGCTGACAAAAAACCTAAGCAGATCGCGGGCCTTGAAGATCGTCTAAAAAGCCGTTTTGAATGGGGTTTAGTCGCAGATATTCAACCACCAGAACTTGAGACCAAAATCGCTATCATTCAGAAAAAATGTGAGATAAATCGTATTAATATCGATCGTGATGTTATTAATTACATCGCAACTATCATTGACTCTAATGTCCGTGAAATAGAGGGTATCCTCTCCAAACTTCATGCTTACGCACAACTGATGCATCAACCTATCACAATTGAATTTGCACAAAATGTACTTAAAGAGACACTGCAGGAGAAACGTGACAATATTTCTATCGACTTTATTATGACAACTGTTGCCAAAGAACTCAATGTCAAACCTTCAGAGATCAAGTCTAAGAACCGTACACGTAACATCGTCTATACACGTCGTATTGCTATCTACTTAGCACGTGAACTTACACCGATGTCTATGCCTGAACTAGCAAAATATTTTGGAATGAAAGATCACACTGCTGTCAGTCATACTATGAAAAAGATCAATGAACTACTTAAAAATGATGAAGATTTTAAAGTAAAAATCGATGAACTTACCAATAAAATAACGACATCTATTCAAGAGTAGGTTCTAAAAATAAAAAATGATAGTTTTTCATTGTTGGAACTCTCTTAAAAAAAAGATATAATCTAGTAAGTGAATTAATGTGAATAAAGTCTTGATGGTTTTTCACATCATATAAGCCCTACACGTAGGGTCTACAGAGTAGTTTTCACCTAAACACAGGGGTATATTACTACTACTAAAAATTTATAATATAAAAAGGAATTTCGATGAGAATCGCTATTGCCAAATCTGTTCTTGAAAATATGCTTATTCATGTACAACCTTTTCTAGAAAAAAAAGATACTTCACAGATCACATCTCATGTCTCCTTTGAAGTCCAAGGTAAAAACCTTGTTGTCAAAGCTACTGACTTTGAAGTTGGTCTTGTAATAGAGAGTGATCAAGTATCAGTTGAGATGAGTGGTTCTGTTACTGCTAATGGTAAAAAACTACTTGACATTATTCGTATATTAAAAGATGGTGAAGTTATTTTAGAGACATTACAAAACAATCTACATATTCAACAAGCACGATCTAATTTTAAATTACCTACTTTTGATGCTAAAGATTTTCCATCATTTCCTGATTATCAAAACAAACCTCGTATTCAAATAGATTCTCAACTTTTAATTGAATCGCTTAAAAAGATCACTCCTTCAACTGATACAAATAACCCTAAGTTTGAACTTAACGGTGCACTCATTGATATTAAAAGTGAAGGTATTAACTTTGTCTCAACTGACACTCGTCGTTTAGCAATTGTAGATGTTAAAAATGCAAATGAGACCGAACTCTCAATTATTGTTCCAAAAAAAGCAATTATAGAGATACAAAAACTCTTTTTCAATAACATAGAGATCTTTTATGATGAGACTTATTTGATCATAAAATCTGATCAATATCTTTTCTTTACAAAACTCATCAATGGTAAATTTCCAGATTACACACGTATTATTCCAAAAGAGATAACGACAACACTAAGTTTGCCAAAAGCACAGATGATAGATGCCATCAAACAGATCACAACTATTTCAAATGATCTTAAAGTGACGTTTACACAAAATGCTATTGAATTTGAATCACTAAGTGATGATAATATTGAAGCTAAAACAGAAATAGAGTTCCCTACTGGGTTTGAAACACCTTTTATGTTAGCTGTTAATAGTCGATATATTTTAGATTTTATAGGACAAACTAAAAATAGTGAGTTTATTATTGGATTAAATGAACCTAATATGCCTTTTGTATTAGTTGATGAAAATTTTAAAACTATTGTAATGCCAATCGTAATCTAAAAAATTAGTTTTATATGTATTAAACCCATTTTTTTTAATGCATATATTCTAAAACCCTCTAAAAACTCCCTCTAATCCATTTTCTATTAAATCCAACCAAAATATCAAAATGACAGCTTAATCGCTTTTTAGGCAACTTTACGTTAATATAAGAGTAAATTTTTTCACTTAACGTCAAATAGAGAAAAAGCATTGGAGTAGGCATGTCAGAACAAAATTACGGTGCAAGTAATATTAAAGTCCTTAAAGGACTAGAAGCAGTTAGAAAACGTCCAGGTATGTATATTGGTGATACTGGTCATCGTGGACTTCATCATCTAGTATACGAAGTTATTGACAACTCTATAGATGAGGCAATGGCAGGTTACTGTGATACGATCAAAGTTACTCTAACAAAGGATGGTACTTGTAAAGTTTCTGACAACGGTCGTGGTATTCCTACTGATATGCACCCCACAGAAAACATTTCTGCTGCAACTGTTGTACTTACTGTTTTGCATGCTGGTGGTAAGTTTGACAAAGACACCTATAAAGTTTCTTGTGGACTCCATGGTGTTGGTGTTTCTGTAGTAAATGCACTTTCTGGTGATCTTAAGATGACAATTCACCGTGATGGTGAGATTCATGAACAAAACTTTAAAGAGGGTATTCCTACTGAAACACTTGCGGTTACAGGTACAACACGTAAACATGGTACGACTATTGAG
>Ga0256828_1000766_pt1 | contig 20815 bp, 20 predicted proteins | sample CV88metaG_FD_185993 | JGI IMG/M metagenome (GOLD analysis project Ga0256828, IMG submission 185993) | Hydrothermal vent microbial communities from East Pacific Rise, Pacific Ocean - CV88 | ecosystem: Environmental > Aquatic > Marine > Hydrothermal vents | place: Pacific Ocean: East Pacific Rise...
TATACTCAACCAATAGAGATTTAGAAAAATATGTAGGTAAAGGAGAAGAGATGTTAACTGTAAATATAGAAAAACTACCATCATTTAATAAAGGGCTTGAAAAAGGTATTCAAGAAGGAATTAAAGAAGGAATCAAAGAGGGAATAGAAAAAGGTAAATATGAGACTTTGAAACTCTCTGTCAAAGCATTTCACTCTGTAGGATATGATGCTCAAAAAATAGCAACACTTTTGCATATTAGTAAAGAAGAGGTTGATGAGTTTTTAATGCAAAAATAAAAAAAGATTACGATTGATAGAAATTTTTTGGGCTTGGTTGAAGCTGGTCGGCTGAAGCCAACCCTACGCTTAATAATAGAAACTCTTTAAGTCTCCACAAACTGTACATAATCTCCCACTTTAAAAGAGGTAAAATCTTCAAAATTGGTCTCTCCTATAATGTTCCATCCTCCTGCGGAGTCTTGGGGGTAGATGGCAGTTTGATGATCGGCAATGGCAACGGCTCCTTTGGGGACTTTGGATCGGGGAGTGGCATGACGGGGGGTGGCGATGCGTGGGTTGAGTTTGGCAAGATAGGCAAACCCAACCATAAATCCAATGGCGTAGACACGGTAGCTCTGTTGGGTGTGTAGGTTGATAACCTCTTTGATGCTAAGCTGGTTGTGTTGGGCGACCCGTTCAAGGTCGATGCCGTTATATTGAGTCGGGATCTCGATGGTTTTATTGGCTTTTGATGATAGGGTAGAGGTGTTTTGGGAGAGCTTGGAGAGAATGAGTTTTTTAATGCTCTGTTGATTGTGTTGGTTAAGATCGTAGTGAATCCAGAGACTATTATAGGAAGGGGTCATTTCGATAATCTCGTTAAGCTCACGAAGTTTATGGTAGGCATCTTGTACCTGATCGAGCAGTTTCTCACTGATGGTATCACCAAAATAGAGCATGATCGAATCAATGGATGCGGTCTTAAAGTGCATGTAGATCCTTGATGATTTCAAGTGCTTCTTTGCTGTCTCCATGAACACAAAGGGTATCGGCTTGGAGGGGGAGTTTTTTTCCGTTGATGCTCTTAATAACCCCTTCGCTCAAGAGCAGTTGGGCACGTTCAAGTGCCTCTTGGTGGTTAAGGAGGGCTCCTTGTTGAGTGCGTGGAATAAGTTTCCCATGGTCATCGTAGCCACGATCGGCAAAGACTTCGTACAGCAGTTTAATCCCATACGTTTCTGCCACGGAGGCATAACGATGGTTTTGAGTGGTGGAGAGAATCATGAGTTTAATGCTAGGGTTGTACTCTTTTAGAGCATGAAGAATGGCTTGAAATACTTTGGGCTCTTGCATCATGGTATTGTAGAGTGCCCCATGGGGTTTGAGGTAGCTTACCTGAGTCCCTAGGCTTTGGCAGAGTCCATCGAGGGCACCGAGTTGATAGAGGATAAGCGTGTAGATCTCTTCTGGGCTACATGCCATGGCACGTCGACCAAAACCAACAAGATCAGGATATGCAGGGTGGCATCCAATCTGGACACGATGTTGTTGGGCAAGTTGAATACTTCGGTACATGGTAAGTGGATCTGACGCATGAAATCCACACGCAAGGTTTGCCATATCGATGTAGGGCATAATGGCTGTATCGTCTCCTAAGGAGTAGATACCAAACCCTTCGCCCATATCACAGTTGAGTTTTATCCGTTTCATGAGTGGGATTATAGTAAAAAGTTTGTAAGAGAGAGGTTCTCTCGATCGGGAGAACCTAATGTTTTGAGTTTAGCGTTGAGGTCGACAGACAGGGCATTGTTTGTAGAGCAGTTCGGTGGTAAGCTTCTCCATCCCTAATGAAGCTTTAAACCTTGCCATACAGTTTTGGCAAACCTCTTGGCGAGAGGGGGTAGCCTCGGCAATATTTTTGGGGCGTACTTGAGGTGGTTGTTCTTGAGCACATCCTAAAAGCATTAAACCCATTCCCAAAATGAGTAGTGTAGATCTCATAAAATTTTCTCCTTATGATAAGATTTTAAATTGGTAGACAAATACCATAATCATAATATCCCGATTTTACTAAGTGCTTTATTTAGAAAATAAACTAATTGTGATAAAATTCTCTAAAAAATCAAGGAAAAGAGATGTCAAAACAAACCTTAATCATTGGTGCTGGAGGGGTTGGTAATGTGGTTGCTTTCAAGTGTGCCATGAACCAAGCAACCTTTGGTAAAATTACCCTTGCGAGTCGAACTGTGAGTAAATGTAACACCATTGCCAAAAACATTAAAGAGCGTCTGGGTGTAGAGATCGATACGGCGACCATTGATGCAGACAATGTTGATGAGATGGTGAGATACTTTACACGATTAAAACCCGATATTGTGATTAATGTGGCACTCCCTTATCAGGATTTAACTATTATGGATGCTTGTGTGGCGTGTGGGGTGGATTATCTTGATACGGCTAATTATGAGCATCCCGATACGGCGAAGTTTGAGTACAAAGAGCAGTGGGCACGGGATCAAGCTTTTAGAGAAGCTCATATTATGGGACTGCTTGGAAGTGGATTTGACCCAGGGGTAACCAATATTTTTTGTGCTTATGCTCAGAAGCACTACTTTGATGAGATTCATACCATCGATATCCTTGATTGTAATGCAGGGGATCATGGCTATCCTTTTGCAACCAACTTTAACCCCGAGATCAACTTACGAGAGGTCTCTGCTAAGGGACGATATTGGGAGAATGGCGAGTGGATCGAGACTGAACCCATGGCGATTAAACAGGTCTGGGACTATCCCGAGGTAGGAGCAAAAGATAGCTATCTGCTCTATCATGAAGAGATGGAGTCGTTGGTTAAGCATATTAAAGGGCTTAAACGAATTCGCTTCTTTATGACCTTTGGTGAGAGTTACTTAACCCACATGAAGTGTTTGGAAAATGTTGGTATGCTAGGGATTGAGGAGGTAGAACATAAGGGGATGAAGATTGTGCCCATGGAGTTTCTCTCGACACTCTTGCCCGATCCTGCCTCACTTGGTGAACGAACCAAAGGAAAGACCAATATCGGTATCTTTGCCAAGGGGGTCAAAGATGGAAAACCCCGTACCATCTACATCTATCAAGTCAGCGATCATGAGCAGTGCTACGCCGAGGTAATGAGCCAAGCAGTAAGTTACACGACAGGGGTTCCTGCAATGATTGGGGCAAAATTGATGCTAGAGAAACAGTGGTATCAAGAGGGGGTGCATAATATGGAGGAGTTTGACCCTGATCCCTTTATGGATGAGCTGATGAAGCAGGGTTTACCATGGAAGGTGATGGAGTTGGATGCCAATGAGGATCGTGTGGTCTCCTAAGAGACTACACGTTGACCGCTACTTTATAGGTGGGGTCATCCTCTTCGTAGGTACAAAATGGACCTGCGACTTTGAGGACATTTTTACAATCCTCCGAGAGGTGGCGAAGGGTGAGCTTTTTACCTGCTTTTTTATATTTTTCGGTAATGGCATCGATCGCTTCAGCTCCTGAGCTATCCATAACGCGTGCCTCTTTGAAGTCAATGACCACTTCATCGGGATCATTCTCGACATCAAACTGCTCATTAAAGGAGGTCACCGAAGCAAAAAAGAGGGGACCGTTGAGCAGGTAGATTTTTCGTCCATGCTCATCGATATAGCTGTTTGCTGAGATACGGGCATGTTTCCACGCAAAGACCAAGGCAGAGATAATAATCCCTGCAATCACGGCTACTGCAAGATCGGCAAATACGGTAATAATGGTCACCACAATTAGTACAAAGGCATCGGATTTTGGCATGTAGCGGATACGTTTGAGTGAGGAGAACTCAAAGGTTCCAATACTCACCATAAACATAATCCCCACCAGTACGGCTACAGGAATGGCAGCAATAACCCCCGAGAAACTCACCACTAAGGTAATGAGTAAAACCGCAGCGGTAAAGGAAGAGAGTCGCCCCAATCCTCCTGAGGTGAAGTTAATGACACTTTGACCAATCATGGCACATCCTGCCATTCCGCCAAAGAGACCTGAAGTGGTGTTACCAAGTCCAAGTGCCACACACTCTTTGTTGCCTGAACCTCGTTTGCCCCCCATTTCATCTAGTACCGAGAGGGTTAGAAGTGATTCAATGAGTCCCACCATCGCTACAATCACGGCGGTAGGTAGAATGATCTTCATCGACTCCCAACTAAAGAGTTCGCTCATAGGAGGAACAAAGTGAGGCATGGAGACATTGGAGAGATCAGCAAGATCGCCCACCACTTTGGTATCTATGTTAAAGAGATAGGTAATAATGGTAATCACCACAATCGCTGCAAGCCCTGCGGGGATGGCTTTGGTATATTTGGGTAAAAAGTGCATGGTTGCCATGGTGATGGCAATAATAATGTACATGATGTAGTTTTCGCTAAAGCTTGCCTGCACAATCTCCCACCAACTATGGTACTGTTCCACGTGGCTAGGTTCTAAGAATTTGAGCTGAGCCAGAGCAATCACAATCGCCAATCCATTCACAAACCCAAAAAGAGCAGGTTGGGGGACTAGACGGATAAATTTCCCCAGTTTAAGCAGACCAATGGCAATCTGGATGAGTCCTGCAATAATGGAGGTGAGCAAAATATAGTTGAGCACCATCATCGAGAGGGCTTCTCGGTCGAGATCGGGATACATCTGATGTACCGCAAGCCCCAAGGAGACAAAGACCACCGCAACTGAGCCTGTGGCTCCCGAGATCATCCCAGGTTTTCCTCCTAGAATGGAGGTAATCAGACCAATAATAAAAGCACCATAAAGCCCCACGACAGGAGAGACCCCTGCAATAAATGAAAAAGCAATCGCTTCAGGAACCAGTGCCACCGCAACCAGTGCTCCTGATAAAATATCATTTTTGATATTTTGTGTCGAGTAGTTTTGAAGATTAAACAATAAAATTCCTTTAGAAAAATAAGTGAGATTTTAGCATAATAAGCTGAGGTTGATGGCGTAGTTAGAACACGATCAAAGTTTTAATAGAATATAATTACGCGACCAACACAAGAGGAGAAGAGATGCTACGATTTGCCCCCTCACCAACGGGTGAGATGTTACTAAGCGACCTTTGGGTTGCGGTGGTAAACTATCTGGTTGCCCAACAGCGAAATGATAAATTTTTGGTTCGGATTGATGATGGTGATACCCCCAAGAATATAGAGGGGAAAGATACCGAGATTATGATGATTTTGGAAAAGTTTGCTCTTAAGCATGATGGGGTGCATCATCAGAGTGAACATCTTGGTATTCATCAGACCTTAGCGATTCGTCTGCTCCAAGAGAAGCGGGCTTTTATCTGTCTATGTGATGAGTCACTCCCTAGTTGTGCTCACTCTTGTGCAACGCGTTTGGATATGCAAAGTTATGCCGAGTTAAAAGAGAAAAAAGAGCCTTTTAGCATACGGATTAAGCCCTCTTCTAGGGAGATACTATTTGAAGATGAACTTTTTGGTATGGTTCGATTCTCTCCTGTTCAAGAGGAGAGTGATCTTATTCTCAAGCAAGATGGTACGCCCAGTCAGCTTTTTGGTACGGCATGTGAGGATATGTTGGGTAGTATTGATTTTATTATTCGTCAAAATCGCTACCTTGAGCAGACCCCTAAGGAGATTCATATCAAAAATAGTTTAGGATACCAGAGCAATACGCATCATGCACATCTCCCTGAAATGGTTGAGGATCTAACTGTTCGATCTCTTTTGGAGCAGGGGTTTGTTCCTGATGCTATTTTGAACTATCTTATTGCACTCGGTAATGAAAAATATGCTCAATCACTCTTTACATTGCCCGAAGCGGTGGTGTGGTTTGAGCTTAAAGCCATTGGTACAGAACCCATAAAAATGGATTGGGATCGTTTACGATGGTTAAATCGGGAACACCTTAAGCAGATGGATGACCGTACACTATCAACGCTTTTTGGTTTTGCGGATGCAGATATTGGAAAACTTGCGAAGTGTTATCTTGATAAGGTGACAACCACACGTGAGCTTGAAGAGCGGATCAAACCCATTTTCCGTTCTAAAAGTTTTGAAGGAGAGCAGGGAGAGATGATGCGTAAGCTCTCGAGGTTGATCTTTAATGCTCCTTATTTTGAGGAGTTTGATACCTTGGTAGCGTATCTTGTTGACAAGAGTGGTCTGGATAGGGATCAGATTGATCTGCCACTACGACTTCTGTTGTTTGGAGTCATTCGAGAGGATGATCCAACACCAGAGGAGATCTATCCATTTATTAAATTATATCTATTGGAGGTTGCATCATGAATGCCCTAGTTTTTGCTATTGCTCAACTTATACACTCGATTATTAGTCTCTATATCTGGGTGGTGATTATTGCTTCACTGCTCTCATTTATTCAATTGGATCCTAGAAATCCAATTGTGGAGATTCTTAATCGTTTAACTCAACCTGCGTTTGCTTTTGTTCGTCAAAAGATGCCCTTTGTGGTCTTTTCGGGTATTGATCTCTCGCCTATTGTAATTATCTTTGGATTGCAGTTTATTGATACGCTAATGATGCGTTCAGTCATGTAAAAGAGTAGGCAAACTTTTCTGTTTGCCTTTGAGCATTGAATGAAAAAAACGCTACTACTTATAGGAATTCTCTCTACCTTTCTTGGTGCAAAAATCTACACCCTTTCAGAACTTAGTGCCATGCCCCAAAGCATCTCGAAAGATTTTTTTATTTGGCGGTTTATTGATGATGGAAACAGCACCAAGGAAGAGGCTCTTAAGGCGTATAGTCAAACGTATCGAAAGAGTGCCAAGATAAAAAAGGCGATACGTAAAAAGGTGGGTTACCTTCCAGAACCTGATAATAAAAATAGAAGTAAAAAAGATCCTAAGAATTTTATTATCTATCCAAAGACCGCTTCAAATAAATCGCTTAAATCATTAAGACGACTCTATAAAAAGATTCAAGCTCAAGGGAAGTATTCGGATGTACTAAAGATGATGACTGCTCCTGATCCCTTTGTCGCATTTCAAGATCTTCCTGCTTCGACACAGAGTTATATCTTTAATGGGGTAACCTTTGCCTATCGTCTAAAGCGTTTGAATCATCGATTTTCTAAAGAGCAACTCTACTTTTTGGCACAAGAGCCTCAGTTTAATCGTACACTCCATATGATTATTACCCATAAGGGGCTAGATAAGATCAAATCAAGCCTGCTCTATACCCCACCTATTTTTGATGCTCTAAACTTTAAGAGTCGTTTTCTTTTGGCGATGAATGCTTTAAAGTTAAAGAGAGAGGATAAAGCAACGTACTACTTAGAAGAGAGTTTAAAGCGTGCTAAGTATCAAAGTCAACGGGATCAGGTTAATTTCTGGCTCTATTTAATTACGAAAAAGAGAGCATACCTAGAGCGACTCTATCAGAGCAATCAGGTTAATCTTTATACCCTTCGTGCTCGGGATATTTTAAATAAACCATATCCCGCAGTGATTACGCCCCATCTACCTGTCAAATTGATTGCCGATTTTGATCTGCATAATCCCATTGATTGGGAAAAGATCAAAAAAGCGATTAAAGAGGAGAATAGCATCCAGATCGATCAGCGTGCCAATGGTTTTGATAGCTATCACACCGAAGGGGTCTATAGTTATCTTAAAGAGAAGGCAACCAACTATACCAAACCTTATTATGCCATGCCCTATATTGATGCGATGATGGGAAAATCCAAAGAGCGTATAGCGCTTATTTATGCCATTGCCCGTCAGGAGAGCCGTTTTGTTCCTGCATCGGTTTCGAGCTCGTATGCTCTTGGGATGATGCAGATTATGCCATTTTTAATTCGACACCTAGCCAAAGAGCAAAAAGAGGAGCTTGAACTCGAAGAGATGTTTAATCCTTATGTGGCAATTCGTTATGGCGATCGACATCTTGATTACTTAACCAAGTATCTCTATCATCCACTCTTTGTTGCCTATGGGTATAATGGAGGCATTGGCTTTACCAAAAAGATCTTAACCAAACGTAAGCTCTTTAGAGCAGGGGAGTATGAACCCTATCTTAGTATGGAGCTTGTGGAGTATGAGGAGTCTAAAGAGTATGGTAAAAAAGTATTGGCAAACTATGTGATCTATAGGAATCTTTTGGGGGTACCGACTAAAATCACACCGCTAATCGAGGAGCTTACCGATCCCCTTAAGACCGATAAGTTTCGTTAAAATGGCTCTTTTGCGTGTTTGGAGAAGTATAGAATATCTTTACCAAAGCGATCATTTTCAAAGACCAAAGTTAGCTCATCTTGATCGACTTTTGGGAATTTTACCTTATAGTAGGTGCTCCAGTTGTCTACCATGGGCATCTCGTAGCGTAGGGGATCATCTTTGTCCAGTTTTTTGACCTCAATGGGTTTGTTTCCATTGAGAGTTAAAGAGTACCCTTGTGCATCGAAACGTTGAATTTTACTATTACTAATATAGACACCTACAAAAAAATACTCTCCACCTTTAACGTCAATACAGAAATTTTTGCAATTTTTATGTTTGAAAACAGGGTTAAGGTAGGTTGCCGTGAGGAGTGCCTTGGTCTCTAGTGAGGCGATAAGCTGAGCTTTGTGGGTATTGAGCAGGCTTACATGATAGATTTCGTCCTTGGTAAAGAGCTGAGCGATGTTGTTGCTGTTTTTCTCTAGGGTACTACTACAGCCACTCAAAACAAAGAGTGCAGAGGTGAGGAGGATGCGTATTTTTTTATGCATGTATAAACCTTAAATGACGAATATAACAAACATTTTAACACACTTTCAATAAACATTAAAGGAGAAATGCAAGCTCTTCAGCGAGATTTGCTAAAATAGCACCATGAAAAAAGCACTACTACTACTCAATATGGGGGGACCCAACAACATCGATGAGGTGGAGATGTTTCTGCGAAACATGTTTGCAGATAAGCATATTTTGCCAATGAATCGTTATCTTCGTACCATGATAGGTAACATTATTGTTAATAAACGTCTTGATGAGGTCAAAGAGAACTTTATAACCCATCTAGGGGGGCAGTCACCTTTACCTCGTTTGACAGAACAGTTAATTAAGAAATTAGAGCCACGTTTAGAGATGCCCATCGCCTCTGCGATGCGATATGTTCCTCCTTTTGCGAGTAAAGCACTGCATAATTTTCAAAAGCAGGGGGTAGAGGAGTTACTACTCTTTCCCATGTATCCACAATACTCTACCACCACCACACGCTCTTCGGTGGAAGATGTGTATGATCAGTGCAAGCGATTAAACTATAGACCAAAAATTACGGTAATAGATCCCTATTATGATGATTATGACTATATTGCCATGAGTGCTATGAAGATTCAAGAGGCAATGGAAGGAGCAGATACATCTGAATATGATCTCTTGCTTTCGGCACATGGGTTACCTTTGAGCATTATTCGTGCGGGAGACCCTTATGAGAAGCAGATAGAGGCGAACGTCTCCGCTTTGCGGATCTATTTGCATGAGCGTGGTGTGGTATTTAAGAATATTAAGTTGGTTTATCAGTCCAAAGTGGGCTCTTCGGCATGGTTAGAGCCCAATCTTATTGATGTATTACGAAATCCTACCAATAGAAAAGTGATTATCTATCCGCTTGCTTTTACCATTGATAACTCAGAGACCCTTTTTGAACTTGACATCGAGCATAGGGAGGTAGCAACAAAGATCAAATATGAGGATTATCGTGTAGCACGCTGTTTTAATGATGATGAGGTGTTTGCAGATTTTATAGCTAAAAAGGTTAAGGCGATCGGATGAAGACCATTTTAACTGCCACAACACATACCTATGAGATTAAAAAATCTAAATTTATTGCTCATCTTGTACCCATTGAGGAGTTTGATGGACTGCAAGATAAGTTACGAGCCGAACATCCAAAATCACGTCATGTGGTCTATGCTTTGCGGTACCTTAATGAGTTTGAACAAATAGTAGAGAACTCTTCGGATGATGGAGAGCCAAAAGGTTCCTCGGGAACGCCTGCACTTAATGTTTTGCGTGGGGAGGAGATGATTAATGTGGCGGTATTGATTGTGCGTTACTTTGGTGGAATCAAACTAGGAATTGGAGGTTTGGTTCGAGCGTATGGTAATGCAGTTAAAGAGGTGATTGCTCAGGCTAATGTTGTTGTGTATGAAAAAATGTTAGAATATCCTTTTCATAGTACCTACTCAGAGATTCAGCGAATTGAGTATCTTCTAGATAAGTTAGAGATTACAAAGATTGAGCGTGACTTTTTAAATGATGGGGTAGCGTGGAGAATTCAATCGACACAAGAGAGGTTAGCAATGTTTAAAGAGGAGCAGACATGCAAGAGATCGTAACCACCATCGTTGATCTTGCACGGGAGTTTGGTTATTGGGGGATCTTTATTATGATGTTTTTAGAGAGCACCTTTTTCCCTTTTCCTAGTGAGGTAGCAATGATCCCTTCGGGTTATTTGGCATATCAAGGAGAGATGAATCTGGGTATTGTTATTGCTGTGGGGATTGCAGGCTCGCTTGCGGGAGCACTTTTTAATTACTATTTGGCGAAACGTTATGGGCGAAAAGGAATATTAAAGTTTGGTCATTACTTTTTCTTTGATGAGCAAAAGCTTATTAAGATGGAGCGATTTTTTAAAAAACATGGTTCCTTTTCGACATTAACAAGTCGTTTGATTCCAGGGGTACGGCAGTTTATCTCACTCCCTGCGGGACTTGCCAAGATGCCGTTGGGAAGTTTTGTTCTCTATACCACACTTGGAGCAGGGATTTGGGTGCTAATTTTAACCCTTTTAGGCTATTTTATTGGGGAGAATCAAGATCTTCTTCAAGCCTATTTGCATCAGATTATCTTAGCAACGTTGAGTCTTATTGCTGTTATAACCCTTTTTTATATTAAATTAAAAGGCAACCATTAAGCGTTTAAAAGGGCTAGAAGTTGGAAGATCTTGAATCTCTCTGCTGGGCTGTTGTTTGGTTTGAGTGTTTACTTGAGGACATCGATCCTCTTTAAGATAAAAGCGTGCTGCACTCAAAAGATCCTCTTTAGGATCGCCAAAATCTTTGAGAATATTATCTTTTGCTTGACATTTTGGAAAGATTCCATCCACATAGTCTCCTACATTATCGCTATTTTTAGTTTCCATATTAATTGCATAGAGTGCCTTATCGCAAAAGAGTCCTGCTCCAATAAATCCATAAGGTTTACCGCAGGTGGCTTCACCAATTTGGATTACTTCAATATTGTTAATAGAAGCACGTAGTGCATTAATGACCAATTCACTGGCTGAACAGCTTGCACGGGTAGTCAAGATAAAGACTCTAGAGAGATTAAGTGCATTGGTATCATAAGCTTCAAAGTAGGAGGTAAAGTTATACTTTGAGTAGCGTTCATTAAGATTAACATGGTGGAAGACATTATTCCAGACATGGTCTCCTCCAATAAGAGAGGAGAGGTGGCGTGCAACATCGACCGATCCTCCACCATTGTAGCGTAGATCTAAAATAAGCTCATTAACCCCTGCTGTTTTGAATTGGCTAAAGAGTTGGTCAATTTCGGGTATCGCACTGTCAATAAAATCTTGAAAAACCATATAGCCAATTTTTTTATCAGCTAGAAGTTGCTCATCAATATTGCTGTAGAGAATGGTCTGAATGGGGTAGGTCTCTTTGGTTAGTGTTACCTCTTTGAGGATAATACCTGTATCGATATCGGCAACACCAAAACTAATTTGACGCTCTTCTTCAAGGAGTTGAGCAATCTTTTGGATATTCTCTTGGGTAATATTTTGTTGATTAATTGAACGAATCAGATCACCCCGTTTAAATCCTGCTTGATCAGCAGGAGAGTTGGGGTAGATAAAGCTTACAATAAGTCCATAGTTGATCGAATCGAGTGCAACCAATTTGATAGAGAATCCAAAGTTGTCGTTTTCTCCCTCTTCAAAATAGCGTGTTGCTTCCTCTTCTTGGATAATAAAACTAAAGTGATCTTTCTCTACTTTAAGATCATGAAGAAGCAGGTCAGGAGAGGTATAGTTTGAGTCAAGATAGTCAACCTTTTTAACCTGATTTGCCCACAGGTAGGAGTCGTGCATGACATCATAGACAAATCGATTTTGACTTGAAATATCACACTCTTTAGGTGCTTTAACCCTAAAGTATTGATCGCGAGAGATCTCCTCTTGGGACTCAAGGTTTAAAATCTCTTCTGAGTTATGGTTATTACTATTTCCACAAGAGAGTAGTCCCCATAATGGAAGTATAAGTATCAATAGTTTTCGAGAGATCAACGGTTTTTTTCCTTTGAGATGATATTTTTTTTAGTATCATAGCATAATTTTAAACCAACTCCCTCCTTGAGATAACAAACTTTTTTAGAATATTTTTGAGTGCGTCAATATTGATCGGTTTTGAAAGATATCCATCCATACCTGACTCGAGATACTTCTCTTTGTCCCCTTCTAGTGCGTTAGCAGTAAGAGCAATAACAGGAACATGATCCAAATCATGATCTAGCTCATAATAGAAAATTCGATCGGTGGCTTCAACCCCTCCCATAATGGGCATCTGGATATCCATAAAGATAATATCAAAAGAATCTCTTTTGACTGCTTCAAGTGCCTCTTTACCATTTTTGACTAAGGTTACTTGGATTTTGAATTGGTCTAGAATGCTCTGCATTAATTTCTGATTGATGAGGTTGTCTTCGGCAACAAGGGCTTTGGTACCTTCAAGAGAGAACTCTTTAATAGGGTGTTCTTGAGGGATTTTATATTGATTGAGCTTTAAGATCTCCAATGATCTTGTGGTTCGGCTAAAATTAACAGGTTTGTAGAGGATTTTATTGATATGGTGTTTAAACCTCTCAAGCTCTTCTTTTTGATTATCATTAGAGAGCAAGATAATCTTGATGGGGAGTCGTAAAAAGGGAATGATCTTCTGTTGGTTTGGAAAACAGCTGTAGTCTAAAAATAGTAGATCAGGTAGTTTTTCTTTGGGGACTCTTAGTAGTTCATTAGGTTGATATGTTTGAAAAGAGGCACCATGATACTCAGTGTAGAGTTGGAGTATGTCGTAGAGGTTTTTTTCGTTTTCAGGAGGGATATATCCTACTTTGAAGCCATTAAGTTCAAGACTTTTTTGTGGATGAGTGTTGGCAGATTTGCTCAGTCTTAGTGAGAAGAAAAAGGTTGTGCCTTCTGCCAGAACACTTTCGATATCTAGTTTGCCACCCATGTGTTCAATAAGTTGACTCGTGATACTAAGTCCTAAACCTGTACCACCATACTTTCGACTTGTGCTAGCATCTGCTTGAGAGAAAGCATCGAAGATCTTCTCTTTTTCCTCTTCGGTAATGCCAATTCCTGAGTCTTTGATCGAGAAGTAAAGAGTGGCACTTTTATTGCTCTCTTTTGTAAGAAAAATAGAGACCTGAATACGTCCACCTTTTGGGGTGAATTTGATGGCATTACTTAAAAGATTTGATAGAACTTGAGAGAGTTTTGTTGGATCACCTAAAAGTTCTGTTGGGATGCTTGGATCAATTTTGACTTTGAGTTCAATCTCTTTTTCACTTGCTTGAGCCATGTAGTTATCAATGGAGTTTTCAAAGGTCACAATGGGATCAAAAGGGATCTCTTCGATCTCTATTTTCCCTGCATTAAGTTTAGAGAAATCTAGGATATCATTAACAATAGAGAGTAGAAGATTTGAGCTCTCATTAATAATGGATACCATCTCTTTTTGCTCTTCATCGAGTTTAGTATCTTGTAAGAGTTTAGTAAAACCAATAATACCATTAAGTGGGGTGCGAATCTCATGGGACATATTAGCTAAAAAAAGATCTTTGGCACGACTAGGCTCTTTGATGGCATTGGCAAGAAATTGATAGATTTCGATACTGTTGTTGCGTTTTAGCATACGTTTGATCTCTTGTTTCTTCTTCTCATCAAGTTCTACTTCAATATCTCGAAGAGTATCTTTTAGAACAAGGTTGTCTCGGTTAGATTCACTGATAAATCGGATAAGTCGATGAATAAGCATGAGTAGAATAAAGAGTAAAAGCGTAATAATAATGTATTTATTCATCTCTCGCTCTTTTTCAACCCTTTTCTTCTCGAGTTGCTGTTTGATAAACGTTGTTATAATATTTTGAGTATTATCAATACGTTCTAGTTTCTCTTGGTTGATTGTTTGCCATGTTGTGTTTGATATGGGGTAGTCTCCATTTTGGTAATGCAGAAATATTTTAGCACGTTCATGAAACCCAATAGAGGAGAAGCTCTCAAGTTTTAAAGTATTGGTAATTTGAACATCAATCTCTTTATTTTCATAGGGAATAAAGAGAGGTAGTATGGCTTTTGAGAGTAGTCGATCCCAGTAGTCTAGATCTTGATACTGCATTGGTTTTTTAGTCGATAAGACCCAAGCTAAGAAACAATTTTCATGGGTTATGGCTTCTCGAAGTTCGATTAACTTAAGTTGATATTCATTATTTGAGTGTGCAATTTTTTTGAGATAGGCAAGAATAGGAAGAATAAGACTTTTTTGATATTGTTGTAGAATATGATAAAGATGTTTGGGATTACGTTGGTTAACTTCGGATTCAATGCGATCAAGTAGCGTTGGGTTTATTTTGTTTTCTGCTAATTGATGAACTTTTTGTCGGTAGCGTTCGAGCTTTTTTTGGGATTGAGTATCTCCTTGTGCCATGTAGGTAATGGCTTGAATACGTTCAGACTCAATAGCATTAAGCAGTTGAGTCATTTGGTTAAAATTTTTCTGATTTTCTAATTTGAGATCAAGAAGATGGTACTCTTTGTAGGCAACGTAGGTATATTTTGAAATAATGACACCAAGTGTTATTATAAAAATAAAAATGACAACGGGTGTGATGCGTTTAAGGTTTAAGAGGTTTTTAATAGACATGATTACACAATCCCTTTATTCTGTTTATAGATTTTTTTTATGATACTCTTCTATCTCTTGTAGTAAATCTTCAATATACTGAGTGACATTTAGCAAAAGATAGGGGATAGAGGTCTCATTTGATTTCATAAAAAAATGTTGATCGGTTTTCCATGAATCTTTTATTAGGTTTAGTTTCAATTCAAAAATATAAGGGTATGGATACTCTTCCATGATAGCAAGATGATTTTCAATCTCATGGAGTGCATTTTCAAGTTTTTCTAGATTATTACTGCTGTTTAGACCAATTTGTGCAGCAATATAGTATTTGAGTGACCGTTCTAGGAGATATTGTATCTCTTTGCTGGTCATGAGCATCTTCTCTTCTTTAGAGAAATCATAAGTATGTCGGTTGGCAATGGATTTGGCTCCTTCTAAAACAACTTCAGTATAGTCAAGAATCTTAATGGCTTTTGAGAGGTCAACTTTTTGGTTAATAATTTTTTTTATCTCTTTTGCTTTGTACCCTAAAAATCTAAGGAGATTGGTTTGACTGTTTGCATTTGAGACAGAGATAGTATTAATCTCATTAATGAAGTGTTGAATATTTTTAAGATTGGTATCAAGTTTTTTTTTCAAAAAAAGATTTTTAGGATTTTTGTAGAAAAAAAAATAATCTTTAGCAATTTTTTGACTTAGGTATTGAATATTTTCTGTGGCTTCTAATATTTTAACATCACCTCTACTTGAGGCATGGAGCTGTTGTAGTACTCCTAAAACAAGCAGAGATCCCAAGAGGAGAGTTCGTATTAGATTCATTGTTTGGACTCTTTAGTATAATTGGTCATGTAGAGACGGGTGAGCTCCTTCATCTGTCGGCTTATGCTGTTGGTTGTATCAAAAACTGTACGGGGTAATTCACCATTTTGAATATTGGCATAGAATTTATGTACCATACTCCAGAGATCATCTACATCTTTTAATTTTTGCTTCATTTGGGGAGTGTTATGGCTATCTCGCATTAGGATTTGATGGTTCTTTATAAAAAGTTGAATGCTCTCTTTCATACGTTTATTACTATCTTTTTTGATACCTGCTTGATAAGCGATATAGTATTTTGCAATACGTTGAGTAAGCATGCGTTGTTGACCCGATTTAATAATAGCTATAGAGTTTTTAGTTTTAAGTAGGTTTAGTAGTTTTTCACTTTTGGTTAGTATCTTTTCACTTAGACTAAGAATGGTTTGTGCATTTTTTTTATTTAGAGGTTGTTGTGAAATCTGAGTTAGTTTTTTACTAAGTATATCAATCTCTTTAGCAAGTTGCTTCAGTTTAGAGCCTTTAACTCGTTTATTGAGTTCAACAGAGGTTTGTTTAAATTCGCTAAGAGCTTGTTTTAATTCTCTGTTGGCGGTATCTTTGACAAGTTTATTTTCTACATAAAGATATGCTTTTGTAATTTTTTGGGATAAGATACGCTGTTGCATGGTAAGGTTGATAAGTTTTAGGTTATTGATATCTTTGGTGGTTGCTTTTGCAAAAAGGCTATTTACCCCAATGAGTAAAACAATAATGGTATAAATTATTTTTTTCATGATTTTTCATCCTTGATTGGGTTGGTTATTAACGAATTATAACATCTATTTTCCTAAAAGTTTAACATAAAATGTGAAAAAATGTAATTTTTAGTTCACTTTTTGGGTTTAATAAAATTTAAAAGTGAATTAAAAATTTAAACCATTAAACGGGTTTTTATGTTACTAAAATGTGTTATAATGCTCAAAAAATAAAAGTACAAGGTATATCATTGGAAGATACATTAACATCATTAAGTACATGGGGTTACTTAGCATTGGCTTTTTTCTCTTTTGGGGGATCGTTTATTGTGGTTGCTGCAGCTGGAGTATTGTCCTCTATGGGAAAGATGGATCTTACGACCTCTTTAGTTATTGCAATTATTTTTAATTATATGGGAGATATGTTTCTTTTTTATATGGGAAAATATAATAAAAAAGAGATTCAACCCTATTTTGAAAAACATAAACGTAAAATAGCACTCTCTACATTAATTCTAAGAAAATATGGTGTGTTGGCAATATTTATTCAGAAATTTATCTATGGTATAAAAACACTTATCCCTCTCTCTATGGCACTCTCTCGTTATGATTTTAAAAAGTTTGGATTTTATAATATTTTTGCCTCTATCTTTTTTGTGTTGGTGATTATGTTGAGTGCTTTTTATGCAGGAGAGAGTATAGAGATATTCTTTAATTATCTACGCCTTCACTCTTGGATTCCTATTGTGATATTGATTTTGCTTGTTGTTGTAGGGTGGTATCTATTGGAGTTATTAACAAAAAAGAGAAATTAATGCAAAATCTTCAAATAATACTGGTTCGGCATGGTGAGACTATTTGGAATAAAGAGGGGCGTTATCAAGGACGAAATGATTCTTCTTTAACGACAAAAGGTGAGGCAGAGACAATAGAGAATGCTCGAAAAATAGAGCATTATCTAGGAAAAAAAAGAGATGGCATCAAGCTTTATTCCTCTCCTTTAGGTAGAGCAAAACAGAGTAGTAAGATCATCGCTGAGAGGTTAAATTTAGATTTAGAAAAGACTCTTTTTGATTCAAGACTTGTCGAAATTGATTATGGTATTTTTGAAGGAAAGTTAAAAAGTATTTGTCAAACAGACTATAAAAAGATTTATGAAGAGAGAGAAGCCAATAAGTGGCATTATCAGATTAAGCAAGGGGAGTCTTATGCTATGGCAGAAAAAAGAGTGCGTTCATGGATAAGCGATCAACAAGGAGATGATCTGATTATTGTTGTGGCTCATGAGATGATTAATCGTATTTTAAGAGGAATCTATTTGAATTTAACCCAAGATGAGATACTAACGTTAAGACAAAAAAATGATACAGTTTTGTTATTAACAGAAGGAGAGGAACATATCCTTTATTAATATTATAATATTTGTTAATTTTAAAAAACTATAATGAAAATCTCGGTATAATGCACAGTTCAACCTACGCTAACATATTAGAAACAGTTACCACAATCATACATACAAGGAGTCGTACTTTTGGCTGCCAAAGATATCAACAAAAAATTAGAAGAGATTTTTGCTACGTGTAAAAAGGGTGATGTGCTTACTTTTGAAGGGCTTGCAAAAGAGTTTGACAAGCAACCTACATTAGCACAATCAAAAAAGATACTGAAGCTTTCGGAAAAATATAATGTTGATGTAGTTACATCATCAGAGTACTCAAAGCATCTCTTTGATTTAGAAAAAAAGAGAATTGCCAAAGCTAGAGAAGATGCTCAGAATAATGAGGGAGAAGAGTTTGACTTTCTAAAAGAGAAAGAGCTTTTAGAGTGGAGTCGCTCGGATAGTCCTGTTCGTATGTATCTTAGAGAGATGGGGAAGATTCCTCTTTTAACAAAGGATGAAGAGGTTCATCTCAGTCGAGAGATTGAAGGTGGAGAAGACATCATTCTAGATGCAATTTGCTCTGTTCCTTATCTTATTGATTATATCTTGAACTATAAAGAGCCGTTACTTAATCGAGAACGTCGTGTAAAAGAGCTTTTTAAAAGTTTTGAGGATGAGAAAGAGAGTGATGATGAAAAAGAGGATGAGGTAGATGAGGAGAGCACAGAAGAGAGCCGTGCAAAAAAGGGTGTAGATAAACGTGTTAAGCAGGTTGTCGATAGCTTTAAAGCACTTGCTAAAGCCAAAAAAGATTGGTTAAAAAGTAGAACAGAGCTTGATGCTTATCTTGAATCAGGAGAGTTGGACAAAGAGAAGATTTTTCATGAAAATATGAAAGTCGCTTTTAAAAAGCAACTCTTAAAATTGGCACTTATTGATCTTGGTCCAACTTCGAAACTTATTAACGAGTTAGTCAAAGCCATGGAGACAGCACTAAAGAGTGATGATGGTTTTGAAAAAGAGTTAAAGCGTTTAGAGTACAAACTTCCACTTTTTAATGAAACTCTTCGTGCTAATCATGAGAAGATATTGGCAAATATTCTAGAGATGGATAAAGATGATATTACTGATGCAGTTCCTGAGACTACAATGGTAAGTACTTATGTTGAGATTAAAAAACTTTTTGAGACAAAAGAGGCGAGTAAAGACAGTTTTGATCTTGATCCTGAGAAGCTTGCACAGATTTTAGGTCAAATTCGTCGAGGAAAAGCCAAAAGTGAAAAAGCAAAAACAAGAATGGCAAAATCAAACCTAAGATTGGTTGTCTCTATTGCAAAGCGTTATACCAATAGGGGATTACCATTTTTGGATTTGATTCAAGAAGGAAATATTGGTCTTATGAAGGCTGTTGATAAGTTTGAGTATCAAAAAGGATACAAGTTTTCAACGTATGCAACATGGTGGATTCGTCAAGCGATATCTCGTGCAATTGCAGATCAAGCACGTACGATTAGAATTCCTATTCATATGATAGAGACAATTAATCGAATTAATAAGATTATTCGTAAAAATCTTCAAGAGACAGGAAAAGAGCCAGATCTTGATACTATTGCAAAAGAGGTTGGACTCTCGGTAGACAAGGTTAAAAATGTTATTAAAATTACAAAAGAACCTGTGAGTCTAGAGACTCCTGTTGGTGATGAAGATGATGGTCGATTTGGAGACTTTATCGAGGATAAGACAACCATTAGCCCATCCGATGCAGTTTTAAAAGATGATTTAAATAATCAAATAGATGAAGTTCTAGACCAGTTAAATGAACGTGAGAAGGCAGTCATTCGTATGAGATTTGGATTACTAGAGGATGAAAGTGATCGTACCCTAGAGGAGATTGGAAAAGAGTTGTCCGTTACAAGAGAGAGAGTTCGACAGATTGAGTCTTCAGCAATTAAGAAGTTAAAGCATCCGAGGGTAGGACGTAAACTTAAAAATTATATTGAAGGTTAGAAGAGGTGATGAGTATTTTTAAATACTCATCAAAGATCTTTTTTGGATAGTTTTTGTTTGAGTTCTTGAATACGTATCGACATTCTATTTAATTCATTATTCTTTGTTGTTGAATTATAAGTATGGCTTTTTTCTTTTAAAAGATTATTGATTTTATTATAAGTTTCAAAGTATTGCTTTTCAAGCTGACTTAGATGAGTATTGGGAATAAATGATTCCATGAGAGATTCTTCTTCTTTTTTTGTCTCCTCTGTGAATCTATCTCTAATGGATTTATTCTCTTTATTGACATACTCTATTTCATCAATTCTTTTATTATCTTCATATTTTTGAATATATATGTCTTCTTCGTTTGAATATCCCATATTAACCATTTCTTTAGCAATTTTATTATAAATTAATCGGTCTTCTGAACTAATCCAAAAATGGATATGATCGGAGTTCTGTGTTTGATCCGCCGCATGAAATTCGATAATACCTGAAACTCCAAGTTCTGCAATATAATTACTAAGGTGATCTAGTGCTTCTTGTATCTCATCGTAGGTATATCTATCCATATTCATAGCATTAAAAATCATTCTATAGATAACGCCATATTTGGTTAATATATTAGCAATATTATTTTTATTGCGGATTAGTTTTCCATTTTTATCTTTTTTTAATGCCTCTTTGATAATACCTTTATCATAAATATAATTTCCCTCTTTATCATAAGCAATTTCAGAAAAAGATAAAAGATCCTTGGTTCGTAAAAAGCTTTTACTGGATTTACCGCGAAGAGCCATTATGAATCCTTTTTAAGAAGCTTAATTTCAGAAGTAAGAAAATCAATCTGAGAGTGAAGCTGTTGATTATTTGATTTGAGAAGATTAGAATTAGATAAAAGAAGACGATTTTCCTCTTGAAGTTGAGTAATTTTTTGTAGATAATGTTCAAGTTCTAGATTAGAGCTTTTTAAA
>Ga0256828_1000767_pt1 | contig 20813 bp, 18 predicted proteins | sample CV88metaG_FD_185993 | JGI IMG/M metagenome (GOLD analysis project Ga0256828, IMG submission 185993) | Hydrothermal vent microbial communities from East Pacific Rise, Pacific Ocean - CV88 | ecosystem: Environmental > Aquatic > Marine > Hydrothermal vents | place: Pacific Ocean: East Pacific Rise...
TATGCAAGAACATTAATTTTTAATCTTTTAATGAAGTATAAAATAGATGAAACCTTGAGTGGGTTTGCAGCAAATTTTATTAGATTTTTAATTATAGCAATGATGGGAATAATGGCTCTTGGAAAGCTTGGCATCTCCATTGCACCTTTTATTGCTGCTCTTGGTGCTCTTTCGCTAACTGCTGGTTTAGCACTTCAGGGGAGTGTTTCAAACTTTGCAGCTGGTATTATATTGGTACTTACAAAACCTTTTAAAATTGGAGACACAATTACAGTACACGAAGTGTATGGTGAGGTTGAAGAGATTAAACTTGCATATACTGTTCTTGTAAATGAAGATGGTGAACAGATTACGATACCTAACAAGTATATGATTGGAGATGTTCTTGTTAACTCTTTTAAGTACCGAATTGTTGAGGGGAGTGTAGGTATTGCATATAGTAGTGATGTATCTAGTGCTATTGATGGAATTAAAAAAATTATTGATGCTGATGAGAATGTAAGTGATACAGCCGCTATTGTTGGCATAGAAAAATTTAATGAGAGCTCCATAGATATAGGGTATAGATACTGGGTACCAACATCGAGTTTTTTTAAAACACAGTATGGTATTAACTTTAAAGTGCTTGAGTATCTTCGTGAAGAAAATATTACAATTCCGTTCCCGCAACGGGAGATAAAAATAGTGGGAGAAAATATTGCTACAAAATAATGATATAGCAAAATTGCTTTTAAGAGTTAGCCTTGGGGTACTCATTCTTTTTCATGGTGTACATAAATTAATTTATGGAGTGAGTGGGGTGGAGGCCATGTTAAGTAATGTAGGATTTCCCCAACTCTTAGCCTATGGCGTTTATGTTGGAGAACTTATAGCTCCCATTTTTATTATTTTAGGTCTTTATGCAAGAATTGCATCGCTTATATTGGCTTTTAATATGCTTGTTGCAATTTACCTTGCCTATGGATTTTCATACTCCCTTTCAAGATTTGGTGGGCTCTCTTATGAAACGCCACTGCTCTTTTTTATGATGGCTCTTTTAGTGTTTTTATTTGGCTCAGGTCGCTACAGTGTCAATTCAAAATAACAATATAGATAAAGTTCCATGGTATAAATCATTAAGTACACGCCTACTTCTTTGGTTTTTGGCTTTATCTCTCATCCCTCTTACCACTGTTATGTATATTAACAATACTACAACAACACAAAACATTAAAGACGACACATACAAGGCACTTCAAGAAACCCTTACTTTACAAAAAAAGTTTTTAAATAACTGGTTTTATTATAGAAACATTGATGTGTCAAACTGGTCTAAAATAGAAAAAAATGTAAATTTTTTACGCTTACTAGAAACAGCATTTAAGACTGAGAATACAACACTTTCAAATTTTGTAAAAACAAAAAATTATGAAGATATTGTCAATCAGATGGAAGATGATATGCTCACTTTGCGTACCCATTATGATTATATATATGATATTTTTTTAATTGACACCAAAGGGAATATTCTCTATACAGTAGAGAAAGAAGATGATTTGGCAACAAATTTACTTGATGGTAAATATGCAAAAACAAAATTTGCAAATGCTTATAAACAAACACTTCAAGATGGTTTAATGCACTTTTCAGACCTAGAACTTTATGGCCCCTCTGGTGGCATAATTGCAGGTTTTATAACAGCACCTTTACTTAATAAAAAAGGAAAAAGAATAGGGGTGTATGCCATACAAATTCGACTAGATAGAATCTATAAACTTTTTGAAGACAATGAGGGGGAAGAGCTTTTTACAAACTACTTGGTTGGAAAAGATGGCTATCTTCGTAGTGCTATTCACTCTTCGCATGAAATTCTCAAATTAAAAATAGATACACAACAATATAAACAATGGATTCTAGATTGTCAAACTAATAAAATAAATAAAGAGCACAAAGAAAATATTCTTACATATTTAAATCCCTTTGGAGTGGCTGTTTATGGTATTCATAAAAATATAGACTTATTTGGAGTGCAGTGGGAATTAATTAGTGAGGTAGAGGTTCAAAAAGTGCATGCAATTACCAATAAGGTTGTTAAAGAATCTTTATTTGCTTTTTTTCTTACAGGATTATTGGTAACTATTATTGCTCTTCTTATCTCAAGACATATTGTAAAACCCATAGAAAAACTTTCTCGTACAGTAGTGAAATTTGCAGAGGGTAAACGCGATGTTGAAGCAGAGGTTGAAACAAAGGATGAGATAGGACAACTCGCTAACTTTTTTAATAAAATGATAGAGGTTATTAGTCGAGATGAAATAAAACTCAAAGAAGCTCATCAAATAGCACAAGAGAGTGTAAAAACAAAGTCGGAATTTTTAGCAAGCATGTCCCATGAGATTCGAACACCAATGAATGGTGTTATTGGGATGTTGGGCTTACTCCTTAAAACACAACTTGATGAATCGCAACGCCATCAAGCATACTTAGCACAAAATAGTGCCAATGCTCTTTTGTCATTAATTAATGATATTTTAGATTTTTCAAAAATAGAAGCGGGAAAATTAGAGATTGAAAATATTGATTTTGATATACGCAAAGAGATAGGGGATTTCGCAGAAGTCATCGCGTTTAGGTCTCAAGAAAAAGGTGTTGACATAGTTTTAGATCTTGTGGGTGTTGAGCATACTATGATCTCATCAGACCCTGGAAGAATCCGTCAAATACTTAATAATATAGTAGGAAACGCGATTAAGTTTACAAGTGAGGGCTACATACTGATAGCGGCTAAAATATTACCAATAGATGAAGAAAAAGGAAGATTGGTTATAGATGTGAAAGATACAGGTATAGGGATACCAAGAGATAAAATAAAAACTCTTTTTGATTCTTTTACACAAGTAGATGCATCTACAACAAGAAAATATGGGGGAACGGGTCTTGGTTTGGCCATTGTAAAACAGTTGTGTGCTCTTATGGATGGTGAAGTTCGTGTAACAAGTATAGAGGGGCAGGGTACTCTTTTTCGAGTTGACATAGAAGTTGGTCTTGTTGCTAAATCTTCTCTTGTTGTTCCTCAAATTCCACTTGAAGGTAAAAAAATTCATCTTATAGATTCAAAAGAGATGGATGTGAAAGTACTCACAAAGCAGTTAACACATTGGAAGATGGAAGTAAGCAGTGCCAATAATTTAAAAGATGGCATAGCGATGCTTGATGAAACATATAGTATTGTATTTGTTGATGCACATCTCGTTTCTAAAAATATAGAAGCTTTTGCACAAAAATTTAAAAAGTCTCCAAAACTACAAGGGATTAAACTGGTTATTATGACCTCTATTGTTAATCGTGGAGATGTTAACCTTTTTAGTCGTTCTGGTTATGATGCATATTTTCCAAAGCCTGCAACAACAAGCGACTTGTTTAATGCTTTAAATGTCCTCTCAAAAGATTTTGTAGGTTTGAAAGAATCAGATAAAAAACGCCAACTTCCTCAAAATAAAAAAATTAAATGGCCAAAAAATGTGAAGTTATTACTTGTTGATGATAATACAACAAACCAATTAGTGGCAAATGGAATTTTAGACTCTCTAGGTCTCAATGCAGAGATAGCAAACAATGGAAAAGATGCCATAGATATGATGATGAAAGCACAAAAGCATGGCAAAGCTTACTCTTTAGTATTTATGGATTGTCAAATGCCTATTATGGATGGTTATGCGGCAACTATTGCTATTAAAAAAGGGGAAGCTGGAGAAGTGTATAAGACTAAACCAGTTATAGCCATGACAGCAAACGCCATGCAAGGTGATAAAGAAAAATGTTTTGCAGCAGGTATGGATGATTACATTAGTAAACCTATAGACCCTGAAATACTTAAAAGTAAACTTGTTACTTATTTATTAGGGGGAATTCTCGAATATGAAGAAGAGACAAGAGAACTAAAAGCAGAGCCTAAAAAACACAAGAGTACTCTTGATAGATCTATTTGGAACAAAGAGGAAGTTTTAGTACGCCTAGGTGGCTCAGAAGAGATTCTAAAGCAAATTATAGCTGTTTTTAAAAGAGAGATGAAAGAGGAATTAGAAAAACTTTTAGAGGCACTTAATAAAGAAGATAGAGAAAGTATTCGGCTTCATGCACATACTATAAAAGGGGCATCTGCCAATATGGGGGCAGAGCAACTACAGAGAGTTGCAAAAGAGATAGAATTAAGCTCTCAAGAACAAGGCCTAGAATTTTTAAAAGAGAAATATAAGCTCTTAGAACAAGCTCTTAGAAAACTTCTTAGTCTTTTGGATGACTAATCTTATTATCGACTTCGGTCTGTAGTGTTGCTTTAGGCTCAGAAATATAATAACCTTGAAGGAAATCAACATCCAATAACACTAATTTATCATAAACCTCTTTAGAGTGTACAAATTCAGCAATAGTTTTCATTTGTGCATCCTTAGCAAATTGAATAATATTTTTTACAACTTTATAACTTTTTTCATCTTTATCTATATTTTTTATTAAAGTACCATCAATCTTAAGGTAATCAGCTTCCATATCTAAAACAGTTTTAAAATTTGAATAGCCACTCCCAAAATCATCAATAGAGATAGTACATCCTAAAGTATGGAGTGTCTTAATTTTTTCAATAAATAGTTCAATGTTGTCTATCTCATCACTCTCTAAAATTTCAAAAGTTATTTTTGATGCTAATTCATAGTTGTTTTTTAGATTGTCAATGATCATATTTTCAATATCTTTATTGATAAGATCAGAATAGTTAATATTTATGCTTATAGGTTGATTTTGTTCTTTTGCGGTTTCAAAACATATTCTAAAAATTTCTTTTGTTAATTTAAAATGAATATTGGTATGTGCAATATTAGGTAAAAAATAAACTGGAGATATTATTGTGCCATCATTATCTATAATTCGTACCAATGCTTCGTGTTTAATGATTTTTTTTATTTTTACATCATAAATAGGTTGAAAATAACAAACAACATTTTTTTGAAGTAATGCTTGTTTTACATAAGAGATATCTTTTTGTTGCTTATCTTCATTTAGTATATTCATATTATTTTTTAAAGATGAAACAACCTGGTTTCTTCCATTTCTTTTTGCAATATAGAGTTTTTTATCAGCAAGTTTTATGGCCTCATCTAAATATTTTGCTTCAACTGGATGTGTATTTAAACCTATTGATATTCGAACATATATTTCCTGCTCATCAAATATAAAAGTTGTATTTTCTATATTTTTTCTGATACGTTCACACATTGAAATGGCACTTCGTGCATCGCCTCGTACATGCAAAAGTATTAAAAATTCTTCTCCTCCAAATCGGATAACGATATCATCGTTACGAAGTGATTCAGTAATGATTTTAGCACTTTTAGCTAAAACATAATCTCCACATTTATGTCCATATATATCATTTATAGTTTTAAATTTATCTAAGTCTAACATAGCTATCGCATAGTTTTCAAGTCGTAATAGAGAGCTAATTTCCTCAAGATAATTTCTATTGAAAATTTTAGTTAGTGGATCAAGAAATAGTTTTTTTCTACTAAAATAATAATAAAAAATATAAAAAATAATTACAACAATTAGTAAGAAAATAAGTATTATTAAAAATTTAAAAAATATTTTGAAAGAAGACATAATATTGGCAATGTCGTGTTTAAATTTAATACTAATATCGACACTAATAATAGCTACTACACTATGATGCAAAATTATTGGATAAAGGTATGTTAAATAAAGATTTTGTATATTTTTTTGATAAATAATTTGTGCTTTATGTGTTGTGTAGATTTTTTGATAGGCATTGTCTTTTACATCAAATTTTTGATAAAAATTTGCTTTGTCTTGTTTAGAAGCATCAAGTAAGAAACGAAATTTTTGATCTTTATCTTTTTGCAGGATATAAATATATTTTACTTCTTTAGAAGTGAAAAGTTCTAAAGATTTTTGACATACCATTCGTTTTTCTGGATTAGCTAAAAGCTTATAAAAGTCTTCTTTTGTTGTTATCTTGTAGGTAGATATTAAATGGTTTGTAAAATTATCAAAAAAATATTTATATTCATTGATTTTATCTTCTTGAATATGTTCATAGATTTTTTTTTCACTAGAGAGTGCAGATTCGTAAACATAAATAAAAAAAAGGCTTAAGAATGCTAACAATGAAATAAAGATAACTTCTTTTTTTATTGATTGCACTACCATATTTTATCTTCTAAATATGGTAGTAGTTCAGAAGAAGGCTTTATATGATGTTGTTTTAGCTTAGGTTTAAGCAATACAATATTAGCCCTGCCTTTTTGGAAGAAGAAAGCACCTAAGCTTTCTGGCATTGTTGAGAGCAAGTCATAATTAAGTACAAAAATATCTTTAGATTTACATGCTGCTTCAAGTGTGCTTTTTTGTAAAATAATAAATGTACTTTCTTGACATGTTTGAGAAGTTTTGTAATGTTTGCCAAGGTTTTTTAATAAATTTTCATCATCAGAATAAATAATTTTATTTTTTGGAGTCTCTAAATTATCCAAAACATTACTTATAATTTCATACATTAATGTTTTTGAGTCTGCAGATAAGACAATAGCATATAATAACAACATGGCTAAGAGTTTCATTAAAATTCATACTCCCATGACATAATTACTCTTTGATCTCTAGCTGCAACAGAGATTCCTTCTTTTTTAGGATCATCATAAATATAGACTTTACTCGCTTTATTTAAAAGATTTTCGCCTTTTATCTTTATAGTGGAATGCCTAGACAATTTATATCCGATGGCAAGTGTATAGTCGTATCCAGCTTGCATACTTTTTTTGAGTTCGTTCGTATAAGAAGCTCTATAAACTAGTTCATTATATATATCAATTTTTCCTATCGTATTGAAAATTTGGATAATGCCACCACTTGCTGGAGAAAATGAATGTTGTTTATAAATTTTATAATAACTAATAGCAATTTTATTATATAAATCAAAAGAGTGTTTAATGTTACAATAAAATCTTTCAAATTCTACGGACTCTTTTTTATTAACGAATTGCATTATTAGTGGATTTACGGTTATTATATCTTTTACATGTGCATAAGCCAGCCCTAACCCCACTTTTGTACTCTTGTTTAGTTTATAGGAAGATTCTCCAGATACAATATCCATCTTAACAGGACCTAATTCTGCATTTGGTTTTACTTTCACTGGGGAAAAACTCATCTGTCCCATTGTTGGTTGATTCATACGATTAAAAATAAACAATTTATTTGTAAAAGACTTAGAATTGTAGACATATCCTAGTCTATAGATAAAACTTGTTGTTGGTTTTGTTTTATAATTATCTGTAATATAATCATATTTTAATCCAATTGTGATAAGATTATTGTCATTTATATTATAAAGATCTTCCCCATATATTGAATAGATATTAAATTTTGTAGGTCCATGTATCATATCCAGAGGCATGCTATTGTTTACAGTGAAATATGAGAGTGAACCTCTGTTGTATTTAATTTTAGTAGCCAACATTAAATCATTTTTTTTGGTAATAAAATGTTTTTCAAGTATGGCTGAGAGTGATGATGTTTTTCCATGAAATTTAATATTAGAAGCATTTATATCATTCGTAAGTGTAACAATTGACATGTCCTGATAATCTACAGAGTTTTGTTCAACAGATGAGGAAAGTTTTAAATTGATGTTATAAGGTAATTTTTTATCTATTTGAAGATAGATATTTTCTCCCTCTAAATCGTCTTTTAAGGGATGTAATGAAAAGCTTGCAAATAAATCTTTTTTACCTTTAGTTGCACCAATTTCAATATGATAATCATTTTTTTTATTAAATTGGAAAAAAAAGTGACCAATTGCATAGTCTCGAGATAAATTATAATTTTGGTAATCTATTTTTTTCATATTTTTATTGTTAATATCTACATTAAGTAGATAAGAGTAATTTTTATCAATAACTTTTGCATCTAAAATATTTAGTTGAGTTGAAGTTCTTGTATCAATAGTAAACTCACCATATGTAGCATTTTCATATTTTGGCTTTTTTGTATATAATCTAATAATCATACTTCCAGATTCATTGCCAAATGTAACACTGTTTCCTGCTTGATAAATCTCTATATAATCAACAAAGTAAAGATTCATGGCTCCATATTGGGCAATAGGATTTCCAAAGGTAATATTATTTAATTCATGATTATTAATAAATAGTTTTACGGGTGTCACAGTTCCACTTTTGGCGGTAGCAAAAGATATGGAAGTTCCAGCATTTCGAGATGCTTGAAAATTAAACATTCTAATTGTGTTTAGAACATCATTAAGTGTATAAGCTTGCATTCTATCCAAATCATCTCTCGTAATGACAATGATATGCCCAGCTGCTTCTTTTTTTGTTTGTTTATGTATTTGTGTTTCTTGATTATATTTTGTAAGAAGATTATCAAGATTAGATCCATACAGTGTAATTATGGATAAAGCCAATAATAAGATATGTTTCACATCACACTCCCGTTTCTAATTAGACTCTATATTAATCTTATCTTATCTTAATTATTATTAAAAGTAATTTAACTTTAAGTATATAACTACTAACTTATGTATAAAAGTAGGATGGAGCAAGTGTTAAGGGTGGGGAACTTTTAGAGTAGAGTTTAAGCTCCATCCAATAAGACCCATAAGAAAGATAACAACAATGGCAGGGATAATGGCATATGTATTTGCGAGATATACAAGCCAGAGTAAAATTGCTCCAAGAGGAGTGGGTACTCCTGTAAAGAATTTATCTACTTCTCCTGCATCGGCATGGATGTTAAAATGAATAAGACGACGTAGCCCTGAGATAACATAATATATGCTAGTTATGGCAGCAAGTATAAGAGTAAGACCCTGAAAAGAGTTTGCATAAACTGCTTGAAAAATTAAAAACACAGGAACAAGTACAAAACTTAAAAAGTCTGCAAAACTATCGAGTTGAATACCAAATTCATTGCTTAGTTCGTATTTACGAGCAATTTTTCCATCAAATATATCAAAGGCACCACCAATCCAAGCAAGAATAATAGCGAGAAAGAAGTTGTTTTGTGTGATGAAATAAACAGCTAAAAGACCTGCTGTAATGTTAACAAATGTAAAAAGATTTGCTAGATTAAAGTGCGAAGAGGGTGTCCATAAAAATTTCATATAGTGCCTTATTTTATTTTGCATTCAAATTATATCAAATCAATATTAAATATTTAAATTATAATAATGATAAATATTATCATAATTGTTAAGCAGTGTATAAGTTGATATAGATTATCATCTGCTTATTGAAATAATTATGTATAAAGAAGATAAGAATGAAAACATTATTAGATTGTCAAAAAAGATGCCAAGTGCGTGTTTTGAAGTTAAATGCTCCAACAGCACTCAAGCAGAGACTTATATCTTTTGGAATTATGAAAAATTCTATCATAGAGGTACTAGAACATGCTCCTGCTAAAAGTACCATTGAAATAAAAGTAGGAAAAATGAAGATTGCTCTTCGTGGCGAGGAAGCCAAATTAATAGAAGTAGAAAAAATATGAATCATGAAAATGTAAAATCGTGTCCCGTAATTGCTAATCACATAAAAGTAGCTCTTGTTGGACAACCAAATGTGGGTAAAAGCATGCTTATTAACTCTGTAAGTAATGCACATCTGCATGTTGGAAATTTCTCAGGGGTAACGGTAGATAAAAAAGAGGTTCTTTTTGATTACGACAACTACCATTTTACTGTTGTTGACCTTCCTGGAACATATGCCTTTACAGATTACACAATTGAAGAGCGTGTAACACATGAGTACTTATGTGCAGAAAATTATGACATTATTATTAATGTTATTGACTCAACAAATTTAGAAAAAAACTTACAACTTACTGCTGAATTGCTTACTATGAGTAAGAAGGTAGTTATTGCTTTAAATATGAGTGATGAAGCTGAAAAAGAGGGGATAGAGATAGATGCTGAGTATATGTCAGAGCTTATTGGCGTTCCTTGTGTTAAAGTCTCTGCTGTTGCAAAAACAGGGATAGACGAGCTTATAAAAACAGTTCTCAAAAAACATACAAGTACAAAAAATAAACCAAAACTTATATTTAGTGAAGCTGTGGAAGAGGAGATTGCTCGTCTTATTTGGTACCTAGACAAACATAAGTATAAGGCAAATAATAGTTATAGAAATATAGCAATTAATCTATTGAAAAACAATAAAAAAACTTACGAAAAACTTCATGATAATCCTATATGGATAGAGTTGCAACCTATTTTAATTGATGCAAGCAAGCATATTGAACTTCATCATGATAGTGACGACATAAAAGAAGCATTTGCTGAAGAGTATGCTTCTTTTAACCGTGGTATTGTTGCTGAGGTAGTTCATCAAAAGAAAACTCAAACGCGAAAAACACTTACAGAAAAAATAGATTCTATTCTTATCCATCCTGTGTATGGAATTCCAATATTTTTGTTTTTTATGTGGAGCCTTTTTCAGTTAACCTTTGAGATTGGTGCAATTCCAATGGAATATATAAGTAGTTTTTTTGGATGGTTTGGTGATGCACTTGGTGCAACGATTCCAAATGATGACGTTCGCTCCTTAGTTGTTGATGGTGTTATTGGTGGAGTAGGTGCTGTGGTTCTTTTTGTACCAAATATTATTATTTTATTTATTGGTATTGCACTTTTAGAAACTACGGGTTATATGTCAAGAGTTGCTTTTTTACTTGATGGCTTCTTTCATAAATTTGGACTACATGGGCAGAGTTTTATACCATTGGTTACAGGTTTTGGGTGTTCTATTCCTGCATATATGTCCGCACGCATACTAAAAAACGATAGAGATAGACTCCTAACTTTATTTATTATAGGTTTTATGTCTTGTGGCGCGAGACTTCCTGTATATGTACTTTTTGCAGGTGCTTTTTTTCCAGAAGGTATGGCAGGGAATGTTCTTTTTATCATTTATATTAGTGGTGCACTTATGGGACTAATTGCAGCAAAAGTACTCAAACTTACAGCCTTTAAAGGTGTAGATGAGCCTTTTGTTATGGAGATGCCAAAGTATAGATTACCAACATTAAAACTTATTTGGCATACGGTTCTTGGTGAGACTATGATGTACCTTAAAAAAGCGGGGACATTTATTGCTGGGGCTGCGATGCTTATTTGGTTTTTAAGTAATTATCCACATAATTTACAACTTCAAACAGAGTATGCACAAAAAATAGAAAAAACACAAAACATAGTGGAACAGGCCAAGTTAAAAAATGAACTCTCAGCACTCTCTTTAGAGCAAAGTTACCTTGGTCGCATAGGTAAGTTTACCGAGCCAGTTTTTGAACCTTTAGGTTTTGATTGGAAGATGAGTATTGCACTTCAAGCCGGTATAGCAGCCAAAGAAGTTGTGGTTTCCACTCTTGGCGTTTTATACTCTTTAGGAGCAGATGTCGATGAAAAAAGTGGTTCATTGGCAGATGCGATTAAGGCAAATATTCCTTTTGCTTCGGCTGTTTCTTTCATTGTGGTGATTATGATTTACCTGCCATGTTTTGCAGCATCTATCGTATTTACTCGTGAAGCTGGGCATATAAAGTATTTCTTTTATTTACTCTTCTTTACATCTGTTGTAGCATATGTGTTGGCATTTATTGCTTATAATCTTACAAAAATATTAGTTTAGGTATACTAACACTATCTAAGATAATGTAGGGAATTTACAATGGCAAAACTTTTAGTCGTAGAGGGAAGTAACATTGTTAAGGGTGTATTTAAAGAGATTCTTGATAAGCAAGATGGGTTTGATTATGAACTCGTTGGTACTTATGAAGAAGCCAAAGAACTTCTCCATAAAACAAGGTATGAATATGCAGTTGTTGAAAGAGTTTTAAAAGATGCACCTAATGGTGAAATCATTGCCCTTTTAAATAAGCATAATGTAGCTCCTTTACTCTTTACAAAAGAGATTGATGAGGATTTTTTTGATTCTTTTGAGGGTGCTCAAATTGTAGATTATATTATTAAACATAAATATAATAATATTACAAATGTTGTTAAACGTCTTGAGCAACTTAAATCAAACAAGAAAACAACGCTCTTAGTAGTAAACGACTCTCATATATATGGAAGTTATTTAAAACAAAATCTTGTACTTCACAGTTTTAAAGTACTAAGTGCTGCAAACAATGAAGAAGCATATACAAAGTTAGATCTTCATCCTGAAATATCACTCATGATAATTAATGATAGTAAGCCTTATGTTGATGCCATGCAACTTATAAGTAAGATACGTCAACATAAACAAGCACAAGAGTTAAAAATTTTATATATTGCCAAAGAGAGTAACTCTTTTGAAACAAGTTCCCTTTTAAGTGCCGGTGCGGATGATTTTATTATAAAACCATTTTCACGACATGAATTTTATTTAAGGGTTTACCAAAATATTAAAAAAGTCTGTTAGGATTAGAGTATGCAAAAAATATTAATGATAGAAGATGACTTAGAATTAGCAGAGATACTTACAGAGTACCTTGAGCAATTTGATTTTGAAGTTATTACTGAAGATGACCCGTTTAAAGCTGTGAGTATATTGAAACTTGAACCTTTTGATTTAGTTATACTAGATTTGACACTTCCTGGAATGGATGGTCTTGAAGTATGTGAAGCGATTCGTGAACGTCAAGATATTCCTATTATTATCTCAAGTGCACGTTCTGATGTAACAGATAAAATTAAAGCACTAGAACTTGGTGCTGATGATTATATGCCAAAACCATATGACCCTCGTGAACTTGAAGCTCGTATACACTCTGTACTTCGCCGTTATGAAGCAAAAAGTGAACAAAAAGCAGAAAATAAATCTGACTTTAAATGTGACAAATCTACGATGGTTATCACTTACAAAGGGAGAAATATTGACCTTACAAATGCAGAGTTTGGGATACTCTCTTATATGATAAGTAAGCAAGGTCTTGTGGTGTCTCGTGAAGATTTAATCCATAACGTAAACGCCATCAATGAAGATTCTTCAAACAAAAGTATAGATGTAATGGTGGGTCGTATTAGAAATAAACTTGGAGATAAATCTCTTATAGAATCAGTGCGTGGTGTAGGCTACAAACTTTTAAAATAGGCGATACTTTTTGAAAAAGCATGCTGTTTTAATTACTGTACTCTTTACACTTTTTGTAACTCTGACAAGTGTGAGTGCAATTTTTTGGGAGTTTTATAAGCTCAATAAACAGCAGTATATTGACCATATTTTTACAAAATACTCTGTAATAGTCCAAATTTATAAAGAACATCAACAACGTAGAACCTCCGAGGTTATGCTCTCTGCAAACCTTGCAGTGTATAACCTTCAAATGATTAAAAATAAAACCACTCAAAAAAAGATACAAAAAAAAGCAAAAATGCTTAAAGAAGAGGGGTTTAAACGTATTAACTCCTCGGTGATGTTAAGCGATCAAGGTCTTTACACTCGAAAAACCGTCAGTAAACTCAAAGCAACTATGTATGAGTACAAACATGTTATTTATTTTAAAATAGAGGGACCATCTGGTTATATAATAATTAAAGATGAGGAATTAAAGCCTTATAAATACGGAAGTGTACTCTATGCTTATACCACTATATTTGTTATCATCACTCTCTCTTTTCTACTTATTTTACATAAATTACGACCACTTATTCGTTTAAGAAAAAAGATAGCACGATTTGGTGATGGAGATATGAGTGTTTCTTTTAAAACAAATAATTGCGATGAGATTGGTTTAGTTTCAAATGAGATAGAATCTGCAAGAGAAAAAATAGAACAGCTTTTAGATTCACGCACACTTTTTCTTCGTAATATTATGCATGAGCTTAAAACACCTATAGCAAAGGGAACTATTGCGACACAGATGCTAGATTCTCAAAAGCAACGTGATAGATTTAGTTCTATTTTTGCACGCTTAGAAGCCCTTGTAACCGAATTTGCAATGATTGAAGAGGTAACAAGTGACAGTGCAAAAAATGATTTTCATGAGTATAGACTTATAGATATTATAGATGGTGCTATCGATATGTCTATGGTTGAAGAGGGTCATGTGAGTGTTGATGTTCCCGCTGATGTTAAACTAGAAGCCAATTATAGACTCTATACAACAGCTATTAAAAATATGATAGATAATGCGATGAAGTACTCTCCTGATGCACATATAAAAATTCATATGATAGACAATGAGCTTTGTTTTGATTCTAAGGGAGAGTGTATTGCCCACCCTCTGCAGTATTATATAGAGCCTTTTACTAAAGACAATCCATCAAAAAATAGTTTTGGTTTAGGTTTGTATCTTGTAGATTCTATTTTAAAAGCACATTCTCAGGTTTTAGCACATGAGTATCACGATGGAGTGAATCGCTTTATTTTTGCATAAGTTTTATTGTGTAAACTAATATAATGAATAAGATAGCATTGACTTTACTTATTGCATTTTTTGCAAGCTCTTTTTTTACTTTTGGCTGGTTAAGCCACTCTGCTTATATGCCGGGTAAACGTATAAAAAAGCCATCACTACTAAGTAAAATTAAGAAAGCAAAAGTTCTTAATGTAGTACTTTTAAACTCGCCTTCAACCTATTATATAGGTACAGAGGGAAAACAAGGGTTTGAGTACGATTTGCTAAAATCTTATGCTGAGTACCTCCATGTTGATCTAAATATAACAACAGCACATACAGTCAATGAAGCCATAGAGCTTAGTAAAAACCCAAGTATTCATATTACATCTGCATCTTTGGCAAAAACGCCACACAGAGAGATGGTGTTTCATTTTGGTCCCTCTTATTTTGAGGTACAAGAACAGGTGATTTGCCATCGTGGGATGTTACATACCGCTAAATTTCCTCGTGATGTTGAAGATTTAGAGGGTTTGAGTATTACTGTTGGAACAGGTACTAGTTATAGTGAAAGCATAAAAAATTTACAAAATGATGGTTTTGATATTAATGCAACATTTACAGATGATTATTCTACAGAAGAGCTTCTTTCCCAAGTTTCTAAACATCAAATTGACTGTACCATAGCCGACTCAAATGTTTATGCAATTAATCTTAGGTATTTTCCAGAGATAGCCTTAGCTTTTGCTGTAAGTGGTCGTGAACAGCTTGCATGGGTTTTACACCCAGATGCAAAAGAACTAGAAGCAGATATGTACACATGGCTTAATGGTTTTAATCAAAGTGGTTCGATGGCACAACTCAAAGATCACTACTACTCTTATGTCCTCTTCTTTGATTACTACAATACAAAAATGTTTTACAAACGTGTAAAATCTCGTCTTCCAAAATATGAAAAGTATTTTAAAGAAGCAGGAGGTAAGTATAAAATTCCATGGACACTTCTCGCTTCCATATCGTATCAAGAATCGCATTGGAACCCTAAGGCAAAAAGCTTTACAGGGGTAAAAGGTCTTATGATGCTTACTCGTCATACAGCAAAGCTTTTGGGTGTAACAAATAGACTCGATCCAAGGCAAAGTATTTTTGGGGGAACTCGTCATATAAGACAGATGATACTGAATGTGCCAAGAGATGTAAAAGGTGAAAATAGACTTAAATTTGCTCTAGCTGCCTATAACATAGGTATGGGTCATATTTACGATGCACAAAAATTAGCAAAAAAAATAGGACTGAATCAAAATGTATGGAGTGATTTAAAAGTAGTTTTACCCTTACTTTCTCAAAAAAAGTATTATAAATATTTAAAATATGGTTATGCTAGAGGGGAAGAACCTGTCAAATATGTAGAAGCAATTTATAATTATAGAAATATTTTAGAAAATAATATAGAAGAGATTCAAAAAAAAGAGAAGAAGAGTTCTAATTAAAGAACATCTCCATCGTGACCATCGCCAAGTGCCGATAAGAAACTTTCCATATCGTATTTTGTTCTGTATTCTGGTGTCATAATGTGAATGAGTATATCACCTAAATCAATAACAACCCAATCACCACTCTCATCTACATAGTTAAAAGTTTCTTCTGGTTTAAGTCCATTTTTTAAATGGTCCAAAAGTGCAGTAGTGTGTTTTATTCCTAAACTTGATGCTATAATGGCATAATCAACGAAGTAGTTTTTCTCTCTAAGGTCAAAAACCTCTATGCTTTCTGCTTTGTTCTTATCTAGTATGGCTGTTATTTTTTCTATTCTATTTTGCATTGTTATCCTTGTAAAAGTCTGCTATTGTTTGTGCACACTTTGGTATGAGTTTTGTTTTATCCATTTTATCTCTAAGTTGTGAAGAAGATATATTTTCATTCACATTTAAAGCTAAAAAGTTTTCTGGAATCTTTACCTTATCTCTACTTGCAACTATAAAAGTTACTTTTGTACAAAGTTCTTGGTATTTACACCATTTGCTTAAAGAAGCGAGGTTATCTGCTCCAACAACTAGGTAAATTTTCTTGTAACTTTTTAAAAGGTAGTTTACACTCTCAATCGTCGGTATTTTTCTTTCTTGAGATACCTCGTAATCGCTAACAATTACTCTCTCTTCTTGAGAAAAAATCTCTCTTAACCATTGAAGCCTTTGCTCTGAAGAAGCATGAGACTTTGTTTTAAAGGGGTTTAAATATGTTGGCATAACAATAATTTTGTCAATATCTTCAAACTCTTTTAAAGCTTCTATAACAGCTAAATGACCGATATGTGGAGGGTCAAAACTCCCTCCAAAAAGTGCAATAGTTTCCATTCTTAAAGCGAATTATAACCAAACTTTAGGTAAAATAACCAACTTTTAAAATTATAGGAAATATAATGGCACTAAAAATAGCAATAAACGGATTTGGTAGAATCGGTCGCTGTGTAGCTAGAATCGCTGCAAAAAGAGACGATGTAGAGATAGTAGCTATAAATGATATGGCTAGCATGGATATGATGCTTTACCTTTTAAGAAATGATTCTGTTCATGGAACATTTCAAAGTGAAGTGGAACAATTAGATGATGAAAACATCTCTATTGATGGAGATAAAATCAGAGTTTTTTCTGATCGTGATCCTAAAAACCTAAAGTTCGCTGATTGTGGTGCCGACATGGTTTTAGAGTGTACAGGTGTTTTTCTTACTCAAGAGAGTGCACAAGTACATATTGACAATGGTGTAGAAAAAGTTCTTTTCTCTGCTCCTGCAAAAGATAAAGCGACTCCTACATTTGTTATGGGTGTCAACGAAGAGCTTTATGCTGGTCAAAAAATTGTTTCAAATGCTTCTTGTACAACAAACTGCCTTGGTCCTGTTGCTCGCGTTTTAGATGATGCTTTTGGAATTGAAAAAGGTCTTATGACAACAATCCATTCATACACTAATGACCAAAATATCTTAGATGTAAAACACTCAAAAGATAAACGCCGTGCTCGTGCAGGTGCTATCAATATGATTCCTACAACTACTGGTGCTGCAAAAGCGATTAGCCTTGTTATGCCTCAACTTGAGGGTCGTTTACATGGTCAATCTGTTCGTGTTCCAACACCAGATGTTTCTATGGTAGACTTAAATGTGGTTGTTAAGAAAAACACTACAAAAGAGGAAGTAACAAAAGTTTTTAATGAGGCTGCAGATGGTCGTCTTAAAGGTCTTTTACTTATGGACAAAGAGATGAGAGTTTCTCAAGACTTCGTTGGTTGTGAGTATAGCTCAATAGTAGCAGAAGACTTAACTCAAGTTATTGGTGGAGACATGGTGAAAATTATGGCTTGGTATGATAATGAGTGGGGTTATTCTATGCGTTTAGTAGATATGGCTCTACATATCTCTAAGTAGGAATTTACCTTGGAACTTTTACACTTAAAAAGCCTTGACTTAGTAAATAAAAAAGTTTTTATCAGATGTGATTTTAATGTCCCGATGGATGAATTTGGAAATATCTCTGATGATAGACGTATTCGCTCTGCTGTTGCAACGATTAACTACTGTTTAGACCAAGATTGTTCTGTGATTTTAGCTTCACATCTTGGACGCCCAAAAGGTGAAGTGGTAGAGAAATACTCACTTGCACCAGTTGCCCGTCGTCTGCAACAGCTTCTTAAACGCCATGTAGAACTTGCTAGCGATGTTGTAGGTGAAGATGCAATGCAAAAAGCAAAAGATCTTCCACGTCATGAGGTTCTTCTTTTAGAAAACCTACGTTTTGAAGTGGGTGAAACAAAAAATGATGAAGAACTTGCTAAAAAATTAGCTTCAATGGCTGAATTTTATGTTAATGATGCCTTTGGTGTAAGCCATCGTGCTCATGCTTCAGTAGAGGGAATTACAAAGTTTTTTGATGCTAGTCATAAATCGGCAGGTTTCTTACTAGAGCGTGAAATTCAATTTTTTGGAAAACTTATTAACAACCCTGTTCGCCCTTTTGCTGCTATTGTTGGTGGTTCAAAAGTATCTGGAAAACTTGAAGCACTTGTAAATCTTTTACCAAAAGTGGACAAGATTTTTATCGGTGGTGGAATGGCATTTACATTTCTAAAACAGATGGGTTATGACATTGGTGCTTCTCTTGTTGAAGACGATTTACTAGAAGATGCACAACATATTATGGATGAAGCAAAACAACTTGGTGTAAAACTTTACCTCCCTGTAGATGTTGTTGCTGCAGATAAGTTTGCAGAAGATGCAGTAAGTAAACTTGTAACTGCTCAAGAGATTCCAAACGGATGGATGGGTCTTGATATTGGTCCTGCAACTGTGAGACTTTATCGCGAGGGTCTTAATGACGTTCAAACAGTACTTTGGAATGGTCCTATGGGTGTTTACGAGATGGAGAAATTTGCTCGTGGAAGCTCCAAAATTGCACATTTCGTAGCAGATTCTTATGCAACTACAGTTGTAGGTGGTGGTGATACTGCTGACCTTGTTCAACGTATTGGTGTTGATGAAGAGATGAGTTTTATCTCAACTGGTGGGGGAGCATCTTTAGAGCTACTTGAGGGTAAAATTCTTCCTGGTGTAGCATCTTTAATTATAAAAGAGGACTAAAAAATGATTATAGCAGCAAATCTAAAAACAAATTTGACTCGTAAACAAACTAGTGAATACATAGAGGAGATTGAAAGTCACCTTAAAACAACTAATTCTACACAAGATGTTTTAGTATTTCCTGCTACATCAAGTTTAAACTCTTTTGATGGTCTTGTAACAGTAGGAGCACAAAATGCATATGCAACAAAAAATGGAGCATTTACAGGAGAGATAGGGCTTGACCATCTTGATGAATTTGGCATTAAAACTATTTTAATTGGGCATAGCGAACGCCGTCATATTTTAGGTGAAACGCAAACTACTATTATAGAGAAATTTAATTTTTATAAAAACCTTGGTTTTAAAATTGTTTACTGTGTTGGTGAACCACTCGTGAAACGCGAAGCTGGTAAAGAGGAGATGATGAATTACATAGCATCTCAATATGAGGGAATTGATACTGCATATGAAAACCTTATAATCGCTTATGAACCTGTTTGGGCCATAGGCACAGGACTCACTCCAACACTTGAAGATATTCAAAACATTCATACAGAGTTAAAAAGTAAATCAGCAGCGCCTCTTCTTTATGGTGGAAGCGTAAAAGTGACAAATGCTAAAGAGGTTTTAGCCTTAGAAAATGTAGATGGCGTTTTAGTAGGGAGTGCAGCTCTCTATGGAGAACATTTTTGTAGCATGATATCTTATGGCGATGAGCTTACGAAATAAAGAGGAGAAATATTTAAGATGATAATGAAGGGTAAAAAAGGTCTTATTGTAGGACTTGCAAACAATAAATCAATTGCATATGGAATTGCTAAGTCTTGTGCAGCTCAAGGTGCTGAGATGGCATTTACTTATTTAAACGATGCACTTAAGAAAAGAGTAGAGCCAATTGCTAAAGAGTTTGGGAGTGAGTATGTGTATGAGTTAGATGTATCTAACCCTGAACATATGGATGGACTGGCTGCAAAGATTGAAAAAGATTTTGGTAAAATTGACTTTTTAGTGCACTCTGTGGCGTTTGCTCCAAAAGAAGCACTCTCTGAGCCATTTATGAAAACAACAAAAGAAGCATTTGAGATTGCTATGAATATCTCTGTATATTCTTTAATTGACTTAACAAATAAGTTAGAATCTGTACTTAGTGATGATGCTTCTATATTAACACTCTCTTACCTTGGTGGACCAAAATACATTGTGAACTACAATGTTATGGGTGTAGCAAAAGCAGCACTTGAATCAACTGTTCGCTATATGGCAGTAGATTTAGGAAAAAAAGGGCAACGTGTTAATGCAATCTCTGCTGGACCTATTCGCACTCTTGCAGCTGCAGGAATTGGTGATTTTAAACAGATTTTGAACTGGAATGAAGTAAATGCACCACTTAAACGTAATGTAACGACAGATCAAGTTGGAAACTCTGCTATGTATCTTCTTAGTGATTTAGCATCTGGTGTGACTGGTGAAGTGCATTATGTGGACAGTGGTTACAATGTAATGGGAATGGCTGCGGCTGAGACAAATGAAGAGGGAAAAACAATTCTCTCTTGGGATAGTAAGTAAAACATAACTTATCTATTCCCAAGCTGGAGCTTCATCCTCATATAGCTCCCAACATCCTCGTTGGGAGCTATTTATCTTTCTTAAAACCTTTCCTACTTTCCAATAATAGGCATTGACTCTATTTTTTCTACTTGAGACTCTGTATGATCATCTTTGTGTGCTTTCATATATGCACCTGCTTTATCAACATACTCCTGAAGTGTAAAATCTCTATTATTATCTTCTACATAAGTTACTTCTTGCTCTT
>Ga0256828_1000769_pt1 | contig 20757 bp, 20 predicted proteins | sample CV88metaG_FD_185993 | JGI IMG/M metagenome (GOLD analysis project Ga0256828, IMG submission 185993) | Hydrothermal vent microbial communities from East Pacific Rise, Pacific Ocean - CV88 | ecosystem: Environmental > Aquatic > Marine > Hydrothermal vents | place: Pacific Ocean: East Pacific Rise...
CTCTCTTGACACCATTTCTTAAGACACTTTTTAATATTCCGGATTAGCTCAGCGGTAGAGTAGGTGACTGTTAATCACTTGGTCACTGGTTCGAATCCAGTATCCGGAGCCACTTCTTTTATAACCCTTTATACATGGACTTTCAGAACTTAAAATTTCTTTGGTAGCTATATGGTAGCTAAAATATTTATTTTGCTTCGTTTATCTCTTTTTACGATGTAGATTTTTTGCAGGAATGTAAAACTCTATATTGCCTAGTTTTTTGCTGGCTATTTTTTTCTCGTGCAGTAGTTTTTGAAATCTTTTCTTGCTCTCATCATCAAATAAAAGCGTAATATCCTCTTGCGTGAGAGGGCGTTTGTCAAGTGTGTTGATGATATCTTCTTCTAAATAGCTTGTACGATTAGCTTCTGCGTGTTGGCGTGAGGCTATATGAACAGGAAGATCTGCATCAAAGAGTTGAGCGAGCTTGTGAAGCTCTTTATAACTGATACCTGTGACCGGATAAGCAGGTGGTCTGTCAATTGTTCCCAAATCAATGCGTGAGGCATTGATAGAGCGAAGTGCCTCATTGAGTTTGCTTACTTCCTCTTTTGTATCATTAAGACCATGGACAAAGAGTATCTCAATAAAGAGCTTACCTTTGTACTCTTTGGAAAACTTCTGTACTTTTGCAACAATATCTTCAATTTGTATGCTTTTATGGGGTCTGTCTATCTTTTTAAAGATATCGGGTGATACCGCATCTAATGAGAGTTTTACCTGGTCAAGCTTAAGCAGGGCATTATATACTTTTGTATCCATAAGCGTTGCAGAGTTTGTCAAAATGAGCGTCTGTGTGTCACCTTTTATCATATTAATGGCATCTATGAGCTCATCAAGATATGGATAGAGGGTAGGCTCTCCATTTGCAGTAAGGGTAATGACATCTATCTTCTCATGAAGATGCTTTTTCAGCTCGTTTATAATCTCTTTTACTTGAATAGTACTCTCTTGTTTTGCAACTGTTGCAGAAGGTGCGAGTTCGCAGTAGAGGCAGTCAAAGTTACACTGTTTGTGGGAAGGGGAGAGGTCTATTCCCAGACTCATACCAAAACGGCGTGAGTTGAGAGGACCAAAGATAATATTATTTTTTTCCACTGACTCTGTGACACTCATCAATGAAATGTTTGGCATTCTCTACCGGTACATCAGGGAGTATTCCGTGCCCAAGATTAAAGATGTGGCGTTTGCCTTGCATAGTCTCTTGAATAACCTCTACACATTTTGTAGTTGCCTCTTTGGAGTAAAGACGGCACGGCTCCATATTTCCTTGAAGAACATATTTATCACCCAAGCGCTCTTTTGCAAAGCTCATAGGAGTGCTCCAATCCACACCAAATACATCAAAGTTTCCATAGACTTTGTCTAAAAATGCAGGAACACCTTTTGGAAACATAATAACCGGTACGTGAGGGTACTTCTCTTTTAAATACTCAGCGATCTCTACCATATATTTCCAAGAGAACTCATCATACTTTCCAGGCTCTATTGCCGCTGCCCAAGAGTCAAATATCTGAACAACATCAATGCCTGATTGGATCTGTTTTTCCATATAGAGTTTGACAACCTCTGTCACTTTTGCAAGTATTTTATGTAAAAGTTCTGGGTTGGAGTACATCATCTTTTTACAGATATTGTATGTTTTTGTCCCTTGCCCTTCGATCATATAGGTTGCAAGTGTCCAAGGTGCTCCACAAAAACCAATCAAGGCTTTATCGTCTGCAAGTTTTGTTTTTATAAGCTCGATTGTCTCATAAACATATGTCAGTTTGCTTGCTGCCTCTTCTCCGCCAATGAGTCTCTCTAAATCAGCTTCAGACGCAATAGGGTCAGAGAACTTTGGACCTTCACCTTTGACAAATGACAAATCCATTCCCATCTCATCAGGAATAACCAATATGTCGCTAAATAAAATCGCTGCATCAACACCAACAATATCAACAGGTTGGAGTGTGACTTCACAAGCCATTTCCGGATTGTGGCAGAGGTCTAAAAAGTTGCCAGCTTTGGCACGTACTTCCATATATTCCGGCAGGTAGCGACCTGCTTGTCTCATCATCCATACGGGAGTGTATGGAGTCTCTTTTCCAAAACATGCATCTACAAATATTTTACCCATTAATGTTTTCCTACCTTATTTAAAAAGAACAATCCAACTGCAACAGCTGTGATTGAGAGTGCGAAATAGAGCATCTCTAGTGCTCCATTGTACTCAGTATGTCCGACTTTTTGAAAAAAGCTAACAACTAAAACCATAACAATTACTTTAGAGATTTTATCTTTGAGCTGGTCTAGTGAGTGGATAGCCAAGATTTTGTTCTCTCTCTCTTCATCATCTTTTGCCGCATCTATGTCTGAAATAAAGAGTTCATAAAGACCAAATGAGAACAGCAACATTACAACGCCTATGAGGTAGAGATCAACTGCACCGATTATCCCACCGACAACATCCTCATGAAAATGTTCAGGATGGAGATGATTGACATAGGTTGAGATAACCATGGAAGCGGTACTATAGACATCAACAGAGGCTACTATAAAGAGTGCTATAGCACCGACAAGACCAAAAATAACCGCAAGGAGCACCATAAAACGTGTGCCCCAGAGGCCATTTTCAAAAATTCTCTCTAACATTCTTGTTATCCTTCCATCTCAACCCATTTTTGGGCGATTCTTACTGCATTTGTTGCAGCACCTACACGGAGGTTGTCAGCAACAATAAACATATGGAGCATATTGTTTGCATAGTTGTCTTCTCGAATACGCCCTACAAACGTCTCATTTGCATCTACACAATCTTTTGGCATAGGGTAGAGTGCTTTGCTTGGGTCATCTACTATAACAATATTTGGTGCTTTTGAGAGAATCTCACGTGCTTCATTCGCACTCACTTCACTGTCAAAAGTGAGTGTTAATGCTTCAGAATGCCCACGAAGAACCGGTACACGAACACAAGTTGCTGAGAGTGCTATCTCTTTATGCATAATCTTTGTTGTCTCATTGACCATCTTCATCTCTTCTTTTGTATAGCCATTATCTGTAAATACATCAATTTGAGGAATGACATTGAGTGCTATCTGTTGATTGAAAGCTTTTACCTCTGCTTCATCAAGTTTAAATGCAAAAAATGCCTGCATCTGATTGACAAGCTCTTCCATAGCAGATTTACCGGCACCACTTGTTGCCTGGTATGTTGCCACATCAACACGTACAAGGTCATACGCTTCATCAAGTGGTTTAAGTGTTTGCACCATCTGAATTGTAGAGCAGTTTGGATTTGCAATAATTCCTGTCTCACGCCACTTTGCAATATCTTCTGGATTTACTTCAGGAACAACGAGTGGAACATTCTCTTGCATTCTAAAGTGTGAAGTGTTGTCAATGACAACTGCACCCGCTTTTACAGCTGCTGATGCAAACTCTGCACTGACACTTCCTCCGGCACTAAAGATAGCAATTTCAACCTCTTCTTGTGCAAAAACATCATCAGTAAGTTCTAAAATTGTCACCTCTTGACCTTGAAACTCTACTGTTTTACCCGCACTTCGTGCTGAAGCAAGCGGCGTAAGTTTGTTAATAGGAAAATCAACCTCTTCTAATACTCTTAATACCTCTTCTCCAACTGCTCCGTTTGCACCAACTACGGCAACATTATATTTTTTCAATTTTCTCTCCTGCTTTGTTATTTACGAATATCTAAAAAGAGTTCATCTCTTTGAATCTCTTGCGCTTCACTTAAGATGACAGCTCTCTCAACAACAGAGATAAGCTCTCTTATGTTTCCCGGCCAGCTGTACTCTAAAAGTTCCTCTTGTGCCTCTTTTGAAAAAGACTTCTCTTCAAATCCATACTTTTTACAACTCTCTTTAGTAATGGCATCTGTAATCTCTAAAATCTCATCTTTTCTCTCACGCAGAGGTGGGATATTGATGGGAATAGTATTGAGTCTGTAGTACAAATCTTCTCTAAATTCACCTTTTGCAATTTTGTCGTGCAGATTTGCATTTGTCGCTGAAACTACACGAATATCAATCTTTATGGCTTTAGAAGAGCCAAGTCTTCGTATCTCTTTCTCTTGCAACGCTCTTAAAAGCTTTGCCTGAACACCATAGGGCATTTCACCTATCTCATCTAAAAAGAGTGTGCCGCCGTTTGCCAGTTCAAACTGTCCCGCTTTTGCCTCTGTTGCATCTGTAAAAGCACCTTTCTCAAAACCAAAAAGCTCACTCTCAATGAGATTTTCAGGAAGTGCTGCCATATTGATGGCTACAAAAGGTTTTTTTACACGTGGCGAATTTTTGTGTATATACGATGCAAAGAGCTCTTTACCTACACCACTCTCACCTAAAAGTAAAACCGTTGCATCTGTTTTAGATGCTTTTTGTGCAATTGAGAGTGCTTTTTGAAGTGCTTGGGATGAACCTAGAAAATCATCTTGATTTGCTGAAGATTTTTTGGCACTCTTTTTGACTTTTTGTATTTTATCTTCTCTTTTTATAGCTGCAACTAAAGTATCTACATCAAATGGTTTGAGTAAGAAATCTTTAACCCCAAGGTGAATAGACTCAATAGCTCGTGTCAGTGTTGCATTTCCTGTCATAATGATGACTTCAAAACGGCCGTTTAGCTCTTTGACAAACGCAATACCGTCCATCTTTGGCATATTGATATCTGTGATGACAAGATCAAAGGTGTCATCAAGTTTTTTGAGTGCATCCACAGCATTTTTAAAGGTCACAACTTCAAACTCTTTATAATCACCCATAGCGAGCTCTAAAGATTTTCTCATATTAATATCATCTTCGACTATGGCAATTTTCACAAAAAGTCCTATTTTACTGCTTATTTTAAAGGAGCTATTTTAACAAAATTTTCATTAAAATCGACTTTGAAGCATTTTGAGGGGAGTATAACTACCGTTGTAGAGCGGTTTATAGAGTCTGAAGTAGTGTCATAGTAGCGTATATCAAGACCAAGTTTTGAGAGAAAATTTAAAAACTTTTCTTCATTTGCACGAAGTATATCTTTGAGATTTTGAGATTTTGTTGTATTAAATATTATGGAATTATAGGGTTTGCCACTACATTTTTGCATAGCTTTTGAGATATCAAGTGTTTCATTATAGAGTATTGCATCTTTTACAGTGTAGCGATAGGAGATTATATACTCATCTGCAAAGAGAGCAGATGCGTATAGAAGTGAGAAGATTATTGTGGAAATTGAGAGCGTGAAAGAGTGATTTCCATCTCTACTTCGCATAATCCCTCTTTAAAAGTTGTCTCAACGATATTTGCATTTCTCACCATTGCAGCAACTGATGTTCTGACTGTTGAGCGTTTTACCATCATATCTTTTACAAGGTCTTGCCCGTCAATACGAACACCTTTTACTTTTTCAGCAATAAGTCTGTATGCATCTGCAATTGCAGCACGTTTTGCAAGTGCATAAGCCTGTGCAGGAGATGATGTATTTACCGGTGCTACACCTTGCCCTACAACACTAATTAGAATATCTTTTTGTGCTGTTAATACATTTTGTTCTGTTTTGAGAGCGTTTGAGCTCTTTTTACACTCTCCTGCAGGACAGACAATAGTAATATTGGATGGAGCAGATACTACTTCTCTTTTTTCACCGTTTCCATTCGCTGCAAATGATGCAACACTAAGAAGTGCTGCCAATACCAAAGAGTATTTCATAAAATATCCTTATTGGAGTCTAAACTCCTGTTTTAATTATAAAGCTTTTTAAGCAACTACTATTCCAACTCTAAAGTCGCCTGTCCGCCACTGCTCTCTTGAGTATTTTCATTCTCATCATCTTCCTCTTTTTCCTCTTTTGGACAACGAGAAATAGAGACAACTTCATCACCTTTTACTATATAGACACCTGAAGTATTACGGCTTGATTTAGAGATGGTCTGCATATCTACGCGAATCATTTTTCCTGCTTTTGTAAGTGCCATCATATCCATAGACTCATCAACCATTAAACATCCAACAATATGTTTTCCTGTTTTTGCAGTCATTTTCATTGCAATTACACCGCTGCCGCCACGATTTGTAAGTCTATATTCACCAGCTTCAGTACGTTTGCCTATTCCTTTTTCTGCTACGATTAAAATCTCTTGCTCATCATTTGCAATAATGTTTGCATCAACGACTTCATCGCCTTCGTGTTTAAACTTAATACCACGAACACCACGAGTTGAACGTCCTTGTTCTCGTGTTTTTTCTATCTCAAATTTGATACATTGTGCAAGTTTTGTAACGATAAAGAGGTATTTTATATCTCTGTCTGCTATTTTTGCAGTAATAAGTGCGTCATCATCATCAAGAACGATTGCACGAACACCATTACTTCTAATATTGCTAAATTCGCTTAGGTTTGTACGTTTTACAACACCGTTTTTCGTAAAGAATACAAGTGATTTCTCTTCGCTAAAATCTGTTGTAGGAATGATAGACTGAATCTTCTCATCTGCCTGGAGATTAATAAGATTGACTACCGCTTTTCCTTTTGCAGTTCTGCTTCCTTCTGGAATTTTATAGACTTTAAGCCAATGGAGCTGGCCTCTGTCTGTTACAAAAAGGAGTGTGTCGTGAGTGTTACAAGTAAAGAAACTCTCAATAAAATCATCTTCATAAGTAGTAACGGCAGTTTTGCCTTTTCCACCGCGTTTTTGTTTCTCATAAAGTGCAAGTGGCACACGCTTGATATAGCCACGGTGTGTGATTGTCACAACCATAGGTTCATTTGGAATGAGATCTTCAATATCTATATCATCATAATCATCTTCAATATCAGTACGTCTTGGTGTTGTATATGTCTGTAGTATCTCATCAAACTCTTCATTGATAATACCGTGAAGTACATCTTCACTTTTGAGGATGGACTCAAGATATTCAATAAGCTTCATAAGCTCTGTAAGCTCATTTTCAATCTTCTCAATCTCTAAACCTGTCAGACGCCCAAGACGCATTGCTACGATACTTGCTGCCTGAATTTCAGAGAAGTCAAACTCTGTAACAAGATTTGTTTTTGCATCCTCTTCATTTGTAGAAGCACGAATAACACGAATAACATCATCAATGATGTCAATCGCTTTTTTAAGACCTTCTAAGATGTGTGCACGAGCTTTTGCTTTTTCCAAATCAAAAATAGTACGACGAATAATGATAGTTTTACGGTGATTTATAAAGTGTTTTAAAATATCGATGATACCAAAGATTCTAGGCTCTTGGTTTAAAATAGAGAGCATAATGATACCAAAAGTAACCTGCATAGCAGTCTGCTTAAAGAGGTTGTTTAGAACAATCTCACTTATTGCATCACGTTTAAGCTCAATTACTACACGCATACCGTCACGGTCAGACTCATCTCTAATCTCACTTACACCCTCAATAAGTTTGTCTTTTACAAGGTTTGCAACATTTTCAATGAGACGTGCTTTATTTACCTGATAAGGAAGTTCATCAATAACGATAACCTCTTTTTTCCCTTTTTGTTCAATATGTGTCTTAGCACGTACTTTGATACGACCACGACCACTCTCATAGGCATCAATAATACCTTTTTTACCAAAGATTATACCACCTGTCGGGAAGTCTGGTGCTTTGATATGTTCCATAAGTTCCATAAGTGAGATATCCGGGTTTGCAAGGAGTGCTTTAAGTCCATTGAGTATCTCTGTAGGATTATGTGGTGGAATATTTGTAGCCATACCAACAGCAATACCACTTGAACCGTTAATCAGAAGATTTGGCACACGTGTCGGCATAACATCGGGCTCTTTTGTTGTGGCATCATAGTTGTCAATCATATTGACAGTATTTTTATCCAAATCTTTTAAGAGTTCCCCTGCATACTTTGTCATACGTGCTTCTGTATAACGCATTGCAGCTGCTGAGTCACCATCAACGGAACCGAAGTTTCCTTGACCATCAACAAGTTCCATACGCATAGAGAAGTCTTGTGCCATACGGACAAGTGCATCATATACTGCTGTGTCACCGTGTGGGTGGTACTGACCAATTACATCCCCAACGATACGTGCAGATTTTTTATATTTTGCACCGTGAGAGAGATTAAGTTTGTCCATTGCGTATAAAATACGTCTGTGAACCGGTTTAAGTCCATCTCTTACATCTGGCAGGGCACGACCTACAATTACACTCATAGAGTAGTCAAGATAAGAGTTTTGAAGTGTCTCTTCTATATTAATAGTCTGTATATCATCGTTATTTAGCAAATCGCTCATTAAAACACCTAATAATTAAAAATAAAATCTGTACATAATATCTAATTAAGACTTAAGAAAATATTTAAAACTATTAAAGAAAAAGAGTGCCTAAAAATTAATCAGCTCTTTTGAGAATTATCAAGAGTTTTGTGTCATACTCTGTTTTGAAAAATATAATTTAAAGGATTGATATGAAGAGATGGTTTATAGCACTACTGCTTGTTTTGCCAACATTTGTATTCGCTGAAGATACATTAAATACAGGAGATACTGCGTGGATGATGATCTCTACGGCATTAGTATTGCTTATGACACCTGCGGGGCTTGCACTTTTCTATGCGGGAATGACAAGAAGTAAAAATGTACTCAATACATATGCTATGGTATTTGGAGCATTTGTAGTTGCATTTATTGTATGGATTATCGCCGGATATTCAATCGCTTTTGGTTCAAACAGCTCTGCTGCATTACAAAATGTTATTGGTAATTTTGATAATGTATTTCTTACCGGAACAAAATGGACAGACTTAACAGGGACATATCCAACTTATGTATTTGTTGCTTTTCAAGGTACATTTGCTGCTATTACAGTAGCTATTGCTTCGGGTTCAATTATTGAGCGTATGAAGTATTCAACTTGGTTGATTTTTGTAGCTATCTGGGGGCTTGTAGTGTATGCTCCTGTTGCTCATATGGTATGGGGTGGTGATGGTGCCCTTCTTTTTGATGCGGGTGCTTTAGACTTTGCCGGTGGTACTGTTGTACATATGAATGGTGGTCTTGCAGGTCTTGTTCTTGCTATTTTAGTTGGTAAGCGTGCCGGATATCCAAAATCTGCTATGAAACCTGCTACTGTACTTTTAACGGCTCTTGGTGCTGCGTTATTATGGTTTGGTTGGTATGGATTTAATGCCGGAAGTGCATTTGGTGCAAATGCTATTGCTGGTTTGGCACTGCTTACTACAACTGTTGCAACAGCTGCTGCTGCAATTACATGGATGTTGGCTGAGTGGTTTGTTTATAAAAAACCAACACTTTTAGGAATTGCTACAGGTGCAGTTTCTGGTCTTGTTGCAATTACACCTGCTGCTGGTTTTGTTACTGTCGGTGGTGCTTTTGTTATTGGTATTTTAGGGACGCTGTTTGCATTCTGGGGTGTTACGGTACTGAAGAAAAAACTTGGCTATGATGATTCACTTGATGCATTTGGTGTCCACTTCTTAGCTGGACTTTTTGGTGCACTCGCAACGGGTCTTTTAGCTGTAAAAGATAATGACCTTCTATGGGACGGGCCACTTAAAGAGTCAGGTGATAGAATGGGACAGTTCATCGTTCAAGTTGAATCTGTTGTTGTGATTGGTCTTTTTACATTGATTGGTACAGTTGTGGTTTATTATATCGCTACTGCACTTACTGGTGGAAGTCGTGTAGATGAAGAGAGTGAAGCTATGGGACTTGATGAGTCAGTTCACGGTGAAAAATATATCAATAGCTAAAATCTTCGAGATTAAACTATTGATTTTGTAACCGAATAAGGTTACAATAGAGACAAACAATTAAACTTTTTGGAGTAGATAATGAAAAGAGTAGAAGCGGTTATTAAACCATTTAAACTAGAAGATGTGAAAGATGCACTTGCTGAAATTGGCATTGATGGTATGACAGTAAGTGAAGTAAAAGGGTACGGCCGTCAAAAAGGTCATAGTGAACTCTATCGTGGTGCTGAGTATGTGGTAGATTTCTTACCAAAGATCAAAATGGAGATGATTGTTGCTGAAGATATGGTTGAACAGGTGACTGCAACTATTGTAGAAGCTGCAAGAACAGGTAAAATCGGTGATGGTAAGATATTTGTAAGCGATATTGAAAAAATCATCAGAATTCGTACAGGTGAGACTGACGAAGAAGCTATCTAATCCTTAATAAAACCAAAAGACTCTTTTCTCTTTTGGTTTTTCTCTTTAACATTGCGTGAGATACAATTAATACATATCTAACAAAGATTTTGTTACTATCCTTTTATGAATAAACACTTTCAACCTTTTTTTATTTCTCTTATTATTCACATCTTGATATTTGTTGGAATATTATATACATATACTACATTTACTTCACTCTTTTTTACAAAAAAAGAGAAGAGGGTTGCTATAGTACTGAATAGTTATGAAAGAGAAAAAAAGTCTAATAAAAAGATTAAAAAGATTCAAAAGATTTCCAAAAAACAAAAAAAATCTCCAAAAAGAAAAAAAAGCATAAAAAAAGAACCTAAAATAAAAAAGCATGTAGTGAAAAAAAAAGAGTCTAAAATAAAAAAGCGTTTATTGAAAAAAAAAGAGAGTGAAAATAAGAAAATTGAAGAGAAAAAAATAGAAAAAAGCAAACCACTGCAGAATAAATTTAAAAATATTTTAAAGAAAAAAGAGAGCACCCCTTTACTAGAACAAATTGAAAAGCCAAGAGCAGTTTCTGAGGCAGAAATCTATAAAAGAGAGAATTTTAATTATATTTTAGAATTGTTGCAAGAGAATCTCTACTATCCAAGAAGAGCTAGAAGGAGAGGTGTCGAAGGGGAAGTAAAAGTAGAATTTACATTGTTGCCTAATGGAGAAATTGGAGAGTGTAGGGTACTCTCTTCGTCAGCTGAAATACTTTCTCGTGCTGCTGTAAAGACTATTGAAAATCTTTCAGGTAAATTTGTAAAACCAAAAAAAATGATTAAAATAACAGTGCCTATAAAATATAGTTTGAATGATTGAAATATCTGGAAAGTTTTTGTATGAAGTTTGGTGACCCCAAGGAGACTCGAACTCCTGTAACATGGATGAAAACCATGGATCCTAACCGCTAGACGATGGGGCCAAACAAATTGTAAATGGTGTCCCGTGATGGATTCGAACCATCGGCCACATCATTAAAAGTGACGTGCTCTACCAGCTGAGCTAACGAGACATTTTGTCTTCTCTTTGTTAAGAGGTCGAAATTATAGACAAAACCTTTTTGAATGTCAAGAGAAAAAAGAAGAAATTTTAAAATTTATTTCAAGAAGTGATATTAATGAGCAATTAAATAGTTTTTAACTACAATCGTTTTGAAATAAAGGAAGCCGATGCACTATTTTTTTGTAGAAAAACTCTTTTTATTTTTTTTCTTTCTCATTCTTGTTCAGGGATGTTCGCAGAAGGTAACAGTAGAGGCTCTTGTTCCTGCTGAGATAGAGAGAGTATCCCATACAAAAAAAGTAGCTGTTGTTAATTTTAAAAATGATTCCATAGGTGTCTCACGCAAGATAGAAGCGACACTTGCAAAAGTAAAAATCAATCATAAAAACTATTTTACACTGATAAGCCGTAGAGATTTCAATAAAATCATAGAAGAACAAAAACTCCAAAGCAGTGCACTCTCCACTAAAAACAGCTCTGTAAAATTTGGAGAGCTTGTTAGTGCAGAAGCAATAATTTCAGGAGATGTACATTATCCAGGAAACGAAGATAGTTACTACTATGCAAGAAGAGTCCGTTGTTTGGATGAAAAATGTCAAAAATTGCGTCGGTACACTGTCCGTTGTATTAAGCGTGTAATCTCACTTAATGTAGATATTCGTATAGTTGATGTTACAAAGGGTGATATTATCTTTGCAGACACATTTTCAAGAGAGCGTGCATATAGACACTGCAATGATGATGCAAATGCACTTCCATCTGGTAGAATGGTAGCACAACATTTTGCCAAGAGTATTGCCGATGAGTTTGTTTATAAACTGACTCCTCACTATAGAACGTTTGAGGTAGAACTCTTGGATGAACCTGATTTGGATTATAGTGACAAAGAGGAAGATCTTTTAAAATATGCATTGGAATATATTGAGAAAAAGCGATATAACAAGGCTGAAGAGCTTTTGATTCGTCTTATAGATATGACAGATTCCAAAAGTTATGTTCCTTTTTATGATTTGGGTGTTATCTATGAAGCAAGAGGAAAATATAAACAGGCAAAAGAGTATTATGAGTATGCACAAAATTTGATGCTGGCACCCGTAGATGAAATAGATGAGGCAGTTGAGCGTATTGATAGACTCATCAGGCAAAAACAAAAGAGTATGGAGCAGTTAAGCAGGTAATGAAGATTTTTACTCTTATTCTATTTTTATTTTTCTCTTTTGGGTGTAGTTCATCTGCCCCACGTATTGAACAAAAACCAAAAACTCTGCCAGCGTGGTACCTCAATCCGCCGCGTGAGACAAAAAGCACACTCTATGCAACAGGGGAGGGGGCATACAAAAGAGAAGCTCTCAATAATGCACTCCTTGCACTTCTTGCAAAGCTCCGTATCTCTATCTCTTCAGATTACAGCGTGGAGAGTGTTGTGCGTGAGGGGAGCAGGCAGAACTATCACGATACGACATATACAAACAAGACACAAAGCAGTATCTCAAAGATAGATATAAACAGTTATGAACTGCTCTCTTTGAAGAAGATGGGTTTTAAAAACTATATTGTACTTATAAAAGTAGATAAGAAGCGTTTTTTTAGAGCATTACAAGAGGAGCTTGATGCAAAACTACGCAATGCAGAGGCTATAGAGGGCTCTTTATCTTCCAATAATGCTCTTGAAGTGCTTGCCCGTTACAACAAAGCGCTTGATGGACTTCATGATATAGAGAATCGACTGGATATTATGATGCAGCTAGAAGATGGATTTGATCCTTATAAATACAGACAGGCCTACAAGGCTTTGGTAGATAAAAGAGATATGTTGCGAAAAAAACTCTCTTTTTGGATTGTGAGTAGTGAAAAAGGGTTGAAAACTCCTCTGTTAAAAGCCTTGCGTGAGGCAAAATTTACTATTGGCAGTAAAAAGAACAGATTTCATTTTAGAGTTTTTATAGAGAGTAAGGAGCATAGAAATTATGCGTATGGTTTTTATATTGTCAAAGCAAAAATCAGAGTGATTACAAAAGATTATAAAGGGGTGGGCATAGCAGATAACATTATCTATATAAAGGGTGCCTCTGCTCAAAGTTATAGAGATGCAAAAGAGAAACTTATACATAATTTTTATAAGCTTGTAGAGAAAGAGGGTGTGGGTAAAATCCTTAATCTTGATATTTAAAAATCATTTACTCCAAAGGAATATACTTTCGTTATATAGTTAAAAAAGGTAGTGAAGTGATGATTTCAAAGATTCAAAATGTCAAAGATGAAGTTGCAAAAGTTGTAGTTGGGCAGACAAAGATGATAGACTCTTTGTTGATTGCTCTTTTGTGTGAAGGACATATTCTTATAGAAGGGGTTCCGGGACTTGCAAAAACAACAACAGTAAATGCACTCTCACGCGCATTAGGACTTGACTTTAAAAGAGCGCAATTTACTCCAGACCTTCTCCCTTCAGATATCTTGGGTGCTGAAATCTATGACCCGCAAAATAACCAATTTAAAATAAAAAAAGGTCCTATCTTTACAAATCTGCTCCTTGCCGATGAGATTAACCGTGCTCCTGCAAAAGTACAATCTGCACTCTTAGAAGTAATGCAGGAGAAACAGGTAACCATTGGAGATACCTCTTTTAAAATAGATTTGCCGTTCTTTGTTATGGCAACACAAAACCCCGTAGAACAAGAGGGTGTCTATCAGCTTCCTGAAGCACAACTCGATCGTTTTATGCTTAAACTTGTTGTCGGCTATAACACAAAAGAGGAGGAGCTTGAAATTGCTCGTCGTATCTCAAGTGGCAAGATGGAGACAATAGAAGCAGTTTTAAATAAAGAGGAGCTTGAATCACTCAAAGCATTTGTAAAAGATGTTCATGTGGATGCTGAGGTTGAGCGTTATATGATTGAACTTGTCAATGCAACACGCTATCCTGAGGAGTATGGACTTGAAGAGATTAAAGATTTCATACAGTTTGGAGCAAGTCCTCGTGTCAGTATAGATATGTTCAAGGCGGTAAAAGCGATGGCATTTATGCGTGGTAAAGATTTTGTAACACCTGTTGATGTTGCTTATATTGCCAAAGAGTTGATGCGTCACCGTATTGTACTTACATATGAAGCAGAAGCTGAAGGTATTACTACCGATATGATTATTCAACAGGTTCTTGAAGCTGTAGATATTCCTTAAGGTACTACAAGTGAGCAAACTACAAAAGATACTTGTTCGGGCTCGTCGTCAGGTCTTCTCTGAGATGGTAGGCAATAATCCTTCTATCTTTCAAGGGGAGGGGTATGACTTTATAGAGCTGCGTGAGTATATGCCAGGTGATGATATTCGCCATATTGACTGGAACATAACGGCAAAACTGCAAAAGCCTTATATAAAGATATTCCGTGAGGAGAGAGAGCTTAATGTCGTGCTCGCCTCTATGCTTAACGGAAGTGTCTATTTTGGTTCAGAGCGTTTCAAACAGGATGTGATTGCCGAGCTGGTAGCAATGCTGAGTTTCTCTGTCATTAAAAATGGTGATCTGCTGAGCTCTTACATCTTTACCGATAAGCTGGAGTCACACCTCAAACCAAGCAAGAAGCTCTTTAGTGTTCATAAAAATGTTGAAAATATTTTAAATTTTGAGTCATTAAACCACAAAGCAGATTATAAAGTGCTCTGCGATACGCTTTTTAAACGACTGAAGCGTAAATCACTCATTATTGTCATTGGAGATTTTTTTGAGATTCCAGATTTGAAACTCTTGGCTAAAAAACATGAGGTTGTTGCTGTTGTTGTGCGTGATATCTTGGAAGAGAAACCTCCAAAGATGGGTTTTGCATCTTTAATGGACCCCGAGAGTGGAGGAGTTGTTGAAGGTGACTTTAATGAGGCTACAACAAAAGAGTATGCCAAAAAGGTTGCAGCACACGACAGAGAGCTCTATGCACGCTTTAGAAAAGACCAGATACGTTTTACAAAGCTCTATACACATGAGAATGTAAGTGTAGCGCTGAGACGATTGTTTGAGGGTAGATAGATGCACAGAACAAATGAGATAGTTTTACATGATATTAAACCCCTTTTGCAGATAGATGACTATTCACTCTATTACCTTATAGCTCTCATTACGGTTATAACGCTTATTGTTGTCGGAGGGCTTTATCTTTTATATAAATATCTACGAGATAAAAAACGTTTCAATATCAAAAAAGAGCACTATAAGATTTTGCAAAATATCAATTTGAATGAAACGAAAAAAGCGGCATATGATTTAACCCATTATGGTGCGACTTTTAAAGATGAGACACCAAGACATCTCAAGACATATCTTGATATGGTAGATAGATTACAGCAGTATAAATATAAGAAGAGTGTTGAAGATTTTGACAGCGAAACACGCCGTGTTATAGAACTATATAGAGGGATGATAGATGTTTGATGGAATCTACTTTGAATTTCCAAAAATTCTTTTTGTGATATTTTTCTTTATTGCCTGTGAGACACTCTGCAAGATGAAACTCCCTTCGCTCTATTTTCCTCACGCAAGTCAGTTTATGAAGAGTAATATTGCCACTTCAAAACTGCTCTTTTTTCTGAAATGGACAGGGATTGTAATGTTGATTTTGGCATTGATGTCACCGGTAAAAGATGAACCCTATGAGCTTGCGCCAAAAAATGGACACGAGATAGCACTTATTTTAGATGCTTCGGGTTCTATGGATGAGCGTGGATTTGATGCCACAGATCCGAGTAAAACTCGTTTTGATGTAGTAAAAAAGATTGTTCAGGATTTTATCAATAAACGTAAAAATGACAATATGGGGCTTGTCGTTTTTGGGGCTTACTCTTTTATAGCCTCTCCGCTTACCTATGATGAACATATACTCTCACGCATAGTGTCACAGCTTCAAGTGGGAATGGCCGGTAAATATACGGCACTCTATGAGGCATTGGCACAAGGGGTCAATCTTTTAAAAATGTCTCACGCAAAGAGTAAAGTTGCCATTTTACTTACAGATGGTTACTCTACACCACAGGTAGATAAAATACCGCTGGATATTGCTATTGATTTGGCAAAAAAAGAGGGTGTGAAGGTCTATCCAATAGGTATTGGCGGTGAGGGCGGATACAATAGTGCCGTGCTGCTCAAAATTGCAAAAGAGACAGGAGGGGTGGCTTTTGGTGCTTCAAATGCAGATGAACTTAAAGCTGTCTATGAGAAGATTAATGCACTTGAAAAAAGTGAGATAAAAAATGAGACATTCACTTATAAAAACTACTACTATTTTTATCCTCTTTTTATTGGACTTATAGCATTAATGCTCTACATCTATCTCAGAAACAAAAGGGGGCACGCATAATGAGTTTTTTACATCCTGAATTCTTATACTATATGTTACCACCGCTCTTTATCCTCTTTGGACTGCTTCTTACACAAAAAGAGGCGCAGGCTACTTTTTTTGCTCCTGATGTTATTGATAGATTGCGTGTAAGTGCAAATACATTGACCCTCAAAGCAAGAAATGCACTTTTTTTACTTATAGGTATTTTGCTTGTTATTGCTCTGGCAGGTCCGGTCATTAAAGAGGGTAAGATTGCCATTAAGGCAAAGAGTGCAGACATTATGATAGCTTTGGATATCTCTGATTCGATGTTGGCGAGTGATGTCTATCCAAACCGTTTGAAGTTTGCAAAACAAAAAGCGCTGCAATTTTTACATCTTGCACCACAAGATCGTATAGGAGTCATCGCTTTTGCAAAAAACTCCTATCTTGTTTCACCGCTTAGTTTTGACCATGAGGCAGTTGCTTTTTTACTAAAAAATCTTGATACAAACTCCATAACCGAGCAGGGAACAGATTTGATGTCTATGCTTGAAGTTGTAGATAGAAGCATTAAAAATAAGACTAGAAGGTATGTTTTACTTTTGAGTGACGGAGGAGACAGCAGAGACTTCTCACGTGAGATTGCCTATGCCAAAGAGCATAATATTACTATTTTTGTACTGGCAGTCGGAACAAAAAAGGGAGCACCGATTAAAATGAGCAATGGAGAGTTTGTTAAAGAGAACGGAAAGATAATCTTGACAAAACGTAATGATGCCATTGCTGATTTGGCTACACAAAGCGGAGGTGTCTATATAGAAGCGCTTAACTCAGATGAAGATGTAAAAGCTATGCTGCGTGAGATAGAGGCAAAAGCAAAGAAAAAAGTACTCAAATCAGAGGAGATAGAGCGCTATATTCCTCTCTTTTATTATCCAGTTGGATTTGCTCTTTTACTACTGCTTATAGCTACATCTTCAATGAGTAAGCGAGAGCATGTGGAAGTGCCATCGATGTTCTTTGTAGGTTTTTTACTCCTCTTCTCATCACAAAACCTCAAAGCGGGTCTTTTGAATTTTGTAGATTTAGAGGATGCAAAAAAAGCATATAGTGCCAAAGAGTATGAAAAGTCAGCACACTACTATGAACGCTATGCAAAAGAGTCAGGTAAAGGAGAAGCTTACTATAATGCAGGAAATGCCTACTATAAACTCAAACAGTATCAAAAGGCTATAAAAAACTATAAAAAAGCCACTTTTGACAACAAAGAGAGCAGAGCAAAGAACTTTGCAAATATGGGGAATACCTATGCAAAGGTAGGCACACAAAAAGCTTTGCGTGAGGCTATTTCAGAGTATGAAGCCTCTTTGAAAATAAAAGAGGATAGTGATGTTCGTGAAAATTTGGAAGCTGTAAAAAGAGCGCTTAAGAAAAAAGAGAAAAAGCAGCAAAATAAGAAAAATAAGAAACAAAAGCAAAACAAGAAGAAGCAATCACAGCAAAATAATAAAAACCAAAAAGAGCAGAGTCAAAATAAGAACTCTCAGCAAAACAAGAGTGCAAACAAACAAAAAGAGGATAAAAAAGAGAATAAAAACAAGCAAAAGAATAACTCTCAGCAGCAAGAGCAAAAGAGTAAGCAGCAAGAGCAGCAAAAAAAGGATAAATCAAAAAATAAAGAGAATAATAAAAAGCAGCACAAAGATTCTCTCAAAGAGTTGAAGTCAAAAGAGTCTCAAAGCAAAAAAGAGAAGCAAAGAGCTGCTGCAAAAAAATCGCAACAGAAGAAAAAAGAGATAAAGATGAGTGATGCTGAAGAGAAAAAGTGGCTCAAAACACTTAATCTGGAACAAAACTCCTATCTTTACAGATTAAACAGACAAAAGCCTATAAAGGAAGATGAGAATGTTAAACCTTGGTAAAAAAATTGTAGTTGCAGTAATAGTGTTTGTCCATACACTCTATGGAAGTGTTGTGGCAACTATTGATCCGGCAGTTGTATATATAGGAGAGAGTGCAGCTTATACTCTTACAATTACAGGTGATAAAGTAAAGAAACCGGCACTCTTGGATATATGTGGTAATAAAATCATTGCTACAAGTTCTCAAACAAGTATTGAGATGGTCAATATGGAGTCAAAAAAGAGTTACAAGCTCACCTATGAATTTGTTCCTACAAAAAGTTGTACTGTAGCACCTGTAGCTGTTGAAGTAGATGGCAAGGTAGAGAAATCAAATCCTGTCAAAGTGATTGTAAAACCTGCTTCACAAGATAAAAATGCTCCATTCGTTCTTACACTCAAAACTTCTAAAGAGAATCTGTATGTCGGAGAACCTTTTACATTGACATTGGAGTTAAAACAGAATAAACGAGCTTCAGTAATAGATAGTAAATTTATAGAGCCCGATTTTAAAGGTTTTTGGGTCAAAGGAAAAAGTGAAGCTGTTCGTACTGAGAGCGATGAGTATATAATGACACGACTCTCCTATAAACTTGCTCCACAAAGAGAAGGGAATTTAACTATTGGACCGATGCAACTTCGTATTGCAACAAGAATGAATGCTCCGGATATGTGGGGTTCATTTATGCCTCAGATTAAATGGAAAAGCTACTACTCTAACAGTGTTAAAATTTTTGCAAAACCACTACCTAATAATGCAAAACTTGTTGGTGATTTTACAATTACGGCTGTGGCAGACAAAAAAAAGATTACACCTAATGAAGCTGTTAATGTTACTGTAACAGTTCGAGGTGATGGCAATTTGGAAGATATAGCGAGTTTTAAACCACAGATGAGCAATGTCAATGTTTTTGATGAGAAGATAGAGATTAAAGGTAATACCTTGACACAAAAGCTTGCCTTTGTTTCAGATGAAAATTTTACTATACCTGCATTTAAACTTGCATTTTATAATCTGAAGAAAAAGCGTGTAGAGCAGATTAAAACTGAGCCTATCAAAATAGAGGTTATTGGGGGTACAAAAGATAATGAAAAACTCCATATTCAAAAACAAAAAGAGAGTGTGGTTGTCAAAAAATCCAATGAAGCTATGGCGGGAGTAAATAAAGAAGGATTTGCCTCTATATGGTTGCTCGTTACATTTATTTTAGGTTTCATACTGGGTATAGTTTTTATGCTTACCAAGCCTTTTAAAAGAGAAAAAAAAGAGAAAAAATTTAATATAAAAGATGAGAAACTTCTTTTGATAAAACTACTTCCATACAAAGATAGTGATGAGGAAGTAAGAAGTGTTGTTGAAGCCTTGGAGGCAAATATTTATGGGCATAAAGATGAGAAGATAGATAAGAAGGTATTAAAAAATATAATGAAACGCTACGATATCATTTAGAGGATATCGTGGAGTTTGTTTCCATCAGCCATAAGTTTATGTACTCTCTCCCATTCATCATTTTCAATATCTTTTTTCATCTCAGAGAGCTCTTTTTCAAAAAGAGTGATTGCTTCTAAAAGATTCTCTTTGTTCTGTCTAAAGATATCCTCCCACATATAAGGAGATGATTTGGCTAAACGGCTCATAGAACGAAAACCTCCCGCTGCTAATGCCAAGATATTGTCCCTTTTTTCCTGTTTCATAACGGTATTTGCTAAAGAGTAAGAGATAGCGTGAGGCATATGTGAGATAAATGCAGCGTGTCTGTCGTGCTCATTTGATTTCATAAAGTACTTTTTCATTCCAAGTGCTTTAAAGATTTTACGAGCTACTTCTCTTTGATGTTCTCCACTCTCTTCTAAATCACAAAGTACAACGACTTTGTCTTTGTAAAGCCCCTCTACTGCTGCGGTAGGGCCAAAATTTTCAGTTCCTGTCATTGGGTGTGCGGCAACAAAGTTCTTTCTTATACTTTGGGGAACAGCTGCTACAATTTTTGCTTTGGTACTTCCCAAATCTATAACAGTACAGTTTATATCAAGATTATGTAGGTTTTGTAGTACTGAGATAATGCCATTTACAGGAATACCAAGAAAAATGACATCATACTTTTTGAGCTCTTCAAAAGTGACTATCTTTTCAACTAATTTGAGTCTGAGTGCCTCTTTTTGATGCTCTTCATTATGGTCATAACCTACTATTGTATTGATAAAATCCAATTTTTGGAGACTAAGTGCTAAAGAGCCTCCCATGAGTCCTAATCCGACAATTGCTACGTTCATATCTCATCTTTATAAAGTAATTTTGCAAATTATACTAAATTTACTTAACATTAACC
>Ga0256828_1000770_pt1 | contig 20736 bp, 24 predicted proteins | sample CV88metaG_FD_185993 | JGI IMG/M metagenome (GOLD analysis project Ga0256828, IMG submission 185993) | Hydrothermal vent microbial communities from East Pacific Rise, Pacific Ocean - CV88 | ecosystem: Environmental > Aquatic > Marine > Hydrothermal vents | place: Pacific Ocean: East Pacific Rise...
ATTTCCATTTTTTCAAATTCTTTACGATCGGCTTTCTTGAATTTAATTCCAGCTAAATCAGCAATTTTATTAATTGCATCACCTTTATTAAGTTCATGAACTTTCATAAATGCTTCGACTATGCTATAAGATTGACTATCATGGAAATCTTCAAATTTTAAAGAGTTCTTATAAATTGCCATACTTGGTTTAGTCTCTTCGTGGAACAGACAGTTAATTTTCCAATAACTACCATGATCCTCAAAATTAACATCTGGGAATAGAGCGGCTAAATTAAATAAACCATCTTGAATCTTTTGTTTGAGATTTTGTACTAACTCGTATTCTAATGGATTGGTATTTAAAATATTTAAATTATTTTTATTTTGAGCTAAATCAATTCTCGCATCTTCAGCTAAAACATCTTTTGGAAACATTAGAGATTGTGTTTCTTTACTAAGCTTCTGAAAACTTTTAATAATACCAATATAATAATCTTCGTAACTTTTCTTTTGGATATCAGTATATCCACTAGCTAAAATTTCACTATCTATTTCAGTTATTAATTTAGCGAATTCTTCTTTTAATAATTCTTGATTAAAGAAATCAAAAATTCCAGTTGTACCAATAGTAAAAAATGTTGGAATATTTCCATATTTTTGGTGGACTATTCCAGCAGCTCTTTGAGTATGCGAAATATCTTTGAACGATGCATCGAAGTCCATAATAATTTCAGAGAAGTTACCCATAATATCTTTAACAAGAACTCCAAAAGTTTTCTTACCAAGAATAGCCCCGAGTCTATTAAAAATTAATTTTGCATCACCAGCATATAAATCTTGATCAAAATCAAAAGCTATTTGAATTCCTCCACCAGTTACCATACTAAAAGAAGGGATTACTGATTCAAAACCATGTCCTTTTAATAAGGAAAATAATTCTAAATAACTTCTAATGATTACCATCTTTTGATAATTTTCTTCTAAAGAATAAACATGAAATCTTTCTTTAGTTCCTTTAATATGTGCATCTATATCAAGTACGATAGTATTTAATTTTTTAAAAGTATTAATACTTGGAGCTTTTACATTACCTTTTTCATTAAGGTTTTTTGGATCGTATTCAAAAATTCCGGTACTTATCGAAATACCACAATCATGATGAGGTAAAGAAACTATCTTATTTTTTAAATAGTTTATTAAATCATTTGGGTTCTTTAATTGAACATTATCGGTAATTTCAAAATCTTTTATATTTTCATATTTTCCACGAATCTCTTGTTTAACTTTAGCTTGAAAAACTATTCTAGCTGTTTCATCTTCTTTAAAATCATTAACTTTGAATATTTTATTCCAGTAAGTTATGATATCTTGTTCGTTCATAATTTGTGTAAAGTCTATTTCTTGATTATTTTGAGGTGCAGATTGCATTATTGTTTTCCTTATCTTATTAATATTTATATCTATAATCTGTATTCTAAGAATTCTTCTATATTATTAAGGTAATAATATGGTATTCTTATAATTGGTATATTGTTATTTCTACAATATTCATTTTTTATAAAATCTCTTTTCCGAGTATTTTTAAAAGATTCTTCTCCGCCAAAATGGTCTACCTTTTTAAAATGCTGTTCTCCGTCAAATTCAATTATTGTATTTGAATTAGGTAAATAAAAATCAAATCGTAAACCTTTTTTAAATTTGCAATCTTTAAAAGTTTTTTCTTGAATATATTCTATATTATTTTCTTCTAAATAAGTTCTTATTTTATTTTCACCAAGCGAATTTTTACATTTTGGACAACCTGCCCCATTTCGATGATTCAATGGGCTTTGAAAAAATGATCCATGTTTTAAGCAAATTATTTCAATATTTTTAACATTATTTTTATAACTTACTTTTGAATAATCATATTTATATCCATGAATTTTTCTAAAATCTTTTATAACATTATCTAAATTTTTTCTAAATTTATCATTGGAGCATTTTACACATCCATATGATAAATGTCCATTTGGTTGTTGAAAAAAACTTCCGTGAATAGGACATATGATTTCGATGGGAGTTCTGGAATTTTTATAAATTACTTTCGAATAATCGTATTTATTTCCATGAACTTTTTTAAAATCTTCTAGAACTTTATCTAATTTTTTAAATTTATTAATTTTAGCACATTCTTGGCAACCATTTCCATTTAAATGATCATTAGCGGTTTGTAAAAATTTACCATGTTCTGAGCATATAATAATTAATTTATTAAAAATTCCAGTATAATCTGTTTCCGAATAATCATATTTATTTCCATGTTTGTTCATAGAACGTTCTATGAATATTTTAGTATTTAAAGCCATACTATTAACCTATTTTGTAGCGTTATATAAACCTATTTGACTATCGGTTTTCACACCCCAGTTCTGAATACTTAAATTGGCTGGATTTACAAAGCGTTGTTTTGACATCGCGCTAAAATTTTCATCTGCTTCTTTAGCAGCTTCTTTACTAAAAATTGCTGCAGCTGCTAAAATATCTCCATCAGAGTTTTTTAATAAAGGTAAACCATCTAAGAAAAAATTATGAGCATTATCATTCTCCATAACCAAATCTACCATTTTTAAATTATCCTGATCAACCTGAACTTTTTCAAAGACTATATCTGTACATGGAATCAATTCGATTTCGCCCGAATTTATACCAATTGGATCTAAATCTCGTTCCATAATATTTATATCCGATATATTATTAAAAAATTTAAGATATTTTGATTTAAGCTGACCATCCAATATAAAATACTTCAGATTTCTAAACTTAAATTTTAAATCTTCGATAATCGTTGTTTCGTTTTCTTTTATTAATACTTTATATAAATAAGGACTAAATTTATATCGTAATATAAATTTGTCATCTTGCTTTCGAATACTATAACTAGCTTCTAAAAGATTAAACAATAAACCAACACTATATAAATTAATATTTTTTGGAATTTCTCCAAAGTCATTAAATAAATGCGTTAAACCCAATAAAAATTTATAATGTGAATTTATTAAAATATTTTTATTAAAACTTATTTTGTTATTAACTTGTATAATAAAATTTTGTATAAATAATTTTTCTTCTTCCGTAAATTCCTTTGACTCCGATACTCCATTTATACCAAGCAGAATATATTTACTAACGAGTTTACCAAAAGTGTACGTTAAGGCTACTTTTATTTTCCGAAGAGTTCTTTTGTCTTGAATTATTAATGATTCATTATCTCTTTTTAGAAAAGAATATTTCCAAATTAAAAAATAATTTTGAGGATTATCGATAATACTATCTATATTTGGAGATAGTATTTCTAAACTATCTTTCTCAATTGCCATTATAGACTCTTTTTCCGAAATTCGGAAATCGGTTTTTTTATTAAACAATCCTAAGTTAATGCGGTATTTGTGTATACCAAAATCATTCTTACTTAATATTCGGTATTGATTGGGAACTTTGTGAATACTAGTTCCAATAATATTTTGATTTATAATTTTACTTTTATGTATTTTATTAACTGTTTCTATACTTTTAACAATTTTATTCATTATTGCTCCGTTTAATTCTTTTTTTAATTCTTTTTTTTGTATAATATATCTATTAATCTGGTCGTCTATCCTTAGATAAAATACTAATATTTATAGACATTTGTTCGTTAAATAAACGACAGGAAAATCCAGGGATTAATCCCTGGATTTATAATTTTAGTCTAGAAGGTTAGCGAATGAATTTTTAGAAAAACATATTGGACATAAAAGATCCAAATCATTATCTAAAAAATATTTATAAGTTTTTTGATATATATCCGAATATGTGTCGTCAGTAACATCATCTGTTCCCTGATCATCTTTAGTTGTAACTTTACCATCTCTAAATGGATAAAGTTGATTAATATTAGCTTTATAAGCGCATATTTTACAAAATATAATATCTTTATTATCTTCCAAATCCCAATCGGTTAACCAACTATCTGGAATAGTTATATTAGTATACATCATATTTTCTGGAAAGAAATCAAACGAGAATTTCCGAAGAATATTTCCATCTTTATCAGTATATTGATACACTTTGAAATCGCTCGGTTCTATAGTTTTACCGCCATAAATATCAAAAAAATTTTTTAATCTGTCATCTATATCGTCTTTTGTTCCTTTAGCTTCTTGTACCAAAGTACTGGTGTCCTTTAACGTTATTTTCATTTTTTACCTTTATAATAATTAATTTATAAGATTTAAATAATCTTTTTCGATATATTGTCTAAATAAATTTACAAGTTTTTCTAAATCCGTTTGTAATATTATAGATTTATAAATTTCATAATATTTATTTTGTTTTCTAATATGTTCTTCGAATATATCTCTTGAATTTTCAAGAGTATTTTTTTTACTGATTTCGGCAATTTCATCTATAATATTATTAAAATTATGCATCTTTGTAATTTTAATATCAATTTGATCACATAATAATTTTTTAATTTTATAAATATTATCATTATCATAATCGAATAATCGATATAATAGCGTCTCCGATGGAGTTTTAAATTCTTCTTCATTTATGAAATCTTCACTACTATATAATTCCATGAGTTTGGCGCTATTTTTAAAAATTGGTTTTAAAATCTCGTATGGTAAGAGCTGCATATAAAAAATAACAAATTTTTTAACAAATAATCTTTTATTTTTTATAGTATCTTTACGAATTTCTTGTATATCTATATCAAGATATGTTTCGTTTACTTCATCTATTAGAATTTCAAAAATATTCGAAAAATAATTTTGAAATTCTTCATCATTTAGTTTTTCCAAATCACTTTCAAATAAATAAAAATTAAAATTTTTAATGTCCGTCATTTTTAAAAATTTGCCTTCGGAAATAATTTCCGAAGGCTCGTATACTTCATCTATTAATTCTGTATTGTTATAAAATATCATATTTTATTTTCCTTTTTAATAACAATATCTATTAAGCTATTAATAGATATTAAGATATTATTAAGATCTTAATATCTTAATAATATCTTACACTATAATTTGTGATTCTTTTATAGTTTCTAAATCGACTCTAGCATAATTATATTGTTTATCTTTTAATTTTAATTCTTTTTTATTATTGCCATCTTGTGCTGCAACATGTACCCATCCAGTTGGAAAATATTCACCAATTAATTCTTTATATTCGCAATTATTATAAATAAATTCCAGTACGTCTATTAATTTAGTTTTTTTACTATAAGGTTCGATATCCGCAGCCAAGCCATAAGCATGATTACTATGTTCGTTGCTTCCAATAGCTTTACATAATTCAACGCTTCTATAACCAGAATTTATTTTAATTGGTCCAAATTCCTCTCGAACTGGTTGAATAACGGTATCGACTAAATATTGAATTCTTGGTAAATATTCTCTTGGCATATCATTAGATATACCTTTTCTAAGTGCGGTACTACTATAAAGAAATTCGCTTAACATAAAATTTTTTGATAACTTTATAGTTAATGCCTCGTTATATTTGATAACGTCTTTAATATTTAATTCTTTTTTAATATCAATCATAATTCGCCTTTATTTTTTTAATTAATTTTTGATTTTTATGCAAAGTGTTTCTATAAAAATTACATAGCTTATTACTAATTTTATAATCCATTGGATCATTATTTAATAATTCGGATTCTTTATTTATAAATAAATAACATTCCATTTCGCGTTGAGATTCTTTTGGAAAATGAATAACTTTTAAAAATTTAGTAGGTACTGCTATTTCATGAATTCCTATTCTTTTAATAGGAGCTTCAAAAAATATATAATTTTCTATTTTTAACGAATTATTTATCATCGTTTGATATCTTACATAAAATTCCAGGTACTTCCAAACTTTTCTATTAAGATTCGGTAATTGTGGGATAATATTCGACATAAGATAAACATTATTTAAAACAGTTTGATTATAATCAAATACTGCGTCTGGTGCCATATGTCCTCTATCGTATCCGGTATTAGTATAATCCGAAGTATATGAACGATATGCTCTTGGAATATTTTTATCTGATTTAAAACCAGGCCGTTCAATAATATTTAATTTACCGACCGTTTCGCTAGATGTTTTGTACTGTACTTTAACTGGTTCCTTATAATTATAATTATAATGAACTGTATATGGGTGTTCGTTTGTTTCTGGAAGTATTTGATCATATACTTCTGCTATAAGAGCAGATATTATAATTAATAATCCAAATAATATTTTTTTCATTTATAACCTTTATTTCTAATTGGTTTTTGTTAATGTATAATTTTTTACGGCCTTTTCTACCGATCTACCCACAACGTATCCACCTAACCCTATTTTTAAAAGTTCCCACATATCTGGTGGAATATCTAAAGCAGTTGATGGAATACCAAATAAGGATAAATATGGATAAATAATATAATTATTGGCTATAATAAAAACGAATGTTAGCATAGTAATTGGACGCCAATTTCTAGCAATCCACGATTCGCTTTGAGCTTCGGCATTAACTATATTCCCCTGTTGTTTGATAATTTCGGTATTATATTTTTGTAAAGAATCTTGCATCTTTAATTGATATTCTTGAATACCGGCCTCTAATTGGGCTTTCTGTTCTGGACTTAAATCTGGTGGAAAATAGGATTTAATTAAATCACCACCTGTTTTAACAATATCTCCTAAATCCCCTAAAAATGGAAATGTCATTTTAATTCCTTTATTTAAATAAATTTGGAATATCTATTAAAGGCGTTCCATCTGAATACGCTCCAAGTATTATAGAAAAACATATCACAGTCATTATTATAATTTTAGTATTGAGACTCATTTTAATCCTTATCTTATATTATTATACCAATATATCTAATTTTTTATATTTTTGTTTTTGAGTTTCTGGTTCTTTTTTAGTTTTTTCTTTTATAATTTTTTTAGCTGTATCTAAAATATTAGATTTAGTTTGTCTATCGAACTTAATCGTTCTTGAGGGTTTGTCTTTTTTAGGTGTTCCAATATTATCACTGGTTGCTAAACCATTTATCAATTTTTTTAAAGTTTTTGATTTATCTTTATTTTTAGTATCCCTAACTCTTGAAATAACCACTCCCTTTAAGAGGGCTCTTTCCAATTTACGATAATTATCCGATTCTTCAAGATGTTTTATAGTCTTTATAGTCTTTAAAAATTTTTTAATAATTGGTAAAAGAACTGGCATATTTCTAAATCTATGTGTACCAGTTGCGTTTATATGTACTTTAATCTTATTTGGAATATATTTCTTAAATACTTTTAAAGCTATATTATTTGGTATTAAATCGTCATCTTTATTTAAAAACATATGTATTTCCGGAATACTATTTATAATTTGATCTGAATTTAAATTTTTAAATCTTTGCTCCATTTTAGGAAAGTATCCTAATTTTTTAGTAATGAAATCCAAATCAGTAACAGGATTTAACATTATCAGGGGAAGTTTATATTTGCTGGCATAGTACTTAGAAATATATCCACCAAAAGATGTTCCAATAATTAAATCAAATTTATTATCTTTAAATAATTTATCAGCCTCTCTAGCATCTATATTATTACCGAACTTAACTCTAGTTAATACAGCTTCCGCTTTTATATTATGTTGTTTAAATAATTGATTTAATTGATCCGCTTTAGTACTATTCTCACCAGCATATCCATTGATAAATGCTATTTTCATATTAATCCTTTAGTTTCTTTTTAACCATTTCTTTCATTGAAACTTCACCTATATTTTTAACTTTAGTTCCTGGAATCTTTTCAAGAAGTTTCATATCTTTTAAACCCGATTTAGTTTCTGCTTCAGAAGTATAATAAACATCTATCACTTTACCATTTTTTGATAAAGTAGCTCTTTCTAAATAAAGTTCTTTTCCATTTATCACTGGTCGTTTAGATTCTATTCTTAATTTAAAATCGCTTGTTTTATCAAGCTCGTTGATATTTTGCTTAGATATATTTGTAATTTTTTTATGAACCGTTCCATTACCAACCATTTTCTGCCAACCATAATAATTTTTTAATTTAGAATCAAATTTTCTAATACGATGATTTTTAAAATACCAATCTGTTCTTTCGCAAGTACTTTTTGGTGGTAATTTATCAAATTCATTTTTAGGTATTTGAATTTCAAATCTTATTTCGTTATGTAGTTCGTCATTGATTTTAGAAGCTTCTTCTAAAATCAATTGTTTGTTAATTTTATAAATCATTTAAAATTTCCTTTTTTGCTTTTCTTTGTCTTTGTCTTTCCGCTTTAGCCAGAGCTTTATCCATTTCTAAATCTTTAATATCATCTAAAATTCTTTGCACTTCATCATTTAGGTAAGTAAATTTAGGTATCTTTTTTCTGCGGGGATATAATTCCAGATAATATTTATTAATTTTATTCTGTTCTGATTTCTTAACTTTAATACGTTTTGGTTTTTCAGTATAATATACATAATTATAATTTAATTTTTTCGCTGGTGGTTCTTCCAAGTAATCAGCTAAGTTTCTTAAAAAATTTGGCAAAGATATACCATATCTTTGCATATTATATCTTTTCCAAACATTCGTTATTTTTCCTTCGATTGCGTTGGCATCGAAGGAAATGCACCCACGTATTAAACCCTTACCACCATTTTCCCAATTACTACAATTTTCTTTTTTTAATTTATGTTGGTGGTCAGCAACCGATTTTTCCAAAGGTATTTTAATATTTAATAGTGGACAGATACCATTTTGTTTATCGTACAATTCTTTTTTTATTAATTGTGTTTCTTTTTGATTAGTATATATTATTTCTTGTGTTTTCATTTTATTTAAATTCCGTTTCTATATGATTATGTGTAAATTGTTCTTGCTATTGGATTTAGTGTACCATTGGCTTTCGCTAAAGCTAAATCACGTTGATGTATTTTATCAAATTTTGCGTTTAAAGCTTGTCCTTCTGGAGTCATTTTAGATAAATATGCCGTTGATCCTAATAGTCCGGCTGTTGCTCCAACTCCTGCTGCGGCTGGAGCATAATCGTCGTTACCGCTATAAAAAGCAGTTCCGGCTCCAATAGCTGCACCAATAGGGATAGAAGCGAGTTGCCCAAGAGTTTGTAACTTAGTGTATGTTTCTTCTAAAATTACCTTTTTATTTATTTCCAATTTCATTTTATAACCTTTTTATTTTTATTAATTTATTATAGTTTGTAATTTGTTTGATAAAGTATTCGCATCGAATGGTTTGATTATATAGTTATTAACTCCTGCTTTAAGAGCTTGTATTACTGAAGTTTTACCACCTTCAGTAGTTATCATAATAATTGGAGTATCTTTGTATTGATCGGATTTACGGATTAATTTTACTAATTCTAAACCATTTCTATTCGGCATATTCCAATCTGTCATTATAATATCATAATGAATTTCTTCTCCACTTTCTAAATCTAATTGAGGGTTTTGTAATAAATCCCAAGCTTCGACACCATCTAAAGCAGTATCAATATTTTCTTTTGGGATTCCTACACGAATTAAAGAATTTGTAATAATTCTAAGCATCGTTTTAGAATCATCCACTACCAGAACTTTTAATTTGTCTTTATTCATTTAATTTCCTTGTATTTGCTTCTAATAATTTTAGCTCCAGTATTTTTTAAAAAAGTATTTAAATCATGATTTCCAAAATATTCATTGGTTTCCCTAATGTGAGCATCTCCAAGAACAATAACTATATTTTTATATTTATTTAAATATTTTTGAATAGTTTCTTTCATTTCTTTTTCTCGAATTTTAAATTGTTTTTTAAGATCCTTTGGATACTTTTTACCAATTTTATTTGAAGGTTCTAAAGGAACTACTTTAAATTTCTTTTTTAATTCTGGTTCTTCAAAATCGAGTTCGTGAATTATTAGATCAGGTTTTAAAGAAATAACTTTATTACGTATTTCTTTCACTTCATCTGGTTTAAAATGAGCTTCTCCAAATACTGTAATTTTTTTAGAATTAAAAACTTCTTCTAAAATTACCTCTTTATTTATATTTAAAGTCATTTAATTTCCTTTAAAAATTCTCTTAATCTATTATTTATTTCTTTAGTTTTTCGTATTTCTATATTATTATCCGAAACTAATGTTTTATTTTCTGGATGGTTTTGTAAATATTCGTTTGCTTCTTTTACTGCATCCCTAACGGCTGGATGTACATTTGGATGTTTCCAATAATTTAAATCTTTTGCATGATCTGCTAATAATGATCCAGGAAAAATTGTTCCATTATCTGAATTTACTGCGACTGTAGCTTTCTGCACCCAACCAGTCCCTGGTCTTAAACCACCTTGTACTCGATATATATTATCTTCTGGACGGGCGTTTGGATCATCCATTAATGCTCGTCTGTATCTATATTCATCTAATTTTGCTTGAGAAAATATCCCAGTATCATTTTTTGGATGAGTTCCCTGTAAATGTATACCCGTAGTTGGGAAAAGTTTTCCCTGACTAACACTATGATATAAAGGTACTTTATAATTAATAATATTATTATTGTTATCATAACATGTTCCAGAAACGCAATATATATGTCTGGAATCATTATTATCATTTGGCGTAGTACTTCCGATATATTTAATACCAGTTAAAGCCATTTCTTCTAAAAGTACTTCTTTATTTATATTTAGTGTCATTTAATTTCCTTGTATTTCTTTAATTAATTCTTTTTTCATTTTTGAAGTTATCGTCCAATGATTTTTTAAACTATTTCCAGTCATTATTGATGATGAAGTTTTATCTAAAGGATTTTTTAAAGAAATATCTACTTTTTCAGAAGAATTACAACCAATACCAATATATTTATTATTTTTATTAAAAAATTTTTTTAAATAAGGTTTATATCCACATCCTCTAGAAAATCCAATAATTATATCATTTTTAGATTTTATAAGTTTTGCTATTGGTTCCGAATTTCCATCCGATTCAACCTCTTTATAATTACCATGTTTTGAAATAATTTCTTTAAGTTCTTTATAAAATATTTTTGTTTCTGGATTAATTTTATATTTTGGATTACCTTTTATTAAAATAATATTTTTCATCTTCTTATCCAGTACTGTCTATAAAATTAATTACAGATTGAGGTATCTTATCAAAACTATCATAACTTTTAGAACGAGCTCTATGTGTAGTTATAAAGAACTTTCCTGTTGGTTTACCTCGAAATAGTTCTTCTTTACAACTAAACCCTTTCTTTTCTTTAATACCTTTACATGGTACATTCTGAGACTTTTCTGGTTTACTTTCGGAAGCTTCTGTAAAATATTTTTTAGATTTGTATGCTCCAGCAGCTGAACCAAGCGTTGCTCCTACAGCGGCTCCACCAAAAGGATTACCAAGTACTTCACCAGTTAATGCTCCAATAGTACCACCAGCTATAGTAGTTCCAAGAGTTAGTCCAAGAGCCTTTCCTTGAGCATTTGGATCTTTTAGATTATCAATATACTCTAAAAAATCTTTTTTATTTAATATAATTTTTGCCATATTTTTTTCCTATTTGTATATTACTTATATATTATTTATATATACTATCTTTTTCACCAATTACTTTTTTATGAAGATTTGGTAAATATTTATTAGCTTTATCCGATGTGTACCAAGCAGTAGCAATTGCTGGAACAGCTGCCGCTAACTTAGAACTATCACTATCTATATCTATATCGAAACCATTATCTTGAGCAAGACTTTGAGCACCACGAGCAGCCCCATATACCAAACCACCTAAAGTTAATTTAGTTAAAGCTTGTGTTCCCATACGTAATCCAAGATCTTGAGCAATTGCTATATCATCTTTTCGGTATTTTGGTTTTAAAGTTCCTAAATCACTATAACTTTTTACAGCAAATGTTGGTAAAGGACTTTCATGAAATCCTTTATTAACACCTACCATAAAACCAGAACTTTCGAGAAGTTCGGTAATCTCTTTTTTATTTATATTTATTTTCATAATTTATTCCATCCATCTTTAACCCAATCATGTTTTGTCGAAATTCCATTCTTATGTTCCCATTTTCTAAATTCTTTATTTAATATAGTTACCGGATCATTAATTTTTTTTAATTTATTTGAATAAAATGATCCTCCACCGAGAGGATGATTTTTAGAAGAAGCTACTATAATTAAAGAATCAGCTAATTTATCTTTAATAAGATTTTCCCCAAAGTTCGTTAAAGCTTTGGATAATTTTGGAATTTCGTTTTCAAGGAGTTCGGTAATCTCTTTTTTATTTATATTTATTTTCATGGAAAGCCTTTGTACGTTGTTTTGATTCATTTAACATATTTTCTCTAGAAAGAGTTTCTAAACTCTTTCTTTCCATTAATGGAATAATATCTAAATTTGGCCTTTCTAAAGAATATTTTTGTAATTTGGAAAATGATATTCTTTTTAATCTAAATTTTTCTTTTTTAGAATTAATTTTGTTATTTATATAATCACTACCGTAATTTAATTCGAATACTATTTCTAACTCTTCTTCTAAACTTCTATTGTTAGAGTACTTATCTAAATCTAAAATATCTTCTTTATTTGCCATTTTTAACATAAATACTAAATCGTCATTTGTATACATTATCTTCCTTTAATTTTTATAAGTTTGGTTTTAACATAGCACCGTAAAAATACGTTTCTATAAGTTTTTTAGCTTTAGATAATTTTTCTGTTTCTTCATCTAATTCTAATTCATCTTGACTAGGAGCTTTACCAGTTCTTAAAATACTATTATTTAATTTATTAGTAGCTGCTGCATTATCTGATTTTAGAAAATGCAATTCTTTTAATAAATGGGTACTTTTTTTATAACTTAAACCAAACATATCATATAACCCAACCCGAACTGCTCCATTACCTTCTTTAGTACCAGAACGTCCTTGTCCGGTTATAGCAGATTTTTTAATATTTACAGAACCACGAACATTAGCCATAAATTGAGGAATATGTTCCAATAATGCAATTGGTGCTATACCCACAGGTACTTCTCTTTCCGAAACCGTCCCATCTTCTTCGTTAATAATTACTTTTTCGTTTAATGGTATTTTTAAAAACTCAGCTGCTTTTTTAATATCTTCCATTTTTAAATGATTTTTAAATGGCGTTATTAATAATGGAAATGCTGGTTTTTGCAAAGGATCCGATTGTTTAACCATATTAATAATTTCTTTTGGGGATTTTTTAAAATATTCCTTAATGTATGAAATTAATTCCCCATCATCTGTTTTATCGAGAAAATATAAGGTTTCCAATAATAATTTTTCCGCTTCTTTTAATCTAGAACTTTCTATAAGTTCTTTTAATTTTTTATTTAAAAAATATATAATCTTTCCAGTATACATACTAAGAATTACAGAAATATTTTTACGGGATATATTTGAAATAGGAGTTGGTAAAAATTCAATTTTTAATCCAGTTTTTTCTGCGATTGGTTCTTTTCCTTCTGGAATCATATATTGAACCGTTCCTTTACCACCAGAACTTCCAAGTAATGTAAATTTAGAACCATTTTGAATAGGGTTTGGATATTCAATATACATTTCTATAATCGTTCCATCAAATACATCATTATTTAATTTGTGTCCACCAACTACGGCAGATTTAAGATTATTTATTTGATCTTGACAATCCATCTGTTTTACTGGATCTAATAATTCTTTACAATTTTTAATTTTTTTCTGTAATTCTTTATTAAGCAATTTCCATTCGCTTAGTAATCTTGAATCAATACTTTGTGAATTAATTAAAATATTAACTGTTTTAATTTTTCCACCTGGAGAATTATATCTAATATTACCATTATGAAAATTACGACCAATACTCACATCAAAACCATCGGTAGCTTCCCCATCCATTCCTTCGGTTGCTTCCTGAACTAAAGCTTCGACTGATTCATTACCTCTAGTACTAGAATATTCTATTAATACGTCACCTGGTTTAGTTTCTTGACCAACTTTTATTTTATATTCTAAAATATTTGATTCTCTATCAATAGGAATTAAAATACGTTTTAATAAAGTATTTTTAAATTTTTTTCCTATACTTTCTGAAACTGCCCAACCATCCTCGTAGTTCATACCACGATAAGACATTAAAGCAATTACTAGATTTTTACCAACTGCTAACTTACCAGTTTTTAAAGAAGATGTTGTAGCAAGTACCTGACCTTTTCTAACTTTTTCGCCGTTCTTTACTAAAGGAGTTAATTTAAGTGGTAAGTAAACACCACGTGAAGTTCTAGACATTACATCATCTAAATTAAAATAATCCTTTGCTCCGGATTTATATAATAATTCCATTTCGTGATCTAATTTAACTACTTTACCATCTTCTTTAGCCTTAATAGCAAATCTATCCGAAACTAGATGTGGTATAATAGCTTCCATACCAGTTTGTATTAGAGGTTCGTCTGGAGATTCTATCTGAGTGAATTGAGAAACTTGCTGGTTACCCATAATACGTCTGGTTGTATCATCGTACTCAAAGAATGGACTAAGACTATCAGTGGCACTAAGTAAATCCAAACCATTAATATCATTGTCGAATTTCCTTACTAAAATATTTCCAAATCTATCTTTAATAATAGCTTTATTACTAAGAGTTTGATTAAGACCAATCCCACCATATTCATTCGTGGTTGTTGGAGAAATGGTTCCAAAATATGATTTATTTAAATCTCTTCTTTGTAAACTAATCTGATCCTGTTTAGGATTTCCAACACCAGCCTTGGTAATTTTATTACTGAGGGTTAATTCCGCTAATGGATTAATATTTTGAGAATATTGTAGCATACCTGAAGATTGTAATTCTTTAGCAATAAAATTTTTATCAATATCTAATTTAATATTGTATTGGCCTTTGTTGTTTTTCATTTTTCCAATACCTTGCATTAAAACTTTATATGCAAGATGAGTAATACTTTCCGACATCCGAATTCTTAAATTACTTAAATCGGATATATCTTGGATTTTTCCATTTAATAATTTATCTGGCATAAAACTACCAAATACTTCTAGAAAATCGCTTGGATCCCCTTCGCCTTCTAAAACTTTTTTCGTGGTTATATCAATAAAACTAGTTTTAGCATTTTTTAAATTTAAGTATTTGCTTAATGAATAATACTTCGTAAAATATTTCTCCATTGTTTTTGGATTATCCAATTCTTTAAAATCTAAAAGTTCGTTTGAAAATAATCTTGACGCTTCTTTTCGAATACCATTTATTAAATACTCTTCGAATATATTTTTAGTATATATATTTAAAAATCCTCTTTTATCATTCTGTTTTATTTTTACGCTTAAAAAAGCGCTTGTATCTTTAGTTCTAGAAACACTGTGTTTTATTTTATAATGGTTCAAAGATCCAATGATACCCTTGTGTATAAATAATAAAAGAATAAGTGGAAAATTACTAGCAAACATACGTAAATTAAAATAAATAACGCTGGTTTTATTTTTAGTATCTAATCTAGAATTTCCAGATATATTATTATATAATCCAATTAAAAAAGTATTTAAATGTTTTTTTGGAAAAACTTTTATATCATCTTGTGAATAATAATGAATTTTATCGTCGGTTTGATTTATATAAGCATATTCTAGTAATTCCCCTTCGGGACTAATTTTTTCGTAAAATTGCAATTTGCCATTTTTTTCATTTTTAAAATTTATATTTATTTTTGATTTCGATACCAAAACGATTCCTTTGTATTTGTATTGTATTTATATCTTTGATATTATTTAGTTAATTTTTAATATTTTGGTTTTTAATTTTAGAAAATTTTTTTAGAAAATACGTGTGTTTTTATATATAGTTAACTATCAGTACACACACTATGAATAGTTAACTATGGATAGTTATTCGTTTTATAAAATTCCTAGCTAACAGATTTTAAAATAAACTTAAATTCTGTTCTTGGATCCCCTATTTACCGGTGCTATCAGTGTTTGAAAAATTAACTATTTCTTAAATTTTGGTTTTTAAAAATTTTTAAAAACCAAAATAACTAACATACGACACTTAGTTAACTATTCATAGTGTGTGTACTGATAGTTAACTATAGATAAAAATGATTAATTTTTACATAGTTAATATAGATATTCTATATATAAAGGATTTTAAATGGCTAAAAAATTAACCCAAGAGGAAGTCATAAAAAGATTTAAAAACATTCATTCTAATAAATATGATTATTCCTTGGTTGAATATAAAAAAACAACTCGGAAAGTAAATATAAAATGTAAAACTTGCAATAGTATTTTTGAACAAACTCCAATGGGTCATTTTAATGGACATGGTTGTCCAAAATGTAATAAAAATAAACCAAAAACCCAAAAAGAACATATAATGGATTTTAAAAAAATACATTCGGACAAATATGATTATTCATTGGTCGAATATAAAAAAGCAAATATACCAGTAAAAATCAAATGTAAAACATGTAATAATATTTTTGAGCAGAAACCAATGGATCATAAATCTGGATATGGTTGCAAGATATGTTCAAAATCACGATTACTAGAAAAAAATTATAAAAGAATTTTATTAAAATTTAAAGAAACTCATTCTAATAAATATAATTATGAGTTGGTCAAGTACACTGGAAATAGAAACAATATAGAAATAATTTGTCCCGAACATGGGAGTTTTTTTCAGACTCCAGATGGACATGCTCAGGGAGCTGGTTGTCCAAAATGTTCTAAAACTGGTTTAAGGGATCTTAATAAAGTACTTGAGCAATTCAAGGAAAAACATTCGGATAAATATGATTATTCCTTGGTTGAATATATCAATGGTTTAACCAAAGTACAAATAATTTGTCATGAAAAAAATTGCTTTGGGAAAGAGCATGGGATATTTTTACAAACTCCAAATATGCATATCTTAGGTTCTGGATGCCCAAAATGCGCAGGGTTAAATAAAACCTTAGATGAACATATATTCGAATTTAAAAAAGTCCACGGAAATAAATACGATTATAGCAAAGTCCGTTATAAAAATAATAAAACCAAGATAGAAATAATTTGTCCAGAACATGGAAGTTTTTGGAAAACGCCAAATGGTCATAAAATGGGTTTTATGTGCCCAAGTTGTAATAATTCAAGAGGTGAAGAAAAGATTAGAGAATTCCTAGAATCTAATAATATAATTTATAAAATGGAAAATAGATTCAAAGATCTTAATAAATTACCATTTGATTTTTATTTAGAAGAATTAAACATTGCTGTAGAATTCGATGGGGAACAACATTTTAAAGCTATTAAATTTTTTGGTGGAGAAGAAGGTTTAAAGAAAACTCAAGAACGGGATAAAATTAAAAACGATTATTGTAAAAATAATAATATAGAACTTATTAGAATACCATACACAGATTTTGATAAGGTAGAAGAAATATTAAAGGAAAAAATATGTACGAAACAAGCGAAATAGAAAAAATAAATAATTTACCAAGATTTGAAACTTTTGAAGAAATAGAAAAAATTCTTCAATCTAAATTAGATAAATATCCTCAGATAAACTCAGAGGAAGAATTCTTTAATTTTTCTCATTGGGATTTTAAAGATATGAAAAAGGGTATTGATTTAATGGTTGGTACTATGTCTCAAGGTAAAAAAATATTCTTTATTCATGATTGTGATGCGGATGGAATGTTTACATATTATTTAACTTATAGATTTTTCTCAAAACATTTTAATTATCAAAATATTGAATTAGTATTAACTAAAAGAGCTGATGGATATGGATTTCTTCCAATTCATGTATCCGAAAGGGATGTCCGAGAAGGTGATTTATTTATTACAACAGATAATGGAATTACTGCTAAAGAAGCAACTGAATACGCTTTAAGAGCTGGAGCTAATGTAATCATTAACGATCATCATACACCAGATTATGAAAAAGCTTGGCCACTTTGGCAATCTAATAAACCAGAAGAAGAATCTAGAGTAGCTGTTATAGATCCTTGTCAAACGGATTGTGAGTTCGGTAAAAAAGATATGAATATTTCTGGAACAGTTGTGCTTTATTATATGCTTCAAGCTTTAGCAGAAACTTATAAATTACCAGTAGCTGGAAAAGATTTATATGAAGATTTTTTACCAGGTTTAGCAATTACTACTATTTCGGATGTAATGAAATTAAATCAAGGTATTAGCCGATACTTAGTAAAAGACTTCTTTAATAATGGTAAGTACTTAAATGTTCAAGATCAATTTTTTAAAACTTTTTTAAAAGAGAAAGGAATAGATGGAGAAATAGTTAAAGGAGTTGCCGAAGATATTGGATTTGGTTTTTCACCGCTTTTAAATGCGTGCAATCGACTCACTTCTGCTAACGATGCTTGTAACTTTTTAATTCAAGAAACTGAGGAATTTTCTAAACAGTGGTGGGATTATATTAGTCAAATTAATGATACTCGTAAAGAAAAACAACAGAAATTATTAGATTATGTTGAGTACAGATTCAAGGATTATATGCCTACTAAAAAGAATGGTTATAAATTAATTATGATTCCTGGTCAATTTAACCAAGAAGCCAAAGGTCTTTTAGGAATCGTTGCTGGAAGATTATCCGATAAATATAAAGTTCCATGTATTGTACTTAACCTTAATGAAGAAAAGACATCATACAGTGGTTCAGGAAGAAGTGTTGGAACTATAGATATTTTGGCTAAGTTTCGTACTCCGACAGTACATAAATTTTTAACTCATGTCGGGGGTCATAAACAAGCATTGGGACTAGGTATTAAAGCAGATGATTTAGAGGAATTTTTTTTAACCATCCAAGAAGAATTTAAGAAAATTCCAGATCATCAATTTATGAATGATAAAAACGCCACTGGTTACATTGATCTTAAAAATATCAATGAAGATTTAATACATACCTTAGATAAATTTGAACCTTATGGACATTATTTTTATAAGCCTAATTTTGTAACCAAAGCAGTTGTTAAAACAAGCACTGAAATAGGTAAACAAAAGAACCATTTAAGTATGACAGTCATAGATGAAAATAATATGTTATCTTTTAAAGCTCTTAATTTCTTTCATGAATACACTCCTAAAAAAGGTGATACTATTTATATTCATTTTAAACCAGAATTAGAAACATTTAGAGGAAATACTAAAATTGTTTTAAAAGTTTCAAAAATAATTCCTATTTTAGAATAGGAATTATTATGTCTAGAAAATTAACTCAGGAAGAAGTTCTAGAACAATTTAAAAAAGTTCATGGAAATAAATACGATTATAGCAAAGTCCGTTACTTAAATTCCAATACGAAAGTAGAAGTTATTTGTCCAGATCATGGGAGTTTTTGGGTTTATCCGAAATATCATAAAATGGGAAAAAGATGTAGACAATGTTTTTATAAAGATAATAAATTATCCAAAGAAGAATTTATAAAGAGATCAAAAAAAGTTCACCAAAATAAATACGATTATAGCAAAGTTCACTACATAAATAATAATACAAAAGTCGAAATTATATGTTCTGAACATGGGAGTTTTTTTCAAAGACCTGGTAACCATATTAATCAGAAAGATGGTTGCCCACGCTGTTCTAAATCATTTCCAAAAACTCAAAAAGAAATAATAGAAGATTTTAAAAAAGTTCACTCTAATAAATATGATTATAGTAAAGTTCAATATAAAAGTACTATGGTTAAAGTAGAAATTATTTGTTCGGAACATGGGAGTTTTTTTCAAAGACCAAATGATCATAAAAATGGATATGGTTGTCCTAAATGTGGTAGAAAGAGTAAAGGGGAAGAAAAAATTCAAGAATTTTTAGAAGAGAATAATATAGAATATTTAAGAGAATATAATTTATTTAAAAAGTATAGATTTGATTTTTATTTACCAAATTCAAATATTTTAATAGAATTTGATGGTAGACAGCATTTTGAACCAGTAGAATATTTTGGCGGAGAGAAAATATTTAAAGAAACGTGTTTTAGGGATAAAGAGAAGGATATCTATTGTAAAGAAAATGATATCGAACTTATTAGAATTTCATATAAAGATTTTAATAAAATTGAAGAATTATTAAATAAAGTTATTTAAATGTATTCTGGAGTACTTTAAAGTACTTTAAAGTACTTTAAAATAACTATTACTAAGTATAGATATCTTATAATCGAGAAGATAAATAAATACCGAAAGTGTATTTATTTTTATCTTCAGGTTTTCATGTCGCTTTAAAGCTAACTGAACAACTTATTTTCGATTTCAATATTCAGAAAGTTTGTTGTAAAAATAAATAAATAAATAAATAAATAAATATTGAACGTTAATATAAATAGGCAAATGATTGGAAAATTAAAATTTTCCAATCTACCGAACACGATTATGCATGTCAAAGCAGGCGGTATATAAACTGATCGTAATAAAATGGGTGTGACGGACCCACTAAACCGGAATTAGGTAATTTACATGGTTTAGAGTAATTATTAAAATTACCAAAAAGGAGTCCAAAATGGGCTGCGATATTACACCAGGAAATTGTTAGGTCGAGAAGGGAATTATATTCCCTTCTTTTTTTTATTTAAATTAAAAAAGGAAAAATATGAAAACATTAGTAGTTTATCATAAACAGTGTATGGATGGTCTTGGAAGCGCTGCTTCTTATAGTATGTTAGAAGAGATTGGAGTTGATATGGTTTTTAAAGCTATTCAACATGGTGAACCAGCTAAAGAAG